>Ga0326727_10005438_pt1 | contig 36433 bp, 35 predicted proteins | sample MB2enrmetagenome_FD_207643 | JGI IMG/M metagenome (GOLD analysis project Ga0326727, IMG submission 207643) | Lab enriched peat soil microbial communities from McLean, Ithaca, NY, United States - MB29MY | ecosystem: Environmental > Terrestrial > Soil > Wetlands > Peat | place: USA: New York...
TACTGCTACATTATTTCATTATTAATTGTACTCTACCGACTTTGCCGTCTGTAAGACGCACCTTGATTCCGTGAGGATGAGTTGAGCTGTTTGTGAGGATATCCTTGACGATACCCTCGGTTAACTTGCCGCTCCGCTGGTCTTGTTTCAAGACGATTTTTACACGGATGCCCGCCTTGACTTGGCTCCTCTGTTGATTAGGTTCCATTTCCAGTCATAAATGCTTCGCGGCTTATAGTGCATTCGCACAACATATTCAAAAAGTGGTGGCGAATACCACCGTTTTATATTGTAATTCCGATTCTGGGGAGCCTATCTTTCTTTTCGTTTCAAATATCTCGTTAATAGAGATGCCTCTTCACTAATCAAAGTTTCAATGGATGATTTTTTTCTCCGTGTCTAATATTAAATTTATAATCTCGCCCACCCAGTAATCATACCTTAGAAGGAACCGACAGTGAAAGAGCCCATAATCGTCCCAGTTGACCAACTGATCCAAGAACCTTACGCTTCGGTCCTGTGCTTCCCAAATCCCAGCGAAGCTGAACTGCAAAGTCGCATCCAAGAACTCCGCAGCCACGGGGTCACGGCTCTTGAATTTTCGGGGACAGCCAGCCTCTTCGGCGTTGCGGTTCCAGTCTTGGGCAAGGGCTTTGTCGGCATCGTAGTGATCGCGCACGTGAATGGGGAGAGAGTGGCTGTCAAAATCCGCAGGGCAGACGCAGACCGAGCCGACCTGCTTCATGAAGCGCGTATGTTGTCCAAAGCGAACTCGGTAAACGTGGCTCCGAAACTGCTGGCATCAAGCAAAAACTTTCTTCTTATGCAGCTGATTGACGGCAGTCTGCTTCCCAATTGGCTGAAAACAAACCAAGATCCAGCAGCGGTGAAGCAAGTTTTAGGGGAAGTCTTAGAACAGTGCTTCAGACTAGACCAAATCGGCTTGGACCATGGTGAACTCAGCAAAGCACCTAAACACTTGCTTGTGGACAAAACTGAAAAACCCTTCATTGTAGATTTTGAAACCGCCAGCATAGAGCGGAAAGTAGCAAATGTTACGGCAGTTTGCCAGTATCTTTTTGCAGGCAACAGCACTGCATCGAAGATTTTGGCTGAAATTTTTGGAGAAAGAAATAGATTGGAATTGATTGACGCGTTGAAGGTGTACAAGAAAAACAGAACCAGAGAACACTTCGAGGGCTTACTTGAGGTTTGCCTTTCTTAGCTTAATCTAGTAGTTTTAAATATTTAGAGCGTTAAATGGCTTTCAAGGCGTTCGAATGAGCAGTATTGCTTACGATGGAACAAAAGTTGTGCTGAGGCATGAGCGTTGGCGACATATTGTTTTGAGGCACCCTGAGTTAAAGAATACGGCTGAGTTGATTTTAGAGGTTGTTGCTCGTCCTGACGAGGTGTATATTGATCCTACGGGTGCTTTTCATGCTTTAAAACGGGTGAGTGGTGTTTCTGATTTTCTAGTTGTAATTTACAGCGTTAATGATGAAGGCTATATAAGAACCGCATACTATACGAGTACCATAAGAAAAACGAGGAGGTATAAGGCATTCAGAAAGCTAAAACCCTCCTAGACATTGATGCCCGAAAAGTGCTTGAACAAGTTGAAGCGAAATATGGCTTGAAGCTGCCTCGGATAGTGATAACTATCGATTATGGCGAGGACGTAGGCGACCTCTACATACGATTCAAAAACGCTGACGTAACTGAAGGCGAACCAACAAGCGACGGAAAGACAATAATTCACTATGATAAAAAAGGCAAAATAGCCGCCGTAGAAATCACAGACATAACTGCACTTTAACCTCTTTTATAAAATGGTACTGATAATTTCTAAGCGTTTTGTTAAGCTAAGATGTCTTGCAATCTTTTCTGTTCTTTTGCTTCTTTTATTTCCATGGCTATGCGTCTGCCCATGTACATGTTTTCGCCGTACTTCAGGTAAGCGTAAGGTGAAGTGCCGATGCCAACGTTTGTTCCCGCCACGATCCGAGCGGAAATCTCGAAGGTGAAAATTTTCAAGTCGTCAGTTATGACTGTTTCGAGGCAGAATGGACCTATGATTCCTGGTGGTGCGAGCTCTTTGGCTTTCTTGTGGACGCTGTCTCCCATTCGCATCAGTTCAGGCAATAGCGATTCGCGGAGCACAATGGGGAAATTGCCTACAACGGTGTATGTGGGATTAACGTCTATCTCGAGCTGTTCGCTTGCGGGAATTTTGCCGATGGAGTCCACGGCTGACTCGTAACGTCTATCAACACACAGCAGTTCTACATCATCGTTTAGGATTGAGCTGAAGTAGCTGGGGTAAACGTTCACTCCCATCGCGTACTCTTGCAAGTGAATCTCACCTAAATCAGCTTCTTTAAGCAAGCCACGCTTCACCAACTCATCAAATTTCTTGTGAAACGCCTTTGGCGAATTGGCTAAGAAGTATCCTCTTCCGCCCTTTGCTCCTGGCAGTTTAGCGATGACTAAGCGGTCAATGTCCTCAGGCGTTTTGAATGTTGCTGGTAAGCGTAGTCCAGCTTGTTTTAGCCATTCTTCCTGGGATTTGCGGTTTGCTTCCCAATGGAGCAGTTGCCGGTTTCCAAACATGGGCACCAAAAGGCTGTCAGTTAATTCTTCAGTGCTCAAATAAGCGGTGAATGAGCCGTGTGGAATCAAAATGACGTTTAGCTTGCGCAGTCTTTCTTGTAACTGCTCGTTTAACAGTTCGGTGAAGTCTTTGACGATGATTAAGTCGTCGACAAGGGGGTACTTCCTGTACATTATAGCGTCTTTTTCTTTGCAGATGCATACTGTGCGGAAGCCTTCTTCTTTAGCACCCTTGAAAATGTTCAGTGAACTGTGGGAGCCTAAAGTGCCGATGGCTAGTTTTTTCTGGTCATATTTTTCAAGTATTTTGGCGACGTCCGAGTTGGTTATCATGTTACCACTTCCTCGAGCCTGCCTTCCTTAACTGCGCATTTAACTTCCATGGCAACGCGTCTTCCTGGACCAACTTCCATCCCGTACTTGTACTTCATGTAAGGCGAAGTTGCCTCAACACATGGGCATCCTGGGACACGCGGGCTGACATCGAAAACGTAGAATTCCAAATCCTTTGTTACTGCACCCTGCAATGCAAATAAACCTATTATCCCTGGCGGATACTCTTTTTTGCATGTGTTAACGAATTTTTCTGCTGCTTCAAAGATTTTTTCGATCTGGCTCTCACGCATAGTTGCACCCATGTGGCCGATTTCAATGTTTTGAGTTGGAATGTTTAGCTCTAACTGTTCTTGCGCTGGCAAATCCAGTACGCCATCAAGGTCTGTTTGAATGCGCCTGTCAAAGCCTAAGAGGTCGATTTCGTCGGTTAAAGGGGACCAAAACAGGTTAGCGTTAAATTTGGCGCCTATAACATACTCCTCTATTACCGAGTTTTTCAGCGCTTCAGAAGTGATTATGCCTTGTTTTATGCGTTGCTGCGCCGTTTTCTCGTACTCTTCAGGGGAAGAAGCGTAGAAAAAGGCTCGTTCAATTGCCCGTTCTTTTTCCGGAACTTTTATGATTGCTAAGCGGTCAATTTCACTCGGTGACTTGAAGATTTTAGGCGTTGCAATTCCAGCCTTCTGAAGCAGGTACAGCTGGTTTCTTGGTGTGTTACGCTCTTCTGTCCGCAGCATGGCTCGGTTGCCCATCAAGGGCACGGTGAATTGGTTCTCTATTGCCTCGTAACCAGCGTAAACTGAGAATGAGCGGTTTGGAACAAAAACCGTGTTTAAACCGACTAGTTGTTTCACGATAACCTCACTTGTTATATCAGCGAATTTATCCAGCATAACTACATGGTCAAAGAGGTTTCGGTAGTATTTTGTGTAGGTTTTTTCTCTGCCCTTCTGGCATACGACTAAGGTTTCGAAGCCTTCTTGTTTTGCGCCTGAAGCTATCTCAAGCGCCGAGTGTGAACCTAAAACGCCTATGCGAATCTCCTTGGGATTATATTTTTTTATTAATTGCTTAATTTTATCGCTCAACATGCTTAATCCTTCATGTATCGATTATACTTCGCCATTACCTCTGAAAGCTTGGGAGCATCAAACAGTTTACGGTTCGTCATCTCGTTTGCCGCTGCCATGTACATTTCACTTATGATTGCTTTAAGCTGGGGGTCGAGTTTTGGAGGCTGCGTCTTGCAGAGGGCTTTCCAGTCTTGTATGCCTTTGGCTTCAGCGGTTTTTTTCGCTTGTTCCAAATCATTGTACCAGCTTGTTTTCTTGTAGAATTGCCGGGCAACTTCCTTGCTCACATGCACGCCGCCATAGGTGAACCTGCATTCGTCAAGGGTGCCGACCACGTCAACTATCATGAGTTTTCTTTTTTCGTCGAAGGCTAACTCGATTTTTCCATCCTCATTCTTTAGCCCAGCTTTAGAGGCGACTTCGGTTATTGTTTCATCCGCTTTAAGCAGGACAGCTTTTACGTCGGCTAATTCTTCGTCGGTTAAACAGGCGATTTTCTGGGCTTCCTGCCATGTGAGGTAGCGGTCGGTCTCTTCAAGTTTGGTGCTAACGTCAAAAATTGGCTTAGCTAACTGTTCGCCTGGCTTGGGATAATGGTCTAAACCTAAATCTTTCAGGGTTATTTTTGCTTGTTCGAGCCGTTTGAAAACTGATGAGCCTTCGGGCAAGCCGTTTCGGTAGATTATTTCAAGCGGAATCAGGCAGTTTTTTAGGTTAGGCGTGTAGATGCTGTAGTCATGCATGATTTTTCCGTTAAGTGCGCTTGTTTGTGGCTTGTAAACGTTAACTAAACTGACTTCCATGATGCTTGAGGGCTGCTTTAACTCGCTAAACTTGACGACTTCGCCATCTGAGTCAACTAAACCTCTATAGTGAGTCTTAACCCCTTTCTTCTCTAATTGTTCAAAACAGTAAGCACCCATAAGGCACAGAGCAGCCCCTTTACCGTCGATGTGATCAGGCATTTCTCCCCAGTCAAAAACGCTGTAGCGGTCTGAAAAAACGAACATGCCTATCCCCATAGCTTGCCCAGTTGGTTTCTTGATTACTTCGAGGTCCTTTACGCTGCCCATCGCTTTATCCCTAGTTATCTTTAGTTCTAGCAGAGTATTCTATTTTAGCTTATATCGATTTAGTCTTAGCATTCGCTACATTAGCACAAAACAAGGGGACATCGATTAAAGATAGAATGAGTTAAGGTTTACTTTAGTTTCTTTACTGATTCGTTGGCTTTTTCAAGCTCTTTCTTCTTTGCCGCCTGATAATTCTTAACTCTCTCAGCTATCTCATTATCCCCCAAAGCAAAAATTTTCGCAACAGCGATTGCTGCACCCTCAGACTCAATAGTTACTACGGAGCCTATTCCGCTTGGCACTCTGAGCGAGGAGATAATGTCTGCTCCGCCGAATTTTTCACTGTAAGGAGGGCAAGCGATGACTGGTTTAGAAGTGTTGCCATCTATTAAAGCGCTCAGGGCATTCGAGCGTCCGGCAACAGTAACGTAAACTACTTTTTCGTTTTCGAATTCTTTTATTATTTCAATGACTTTTTCTGGGGTTTTATGCGCAGAAGCAACCCGAAACTCATAGCTAACTCCCAAAAGCTTAAGGTACTTTGCAATTTCTCGGGAAAAATCCAAATCCCGCTCTGAACCCATAACAATTAATGCTTTTCCAGACATGACTGGTTCCCAATAATCTAACTAAAAACAGGCTAATTAACTAACCTATCGATACCACGTTGGAACAGCAAGCAGCCTCAGCAGACATCATACAAGACATAGAAGAACAAACTCTTTAAAACACGATTCAGCCTCCCAACAAGTTGGAAGGTCTTCTTGCTGAATTCTTGATAAACCTAACCACTCTACGTTTTGAAAAGAAAAAGACCCTAACCAAGCAAACCGAGCAAAATCTTCGTTAACTGTTCAGCTGCCGCCTGAACTTCAGCCGTTAAACCTTCATTAAACTCCGTACTCTTCGGCTCAATTAATAATAAAGCAATTTTTGCTCCAGTCGCCTGCTTAACGTAATCGCAGAAAATCCGCAAAGGCAGCAAATGCGTCGTTATCGCCGAAAAATCCCCCATCTTTTCAGCATCAACCAAACTGGCTTCCCCGGGATTTAAACCTAAAAAAGCAGCATCAATCAACAGCAAATGCGTCGGGTTAAACTCCTCTATGTCTAACAGGTAGCTCTCTGGGACCGTTTCGCATTCGAGCAAGCAAACGGTTTCTGGCAACTTACCTTTTAATTGTTCAACGATGTTTAATCCTACATAATCGTCTGAGCGTATTGGGTTACCAATGCCAGCTATAACAACTTTCTTTGCGTCTACAAACCAGTTTTTGAGCTCTTTTTCGATTTCCTCAGCCATGGAAGCACCGATACAAGTGAATGAGCATTAAAGGTAGAAAAAGTTTACCACATCATCATAAAGAACTTAGCTATCTAATTGCCGGTAAGTGTTTGACACCATGTAGCGATTTGCTTTTCAGATTCCTCTTTGTTCGCTAAAGGGTTAGCTATTGAGAACTCTCCGATGCAGTGAGAGTTTGGCATTAATGCTTTAGTTTGCTCAATAGCCTGCGGTTTTTTTCCTCCCTGCGCAAAGAAAACGGCAACTTTCTTGCCTGAAAGGTCGTTTTGCTTCAGGTAGGTGCGGATGGCGGGGGTTGGTCGTCCGGCCCAGACAGGAGTTCCAATGACTACTAGGTCGTAGCCAGCGGGTGACTTTTTAGTTGGGGCTATTTCGGTTTCTTTGCCACGCCGAGCATCAAAACCGCCACTAAGAAAGCCAAATACACCGCTTCGCTTTTTTAGGTCGATAACTTCTTCGATGTCCGCGCCGATCTCTGCCGCTACGGTTTCAGCGACGAAACGTGCGTTACCAGTTCGGGAATAGTAAACAACAAGACTCTTCAATTTTATTTCCAGCCAACAAGCTGTATTGAAGAGCAATCTCTTATAAGATTTACTAAATGTCGATATTGTTAAGTTAAGTGACCCATAAGGACTTTCTCATTTTTGAATGGAGAAAAAGTTAGATATGTAAATTGTTTGCTTTTTCTTTTGGCTTTTTATATAATTTCTCAACAGTTTCATCGATTGTGTTTTCAGTCTTTCCTAGCATGTCAGTATTATTCAATTCTGCAAAACCATGAGCTTTCATTGATAAGGTTGCAAGAATATCATGCCATGCATTTTTAGGGTCAAATTTGTCAATCCGTATCTGCTCAACTATTGATTTAGATAACCCTCCTTTACTATGAGAAGACAAAGTGCTAAGTTGGTTTTTAACTAACGCTGAATTGAGAACAGCGCATACATAATGAGCTTCTTTTTTAGAATTTACTGGAATAAACTCAAGTACATGCTCTGGAAGAACCAATTTTTCTCCTAATATTTCATCATTAACTGAAGAAATAACTAAGAAGTCAGGATAGAAACCCATGCTTTTCCAAACAACTTTATACTTTGAATCCCAATCACCGAGACCATAGACAGAATAGAACGGTTTTTTACTGAACATTTTTGATTTTCTTTGTCCAAGTTGAACCTTAAATTGGTCTAGCCACTCCCATGTTTTAGGTTCATGGCTTTTTATATCCATCTCATTATCTTCTGTTGGTTTTGATTGGGGCAGAATACAATAAGTGTATTTTTGGTCGTTGGCATCTGCTAATTTCCATCTGTTAACATGCCGAGACATAATCAAGGGGTATATCATAGTTTTCTCTATGTCTTTAGTTTGACCTTTGTAATTTCTTATCTGAACAAGCCTCCCCTTGTCGACAAGTAACTCTAAATCAAAGAATGCTGCTTTAAGCCCATGATAAACGCCGGTTCTGATTTTATAGTCGCATTCGCCAAGAGTACTGATTTCTTTTTTGCCTTTGTAGATAGTCCATGTTGAAAGTATGTCGCTTTCATCTGAAGGCTCAGCTTTGTAATCCTCAAGTTCATGGGTTCCATGTCCAGCCCATTTACGAAGCGTAATCGGGTAAGTTGTTTCTTCCCCTTTTTTAGCAACAATCAAAGAAACCTCGTTATTAATCTCAAAGGGGTCTTCTTTAGTCACATCTTCCACAGTTAACAACTTAATCGGAGTCTTCAGTTTTTCATAATTAATTTCTGTTAATCTGTTAAAGTTTCTAAAACCTTTTCCAGAAGGTATTTGATACATTGGTTTTATTAGAAATGCAATAGTGCCATGCGGTTTAAGGTACATGTCAGAGCAAACATAAAAGAATATTGCCGATATATCCCTCTTAACAATACCTAGCCGTGACTGCAACCCTTTAGTAAAGTACAAGCCATACGCATCATTAATTTCCATTAAATGCTTTTGGTAGTCATCATCTAAAAACTCCCAGTTAACCCAAGGCGGATTTCCAATTACAAAATCAAATTTGCCCTGAAATAATGTGGAGAACTGATTGATTATTATGTCACACCAAATCTTATTCTGTTTTTTCCGATTTAACTTTATCAAGCGTTGATAAAGTTCTATAAGATGGTCAATTACACCTTCCGAAAAATCAAATTGGCTTGTTATTTGCTCTCTTGTATGAGCTTCATCTATTTCCTTCTCAACATTACTTTTGAGAAGATACATTACATTAGATATTTGCGGTTTTATGTCACTTGGAATAGAAAAAACACCCTTTGTTGTAGCAATATCATAAAGTGCCACTTTATCGCCGAGTCTCTTCTGTCTTGATACTTCAGGCAATACAATAGAATCTGTTAGATAAACAGGAATATTCACTTGCGTTTTTTCTAGGTTGAACCGAACCAACGATATTAAATAATTCGTTCTTGCCGTCAATACAGCAATAGGGTTAATATCAAAACCAACTATGTTCTTTGAAATGTCAGCAATCAACCTCTCTTTATGTGGTTGTTTCTTATACTGCTCGTAAACTTTGTTAATAATAGCTACAAGAAAAGTTCCAGACCCACAAGCAGGATCAAGCACACGTTTGTCTATAGCACCGCTATATCCTGCTAAATTCACTACATATTTTGCCAACCAATCAGGAGTATAATATTCTCCTAAATCATGCCTGAGATTTTTTGGAAAAACCTCTTGATAGAAGTTCTTAAGATAATCAACCACATACTCAGGCTTTGTTATAAACTCGGCAAAATCAAACCAATCCAATCTCTTGATAATATCTTTAGTTATGGCTTCAATGTCCTTATCCCAGACATCTATGTACCATGAAAGGAAAGTGCCTTCTATGAAATTATCTATTCCAATATCTCGGAAGAACTTGCCATCTTCTATCTCTTTAAGTTCTTTTTTCAAGTTTTCTGATTCAATAAGTGTCTTCATATGTGTTTGAGCAGTCGCAACATTGAAGAGGTTTTTAGCCACTTCCGAAGCTATGATTTTAACAATAAAGGCATAGTACGTATGAATAGCAAAAATGAGTCTGCCTTCATCAACTTCTGCTAAACCAATCTCTTTAGCAAAATCTTTGAAGTCACTCTTGATTTTTTCCTTGTTAAACGAGTTTCCATATATTGACTTAAATCTAAAGTTCCATTCATTAAAAAGCATAGTAGCTCTTACATCATTGTTGAAAGTCTTTTCGTATAATATTTTCAAAGCTTCTCTTGTTTTGTCTTTATTAAAGCCAAATTGACTAGGTAACTTGCTAAAAGAGATTTTATACAAACCTACTAGATAGTTAACCATCATTTCAAAACTTTGGCTGTCAAACTCTCTTTCATCCTCGTCCCATTCTTTTTCGATCCATCGTACAAAAATTATTAATTTTCCATCAAAAGCTATTCCAACGAGCTTTTCTCGTTCAATAGGAGTGTAAGCTTCTAAGTAACCCTTGATTTGCGTTAACGTTTCTTCTTTTCCAGCATGTGATAACAATTTCCCAACATGTTCATATTCGATAATTACTTTTCCATAAGTTGCATCTGTCCTTTTATTTGTGGCGACAAAAATGTTTCCAGCTTTCTCTTCATACTGCCCTTCTATTTGAGGAAACCCTAGCCAGTCAAAATAGTTCTTAAGGACATGCTCAAATTCTACTTCTAACTTTGTTTCCCTTTTTTGTTCACATTTTTCAATTGCTGCCTTTGCTTTTTCAAAGAACTCAGTGCTGACTTCTGCCATGCACCCGTATTATGGATCATTCTCTTTTTAACACTATGCACGATTTGGAATAATCTGATCAACAACTCCATCAGAGAGACTTACGAAATTAGTTTAGTGACATAGGTGCAATTTAGTTCATTTTCTTAGGGCAAAATTTATTTTCTTTTCCTGGCACAGTATCCTCGCAAATCCTTGGGATGCGTAGTTTCAAATGGTCAATAAATTGAAAGAGTCAAGTGACGTGGGGATGATCAAAGGTCTAGGAGCAGTCGGTCCTGACCCAAGCTTGAAAGAGAAATTGATGCTCTTCGGCCAGTTTGTCGGCGACTGGGACATTGTCGAAGCCCGATATACGCAAGCAGATGGAGCTGAGGTTAAGCTGAAAGGAGAGGTTCACTTTGGATGGATTCTTGGTGGGAGGGCAATACAGGATGTTTGGATGGGTTGCCGGAAGGGTTCCCAAAGGGTCGTTCTTTTCGGGACGACTGTCCGATTCTATGATGCAAAGATTGATGCTTGGCGTAGCACTTGGCTCTCTCCTATCAAGGGCCTTGTACAAACTTTCATCGCCCGAAAGATTAATGATGAAATAGTTCTCGAGGGCAAGACCGCTGAAGGTTACCCAGAGAAATGGATATTTTCTCAAATTACACCACAGTCTTTCCGATGGCATTCCGAGGAAACGCATGATAACGGCAAAACCTGGCAGCTTACTGAGGAAATGCAAATCCGAAAGGTTAACGCAGGTCACTAGCTAAATATCATTTGAAACAGCTGTTTTTACGCATCAGTCATCTTTTTGACTTGCGTGAAGAAAGAGCTTTTGTAATGAGCTCCACCTGATTTTCATCAAGCAGAATCTCATAACTCTTTGGTCTAATATTTGCATCGTTTAACATTTGATAGAATCGATTTCTGTCGATTGAATAGGTCTTTCTTGTTTCATAAGCAAAATGAAGATCGCCCTCATCTGTCTCCACCCTACTTTTGTCAAATATTCTAGCTAATTCAACCTCTATTTTGCCTCGCCTCTTCTTTAAGTTAACTAGAAATGCCAAATCGCCGAGTTTAAGTTGCTTGAAGGGAACAGGACCAATGTCACTGGCTACCGAGAGCTTAGTTGCCCAATTTGATTCTTTTTTAATCTTTCGCTCAGTTTTTTTGGTCAACTGATCGGGAATAGCAAAATACCATGTGCTAACATAATCATCTGTCCATTCCCTGATTTTTGTATGTGCCTTATTTTTATTTAAGTTTACAGCGTACTCATTCTTTTTTACTACGTTCCACAACTTCTTATATTTTTTAAGGTCGGTTACTGGTTTTGCGTTTTCCCAGAGTCTTGTGCTAAAGAAGGTTTTGACCTCATCAACTTGTGAGGCATCGAGAAGTGCTCCCGCTTCAATATTGCTTTCAAAAGCAGCTTTTGTTAAATTTGCTGAAGTAATTAATGCCGAATCGTCAAAAATATAAATTTTCGAATGAAAAGTATCATGTGACCTAATACTACTGCCCTTAAAATGCTCCATGAAATACTGTATTTCATATGGATTAACTTCGCCTCTTTTGACGGCGACATCATTAACTCTAAAAATAAACCGAATATCCGCCGGAGGATTCTTCAGGATTTCTTGGGAAAAGATTTTGTGAGCGTCTAGTCCAAGATACGGAGAACATGCCCATAAAATGTTTTTTGTTTCTAAGGATTTTTGTTGAATCGTTTCATAAAGTTCCCCGCAAGAAAGGAATCTAGCCATAGTTTGAATTATGTTTATTTGAATAAAAATTTTCCCTAAATAAATCAATTCCCAGCATATTGTACAGTTATCATTCTTTGGAAGTTTAACTTTGGAAGTTTAGCTCACGAATTGATAGCTCTTAAGAAAAGAGCATGATCTTCAACGCTTCTGGAATAGTTCAATAAAACTAAAATTGAAGTATAGGGACTACGGATATTTTTAAGTAGCAAAAGCCACAGATGAGCTGTAACCTTGCGTTGTGTTCAAGAAATTTTTCATCCGCTGATTCTTTCTTTGCTTATTTTCATCCCATTGAATCATCTGAAACCTGTTACCGCAAAATTTAAACCATAAAACAGACAACATCAAATTGAAGTGAGAGAAGAAGCCGCTGGCAGAAGCTTAACTGACCAAGGCTATCAGACTCACACAAATCGCACGCAAAAAACAACCCCCACAAACAAGTTGCATGCGAATAATAAGTCACTATTTCTCTCTTCAAGAAAACAGGACATCTTAATCAAGATTTTAGTCGTCAAAAGCGGCTCATCTTCACTTCCAAAATTAACAGTGGAGAATAGGGAGGTGAAACGGAGTGGCAAAACACTATGTAAAGTGGCACGCGAATAATTCGCCTGTTGCTTTCTTTGTCGCTAATTCCGAAGGAAAATATGAGCAGGTAAATGACGCGGCGTGTAAACTTTTGGGTTATTCTAAAGAAGAGTTGCTGGAAATGACTACTTCAGATGTTGTGTTCGAAGAAGACATTCCACTTGTCCACAAACAGTTCACTTCACTTAAGGAAATGGGAAAATCTGTAACAGAGTTCACGTTGAAACGAAAAGATGGGCAACCTATTTATGTAATTTTGAACGCTACAAAGTTGCCTGATGGAAAGCTTATGGCTTTCTGCGAAAACATAACTGAACGCAAGAAAGCTGAGCAGCCTGTTTTAGAAAGTGAAGCTAAGTACAGAGAGCTTGTTAATCTTTTGCCAGAGATGATTTTTGAAATAAACACTAACGCAAACGTAGTCTTTGCTAATGCAAGAGCACTTGAACTCACAGGATACTCCAAGGAGGATTTTAAGAAGGGCTTTAATGCTAATTATCTTGTTGCTCCAGAGGACAGGGAACGCTCAAAAGAAAACATGAAGCAAATGTTTGCTGGAGAGATGCGACAAAGCAACGATTACACTTTTATTAGAAAAGATGGAACACGTTTTCCCATTTCTCTATCTAGTGCTCCAATTATCAGAGATGGTAAGGTTATTGGCGCCAGAGGAGTTGGCGTTGACATAACCGAGCGTAAAAAAGCTGAAGAAGCTTTGAGGTTAAAAGAAGAGAGATACAGAAGTCTGGCTGATTCTTTACCTGAAATTGTTTTTGAGACAGACATTAACGGCAAATTAGTTTTCGCAAATGAGCGGAGCTTAGAAATCACTGGTTACACAAAAGAGGATTTAGCCAAAGGCTTAGGTGTTTTCAGTTTCATTGCCCCACAAGATAAAGAGAAGGCTACTGAACATTTTATGAAAACCCTCAATAATCAGCCTTCTCTTGATAACGAGTTTACAGTTGTTAGAAAAGACGGCAGCACTTTCCCAGCTATAATTGTAACCAGCTTAATCGTTGAAAACGAACGCCCTATTGGATTAAGAGGGGTAGTAATTGATATTACCGAGCGTAAGAAATTAGAAAAGCAACTACAAGACCAAGAACGGTTGGCTGCAATTGGTGCAACTGCAGGTATGGTTGGGCATGATATCCGCAATCCTCTACAGGCTATAACCGGTGATGTTTATTTAGCAAAACTGGAGTTGGCTTCTATGCCTGAGAGTGAAGAGAAAAAGAACGCGTTGGAATGTTTGGATGAGATTGAGAATAACGTAACCTACATCAACAAGATAGTTGCCGATCTTCAAGACTATGCTAGACCTCTTAAGCCTGAAGCCAGGGAAACCAATCTGCAGAAATTGATAGCTGATTTGCTTACAGAGACTTTCATTCCAAAAAACGTAAAAGTGGATGTTAATGTGCAAAGTGAAATGGCTACTGTAATTTCTGATTCGAACATACTTAGGCGAGTTTTGGTTAACTTGGTCACGAATTCTGTGCAAGCAATGCCAAAAGGAGGAAACCTAGGTATCCATGCTTACCGAGAAGACGAAGACAACGTCATAACCGTTAAAGATACAGGTGCAGGCATACCTGAAGAAGCAAAAAGCAAGCTCTTCACTCCACTGTTCACCACGAAAAGTAAGGGACAGGGGTTAGGTTTAGCTGTTGTTAAACGATTAACCGAATCATTAGGAGGCACAGTGGCTTTTGAGAGCCTAGAAGGGAAAGGAACAACTTTCACAATACGTTTGCCCTCCCCAAAAAGCTAAACGGTAAATGAGCATTCACTCGCTGAATAAAAATGGACTCATGAAAAAATTGGCGTTCCGATCTCAAAAAAGAAAAAAGAGGGAAGGTTAATCTATTTTCCATCTTTTGGCTACCTTCACTATAAGGAACACGACAAGTGCCACAAAGATGAAGGTAATTAGAGCTATTAAGAAGTCGCCGATGCCAAACGTCTGTTTCAAAACCGTAACTGTATAGGTAGCTAGGTTTGACATATGGGGGATTGCTAAGCCTAAGAGTGGCATAATGAAGTCTGCGACAAGCGCCTTAACCAAATCACCAAGATATAAACCTAAGACGAAAGCAACAGCTAAGCCAAGAACTTTGTACGATGATAGGAAGTCTTTGAATTCTTTCCATAAGCCTTTGGGCGGTTCTGGCGTTGGGGGTTTTTCAACGGCAGCTCTAATTTTCTTTAACTCTTCTAACATTTCATTTTCATTATCCAAGCGAGAAACCTCTTGCTGCAGAGCAATCTAAATAAGGTGGTCAAGTTTTTAAAATTAATCCTTTGTGAGAAGTTCCCGCTTACTCTTTTTTCTGAACTGCTATTTGACGCTATTTCTCTTCGATAGGCTGGAACGCTTTATCAAGTTAATGTGATATAAAAAAAATTGCCCTTAAGAAAAATGGGCTAAATTAACGTTTTACTGTGTTGATTAACTGTTTTTCAGCGTTGAAGACTTCAACAGTTAGTGGCATTTGTCCGATTGCAAAGTGGGTTGCGCATCCGAAGCATGGGTCGTAGGCTCGGAAAGCCATTTCAACCATGTTCAGTATGCCTTGGTCAACTTGTCCGTTGTGGATTAAGCCTTTGGCTGCATCACGTATGCTCATGCATATTGCTGGGTAATTGTTTGTTGTTGCAACGATTAGGTTTACGTCTTTGACAAGTGCATCTTTGTCTAATGTGTAGTCGTGGATCAGTGTGCCTCTTGCGGCTTCGACGATGCCGACGCCTTGGCCTGGTTCTCCTGGTTTGTTGCGGATGTTTGTGCTGGTGATTTCTGGGTCTTTGACTAGTTCCATGGATCTTTCTGTGGCGTAGAGCAGCTCGATTAAGCGTGCCCAGTGGAAAGCCAGTGTGTTGTGAACTGGTTTGCCGCCTAAGGTCTTGTACATTACCTCGTACTCTGCCTGCGCTAAGGGTGTTGCCATACCGTCAGAAGCATTTAAGCGTGCAAGTGGACCAACACGGTAAACACCGCTGTCTGCGCCTGCAACTTGGCCTTTCCAGCCTACTTCTTTAAGGTAGGGGAATTTGCTGTATGTCCATTCTTCAACGTGTTCGCCGATGTGGTTGAGGTAGTCTTTTGATTCGAACTTGAGGAATTCTTTGCCAGTCGGGTCTACAACGCGGATTTTGCCGTCGTAAAAGTTTACTTTGTTGTTTTCGTCAACTGTGCCCATGTAGTAGGTTGGCATTGTGTAAGCTTGGCTTTTGATTAAGTCGACATAGTTGGTGTTGCCTAAAACGATATCATGGAAAATTTTAAGCGTGAACTGTGCGAAGTTTACGCATGAAGAAGCCATTTGCTCGATTTCTTGCCTGTTTTCCTCGCTTAGTGGCTTGGAGATTCCGCCTGGTAACCCGCAGACTGGGTGGGTTGCTTTTCCGCCGATGATTTCAGTTATTTTTTGTCCGTATGCTCTGTGTTTTATTACTTCTTTTGCAACTGGCAACCCGGCTTTCTCAATGACGCCAAGTATGTTGCGTTTTTCTGGCGGTGCGTCTGGTCCAACTATGAAGTCTGGTCCGCCGAGGAAGTAGAAGTGGAGTATGTGGTCGTAGATATAGTAGCCGTTATACATTAGCTGGCGTAGTTTTTTAGCGGCTGAGGGTGGTTCAACATTGAATGCGGCGTCTAAGGCTTTTACTGCCGCAAAATGATGAGCAACAGGACAAACACCGCAGATTCTTGTTGTAAGCTGCGGCATGAGTTCTGCTCTTCTGCCTATGCAGAATTTCTCAAAGCCTCTCAGTTCGGGAATTTTAAGGTAGGCATTTTCTACTTCGCCTTCGTCGTTGAGGAATATGGATACGTTTCCATGTCCTTCAAGACGCGTGATTGGGTCTATTACTATTTCTTTCATTTTTTAATCACCTTTCTTTTAAGAATTGAAGCTGGAAGTGAGTACATGTAGAATGTACCAACGGGATCTTTCACTTGGCTCATCAATGTCTCAATCTCTTTTTCAGAGTATTTAACTTTGCCTGATTCACCGTCATATCCCAAGATGGAAGCCAAAGCAGTAATCATTGCTGCACCTTGCTCTGGCACGTTCGGACCTGGACCGCCGCAGCCTGTGCAGGGCATATCAACTTTTAAGCATTGAGCGCCGCAACCGCTTCTAGTTGCGAGTCCCATGCAGAGGATACCTTGTTCAAGGAGGCATTTTTCGGGTTCGGGAGTTTTCTCGTAGACTCGGTAGATTTTGCCGATTTTTTTGTTTTCGCGTTTTCTTGGGCATTCGTCGCATACTGCTTTGAGTGGTGCGAGTATTGAGCCTTTTGGCGGTAACTGGTTGTTTGCTATTGCATCTACTGCCGCGGCGATTAGTTTGACTGGTGGCGGGCACCCTGGCAGGAAATAGTCCACGTCAACTGTTTGTCCTAAAGTTTTTACTGTGTCGTAGAATTCGGGAATTTTGAGAGTACCTTCTTTGACTTGGGTTTGAGTTTCAGGTGTAATTGCTTGTGGATTGACGTTTGATTTATCTTTTATGTAGACTTGATCGAAAATTTCTTGTTTATCGTTCAAGTTTGCTAGTCCAGGTACGCATCCCTCGTGGGCGCATGAGCCGAAAGCAACAAGGGTTTTAGATTTTTGCCTCAGCAGTTTAGCCATGTATTCCTGTTCGGAATTGCGTATTGAACCGTTAAAGAATGTTATGTCAATAGATTTGTCAGGCATCGCTTCGACGTCTTTGTACTTGACGTCCATGGCTACTGGCCAGAATACTATGTCGGCTAGTTGTATTACGTCAAGGATTTTCTCGTTTAAGTCTAAGACCGCTATTTCGCAGCCACCGCAACTTGCAGCCCAGTAAAAGGCTATTTTTAACTTGTTTTTACTCATTGTTTGTTTAATCCCTCATTTACTTGTTTTAGTATTTGTGATGCGTTTACTCGGAGTTCGTTGAAGGCTAATTCTTCTGGTGTCAGGCCCATTGCTAACCCGAGTAGTTGTGGGTAGTGGAGAATTGGAATGCCATAGGTTTCATTAAACATTTTCTCTATTCGCAACTCGTTTGTATCATACATTATGTGGCAAAATGGACAAACCGTGATTAACGCTTGAGCATCAACCATTTTTACATGTTTTAGCTTGTCTCTGGCGAGTTGCAGTGCAATTTTGTCGCTGACCCCGACGCTTGGTGCTCCACAGCACTCGGTTTCATCGATGTAGTCTAGGCATGTGGCGCCTGTTGCTTCTATGAGTGTTCTGAGTGTTTGCGGGTCTTCTGGGTCGTCAAAGCCGATGTATTCTTTGGGTCTTAGAATGTGGCAACCGTTGTGTTCAGCGACTTTAAGCGTAGTAAGCGGCTTTACGATTGACGCTTTAATTTTTTCTACGCCAACATCTTCCTTTAGCACTTGCAGGAGGTGTTTTGCCTCGATGGTTCCTTTGAATTCAAGTCCTGCTTCTTTGAGATGACAGTTAATTTCCTCTTTTAGCGCTTTGTCTTCTTTTAGGATTTTGTTTACTTTCTTGAGTGTACCAGCACAGCCTGGACAAAGCGTAAGAATATTCAAGCCCTGTTGTTCTGCCAACGCCAAGTTCTTTGCCGCTAAAATAAGCATGGTTTCATGGCTTACTGGATCTAACGGTAAACCGCAGCAGTTGAATTCTGGCATTTCAACCAATTCAACTCCGAGTTTAGCGAGGATTTTGCGTGCGGAAATCTCATAGGCTGAAACACGATAAGGAATAGCACATCCGAGAAATATGAGGTATTTATTGGGTATTCGGTTGTCCCCCTGCTAGTTTTTGGATTCTTTCAACGAATTTCACGCCTTTAAGCGTTTTTCGCACGTTTTCGGCGTTGCCTTTCGGTAGGGGTGGTAACCCTTGAGATTCACGTTTTTTGATTCTTAACTCAGGAATCTTGTAAGCGTAACCTGATTCAAGCAGGCTTGCGGCTTGCTCTTTGAAAGCCTGAGGTATGCAGCCACTTTCCGCGGCTAAATTGCGCAATACGCGGATTACGCTTGCCACTTCAACGTCTTGTGGACAGCGGTCTGTGCATGTGAAGCAGGCTGCGCATAACCATAATGTGTCGCTTTTGAGCACACGGTCACGAAGGCCAAGTTGAGCCATGTGGATTAGGGTTCGTGGACGATAAGTATCGCTGAATCTTGCAATTGGACAGTCTGAAGTGCATGTTCCACATTGGAAACACTTGAGAATTTTTTCGCTTCCGGGCATTTTAAGTAGTTCATACTTGAATTTCGGGTCTAACTCGGAAGCTCTTATAGGCTCCTTGCCTGATGTTATATTCACTACTGTCTCAGTCATTTAAATTTCACTTTGACTGGTTTCGATAGCGCCACAATGCTTATTTTACTCACAATTCCCAAGTCAAATAAATAAAGGTTCAGTCAAGGCCTAGGGGATTCTTCCGTAATTTACGTGTCTTTTCCTTTTTTAAAAAAAATGTTTTAGGTTACCAATTGAGGCTTTGATCTGTCTTCCAATTCAGCTTATGTTCGCCAGCGTTCGGAGTATACTAAAGCCCCCTTAACTTATCCAAATGCTTGATCTGGGTAAGAGCCTTCAAGTTCTCCACAGAATACAAAAAGCAAACAAGAACAAAAGAAAAAAAATAAAAGTTAAAAAACAGCAAACAAGATGTTGCTTATCTTACTTTACGGTCGATTATTCTTCCGTCAGCGGCGATCAGTTTCACGTCTAAGGGCATTTCGCCGACAGCATGGGTTGCGCAGCTCAGACAGGGGTCAAATGCTCGTATTACTGCTTCAACCCTGTTTAACATGCCTTCTTGGAGCTGTTTTGCTTTGACGTATTTTTTGGCAACTTGTGTTATTGCCATGTTGTAGGCGAGGTTGTTGTGTTCCGTGGCGATGATCATGTTGTTCCATGTAATGAGTCCCTGTGGGTCAACCTTATAGTGGTGAATCAGTGTGCCTCTTGGTGCTTCAGCCACACCAACGCCTTCATAATTATTTACCATGGCTTTGGACGTAACGTGTTCAGAGAGGATTTCTGGATCATCAAGCAGATTCTTGGCTGTTTCAACGCAGAACAGCAACTCCACCAAGCGTGCGTAGTGATAGTGGAAGGTGCTTTGCACGACGCCATGTTTGCCAAGTTTCTTGAAGTCTTTCAGTTCTTCGTTTGCAAGCGGCGTATCGCAGTGCGAAGCGACGTTAAGTCTTGCTAATGGTCCGACTCTGTAGGCACCATCTGGGTAACCGATTGCTTTGAAGTATGGAAACTTCATGAAAGACCATGGTTCAACTGCTTCACCGATAAATTCATTGTACTTTGCAGGGTCAACGCATTCCGCCACCACCTTGCCATTCTTGTCCATTATTCGGATTGTGCCGTCGTAATGTTCAAGCCCGCCTGTAGGAGTCACCAAACCCATGTAGTAAGTTGGGAAATTTCCGAAGTTTTCTACTTCTTCATCAAAGTTTTCTAACCATTTCTTGTACAAAGCCAATGTTTTTAGCGCGATGTCTAATGCTTCAGGCAGGTTAGCTTTTAGGTAATCTGCTTTTTCCTTGGTCAGTGGCCATTTGGCTCCTCCTGGAAGAATCCATTCGCTTGAGTGTACTCTTTTGCCAGCGATTTTCTCGATTAATTCTTGACCGAATTTTCGAAGCTTAACACCTTGCACTGCGAGTGCAGGCTGTTTTTCTATTAGACCGAAAATGTTTCTTGTTGCAGGGTCAGAGTCCATGCCTAGCAGTAAGTCTGGAGCGCAGAGATAATAGAAGTTCAATGCATGCGACTGAATCATTTGGCCCATGTGCATTAAACGGCGTAGCTTTATGGCGGTTTGTGGTGGGCTAACTCCGACGATAGCGTCGCATGCTTTAGCTGATGCTAGCAGGTGGCTTACCGGGCAGATTCCGCAGGATCTAGACGTTATGCTGGGCATCTCGTAGAATGGTCGTCCTTCAGTGAATTTTTCAAAGCCTCTAAAGTCAACTACTTTGAACCGAGCTTCTTTTACTGAATCGTCGTCTTTTAGGAAGATGCTTACTTGAGCGTGCCCTTCTATTCTTGTAATAGGGCTAATCACGATTTCTTTACCATCTATTTCTTTTTTAACCATATTTTGATCTACCTTCCATGTTAGGTGTTCGACCAGCCAATAACTCAGTTAACACGTAGTTAATCAGGTCTGCAGACGGCGGACACCCCGGAATGAAAAAGTCAACTTTGACAGCTTCGTGAAGTGGAAGAGCCTTGATCAAAAGTTTAGGCACATCCGTTGGAATTGCGGCGTTCAAATCAGACTTTTGCTTGTATGCTCGTTCCAGTACTTCTTGATCACTGTGGCGCCATGAATTTCTCAATGCGGTGACGTTTCCTGTTACGGCGCAATCACCAAGTGAAATCAAAACTTTTGTTCGAGCTCTTACCGTCTGGAGCATGTGCAGTTGCTCTTCGTTTGCTATTGCGCCTTCGATTAGTGTGACGTCAACGTTTTCTGGAAATACCTTTACGTCAGCGATTGGACTGTAGACTAATTGTATTTTCTGGGCTAAATCGATAAGTCGCTCGTCTTGGTCTAGGAATGACATGTGGCAGCCTGAGCAGCCGCTGAGCCAAACGGTGGCCACTCTAACTTTTCCTGATGTGGTCATTTGCGTTGCCTCCTCTCCAAGATAAACTCGGCAATATCTTTACGCTTGGTATGGTCAATCGGTTCTGCTTCAATGTAGATGGCTCCTACAGGGCAAACTTTAGCGCATTTGCGACATGAAGTGCAAGAGCAAGAATTAACCCATTGCTCATCAAGATCCATGATTACCTGAGTATCTTTTCCTCTAAGTTTGAGGTCAAGTGTGTGGACGCCTTCGATTTTGTCACAGACGCGTATGCACCTAGTGCACAAAATGCATCGGTTTCGATCTATAACCAGGAAGTCATGCGTTGAATCAACTGGGTCACGAGTCCAATTTCGCTCAAAGATTACATGGTCAACACCAAGCTCTTTCGCCAGAGATTGCAGTTCGCAATGGTCGTTGGCTACGCAGACTGAACAGATGTGGGTTCTCTCGGATAGGAGCATTTGCACAACCATCTTGCGGTAATCTTTGAGTTTGTCTGAATTAGTTGTAATTTCCATATTTGGACCCACTGGTGTCGTGCAAGCTGGGAAGAGCTTTGGTGAGCCACTAATTTCAACGAGGCACATGCGGCAACCGCCATAGGCGGTTAAACCTTCTAGGTTGCATAACGTGGGAATTATGATACCGTTATCTTTAGCAGCTTTCAGAATAGTGGTGTTTTCAGGAACTGAAACTTCAACGCCGTCAATTTTGAGTTTAACAATGGAAACGCTCATGTTTATTCTTCCTCCTCCTTCTTCTTGAAGCATTTACCCGCTTCACACTTCTTATCGACAATATGTTTAATGTATTCATCCTTGAAGTACCGAAGAGTGGTTAGAACTGGGTTTGGCGCCGTTTGCCCAAGACCACAAAGACTTGCTTCTCGTATGAAAACACCAGATTTTTCAAGTGTGGCAATGTCTTCCATTTTGCCGTTCCCAGTTGTAATTTGGTCATAGATTTCTTTAGTTCGGGCTAAGCCTGCTCTGCAAGGTGTACATTTGCCGCATGATTCATCTACACAGAATTCAGTGAAGAACCTTGCAGTGTCAACCATACATGATTCATCGTCAAGTACCACGATACCGCCAGACCCCATGATTGCTCCAACTTTTGTCAATGATTCATAGTCGATTGGAAGTTCAAGCAATGTTTCAGGCAGACAACCGCCTGAAGGACCGCCTACAAGGACAGCTTTGAATTTTTTTCCATCAGGAACGCCCCCACCGATGTCGAATACTACTTCTCTTAGTGTGATTCCCATTGGCACTTCAATTAAGCCTGGATTGTTAACTTTGCCCGTTAATGAGAAGCATTTGGTTCCACTGCATCTTGGCGTGCCTATCTTTGAGAACCATAAGCCGCCGTTCTGTATGATTAACGGTGTGTTTGCGAAGGTTTCAACGTTCTGTATAAGCGTTGGTTTCTGCCATAAACCAGAGTTTGCTGGGTATGGTGGACGTGGACGAGGCATCGCTCTGCGTCCTTCAACTGAGGCAAGGATAGCTGTTTCTTCTCCAGCTACGAATGCGCCTGCACCGAATCGTAGTTCAAGGTCAAACTTGAATTGAGTCTCCAGAATATTGTCACCGAGTAATGACATTGATTTTGCTTGAGCTATTGCTTTCACTAACGTTTGAATAGCTAACGGATATTCAGATCTGATGTAAATGTAGCCTTTTTCTGCACCAATCGCATAAGCAGCAATGAGCATGCCTTCAAGAATAGCATGCGGATCAGCTTCAGCCAAGGTCCTGTTTGCGAAGACACCGGGGTCTCCTTCATCTAAGTTGGCGACTATGTATTTTGGAGAGTTGTGTGCCCTTGATACTAGCATCCATTTTTGTCCAGTAGGGAAACCTGCGCCGCCTCGACCTCTAAGACCGCTAGTGGTAACTTCGTATATTACGCCTTGCGGAGTCATGGTTGCGAGACACTTAGCTAGGGCAGAGTAGCCGCCTGCAGAAATGTAATCTTGAATTCTTAAAGGGTCAATTTTTCCGGCGTTTCGTAAAACAAGTCGATGTTGCTTTTTGAAGTAAGCTTCATTTTTGTACAGCATGTCTTTAACTGGTAAACCAAGAACTATGTGGTCACGAACTATTTCTTTTACTGTCTCCGGAGTGACGTTTTGGTATAGGTAGTCTCCGGGCTCAATCAGTACCGCTGGACCGACAGAGCATGTGCCGATACAACCTGTACGTGCAACTTTGCATTCCTTATCTACACCTAACTCTTTTACGGCATCTTCGAATGCTTTTAGAACCTTGAGTGCCCCGAAAGGAACACAGCCGCTTGAACAGCAAACGTTAATGCGGTATTTGTAAGCTCTTTGGAAATCAAGTTCTTGCTCTGTTATTTTTTGAAGATCAGCTAGTTTCAGCTTTGACTCCTCCAAGTACGTTCTTTATTTTTTCTATTACTATTTCTTTTGTGGCTTTACCGATCACTTCGTCATCAATCACGATGTTTGGTGCCATAGCGCATGCACCGATGCAACGTGTGATAAGCAGAGAAAGTTTTTCATCGGCAGTGGATTCTCCACGTTTAAGATTAAATTCTTTTTCAACTGCCTCGATGATTTTTTCAACTTCTCTCACGTAGCAGGCAGTTCCTAAGCAACTTGTCACTATGTGTTGCCCCGGTTTTTTAAGTTTGAAGAAACTGTAGAAAGTGGTTACACCGTAAACAAGGCTCGGAGGGATGTTAAGCGACCCAGAAATATCCATAAGCAAATCCTTATCTAAATAACCGTAAATTTCTTGGGCTCGATGCAGAATTTCCAGAAGAGCACTTTCTTGAAAATTATGTTCTTTCAAAACTTTTTCTAGCAATAACCTTCTATTATCTATCTCGGACAACTATTTGATCCTCCTTTTAAGTCATGGGGAATCATTGTTAATCGGAGCACTTCTGACATTCCTAGTATAAAAGTGTAGAGGGTCAATCCAATCAAATCTTAACAAATAACCAATTAAAACCAGCTTTTCAACAATGAACCTATGAATTGCTGGGGATTGGAAAAAGTAGGCGTTTGCTCATTCCTTTTCTATTTTAAGACTAATTTATTAGTTCATTTGTGCATTTTTAGCAAGAAAATCACTTACATTAAGCAAATGGAATAAACATAAAAAACACGCACAGTATCAAAAGAAAACTTTACCATTTGTAAAAAGCTAGGCCCAAGCTATCTTGGCCGTTTTTGGGCTTCACTTTTGTTTTTTTCCGAAGCTTCTGCTGCCTGAATTTTTTCTGTCGTTGCAACTTTTGGAGAAATCTTCGGTCGGAGACATCGACCATCCACATCCATATTTTTGAGGTCTAAAACGCCTTTTACTGTGCCGTCGCTTAAGTATTCAAAGTTGAAACCCATTTTCTTTGTAAGGCTTAAAGCCCGATAATTGTCGCTTAACATTATCGCATAGACGTTTTCAACGCCTTTTTCCTTAGCTATGTCAAGAACGTAATCAACCATTTTGGTGCCTAAGCCTAACCCCTGCCAGTAGTCAGTTACGATAAAAGCCATTTCACCGCTTTTTCCATCTGATTCTATGCTGAGGCGGGTTACTCCCAGTATTTTTCTTCGTCCATTTTCGGTTAATTCTGCGATAATGGCTATTTCTCGGTCGTAGTCAATGTTGCAGTAGCGTACTCGAACTTCGTGTGGGGTATCTTTAAGTATCTGGAAAAACCGGTAGCGGATTGCTTCCTCAGAGAAGCTTTGGAACATCTCAAGCCACATGGGCTCGTCTTCGGGTTTTATAGGTCGCAGCAGCACTTCTTGACCGTTTTTAAGAGACCAAAGCATCTCGTATTTTTTGGGGTAAGGACTAATCACCATATGCGCATGAGGTTCAAATTTCTTGCAAACTTTGTTTTTGTCGATTACTATTGTGGCATCAAGGATGCAGGCGTCTTTCTCATTCACCAATAGCGGATTGATGCTGATTTCTTTAATCTGTGGAAAATCAATGAGCAACTGAGAAAAGAGCAGCACAGTTTCCTCAAGCCGTTTAAGATCAACGGGCGGCGTGTTACGATATCCTTTCAGAAGCTGGTAAACCTTTGTTTCCTCCATCATACGACGCAAAAGCGTGGTATTTAACGGTGGAAGCCCGATGGAATAGTCCTTGAAGAGCTCCACGCCTACACCGCCCATTCCGAACAGTATCACTGGTCCAAAGACAGGATCGGTTTTTCCACCGATTATTAATTCATAACCATTTTTCTCAATCATAGGTTGAACTATAACACCGTTTATTTGGGCATCCGAATTGTAGCTTTTTGCTCTTTGAATTAATAATTCGAAGGCTTCACGCACTGCGCTTGGCGAATTTACGTTTAAGATAACTCCGCCTGCCTCACTTTTGTGGACGATTTGAGGTGAAAGAATTTTTAGAGCTACGGGGAAGCCAATTTCTTGTGCCAACGTGACCGCTTCGTCAACATTGTGGGCAATGAGAGTTTTTAAAACTGGAAAATTGTAGTATTTGAGTACTTTTTGTGCTTCACTTTCCGTTAATTCTTCACGGTTTTCAAGCGAGGCATTTCTCAGTATAGCCATGATCGGGCGTTTGGGTGGTGAAGCATCGACTGGTAACTCTTCAGGAGTTTCATAAAGAAGCTCAAGATTGCGCTGGTAATTGTACATGTACATGTACGTTTTGATTGCTTCCTCAGGCGTAGAGTAGGTTGGAATGTTGTTGGCGTTAAAAATATTGTTTGCTTCTTCCACAGTGTCAAAGCCCATGAAAGAGGTAAGGATTGTTTTATTTTGGTAGGCTTTGCCGCGAACAAGTTCAACAATGCCCCTCGCAATCTCTACCGGTTCTGAACCCGCTTGCTTGGTGAAAATAACTAGTACTCCATCAATGGTATCATCGTTTAGGCAAGCTTCAACCGCAGTTTTATAACGGTCAACTCTTGCATCTCCAAGAACATCAATCGGATTGCCTTTGCTCCAGAAAGGAGGAAAAACACCGTTAAGCATGTCCATTGTTTTCTCGCTCAACTCAGCCAATTTGCCGCCCCTAGCAATCAAAGCGTCAGTAGCCATTACCCCAGGACCACCAGCGTTAGTTATCACAGCAAGTCTTGGCCCTTTGGGTAATGGCTGGGTTCCTAAAACCTCAGCGGCGTTGAACAAATCAGCCACCTCTTCAACCCGAACTATGCCTGCTCGTTTGAATGCCGCGTCATAAACGTCATCTTCTCCTGAAAATGAACCAGTATGAGAAGCAACGGCTTTTGCGCTCTCAGTAAATTTGCCTGATTTTACGACGATTATGGGTTTGGTTCTTGCAAAGTGCCTTGCGGCACTCATGAACTTGCGTGCTTCGGTTATTCCTTCTATGTACATGAGTATACTCTTAGTTTTTGGATCAGACCCAAAATAGTCAATCAAATCGCCAAAGTCAACATCAATCATTGACCCAACTGAAACAAAGCTGCTGAAGCCAATGTTTTCGCGAACTGCCCAATCAAGTATTGCTGAGCCTAACGCACCACTTTGGGATAGAAAGGCAATGTTGCCTGGTTTAGGCATATTGTCTAAGAAAGTTGCATTTAGATTTATTTTAGGATGGATTATGCCGATGCAGTTTGGACCAACTACTCGAATAGCATATTTCTTGGCGATTGCAAGGATTTTCTCTTCCAAAGCCTTTCCTGCAAGACCTGTCTCCTTGAAGCCTCCAGAAACAATAATTACGCCTTTCACTTTTGCCATTCCGCATTCTTCCATAACGTCTGGAACTGTCTTGGCAGGCGTAGCAATTATTGCTAAATCAACAGGTTCAGGAATTTGATTAACTGTTTTGTATGTTTTAACTCCTAAAATCTGGGGCTTTCGAATATTCACGAAGTAAACTTTGCCAGCATAGCCCAGTTGAGTAAAATTTTTTACTAGTGCATATCCAACTGAGCCTTCAACGTCGCTGGCTCCAATGATGGCTACATTTTGAGGGCTGAAAATCTTGTCAAGGTTTAATGTAACCATTTCTTAATTTAACCTCTAAGTTAAGGTTCGTTCTACGGCATAAATTAAGTTTGTTGTGTCTTCATTTTGCTTTGACGAAAGTCTGCTTGTTATTTGTCGAAGTTTAATTTCTAATTCTCAAGTGTTAACTGTTAATTCTAAACGGGCTTTATTGGCACCAATCATCGTGAAAAAAGTGTTAGATACTGTAGGCACAATTAAGGAGGAGGCGCAGTCGTCTCGCTGGCTGATTATGCTTTTGCCCAAGCATGCAATTTTGGAGATAACGTTGCCGTCGCAGTTCAAGTGAGCATTAACTTCCTAAAACCCTCTGTTGAAGGAGACACTTTAACGGCTGAAACGACGAGGGTTTCTGACGGAAAAACAATAGGCTTGTACCATGTGACGGTCAAGAAAGAGGATAAGACAATAGCTTTCTTTTCGGAATTAGCATTCAAAAAGTAATTTTTCCACTCGTTTCTTAAAAGAAAATCAGCGGAAAACATAAAAAAAAAACAAACAGTGCCAACAATATTTTTATGTCGGACTCAACCTAGACTCAACACGCTGGGGTGGCCGAATGGTTCAGGCGACAGCCTGCAGAGCTGTTATATATGGGTTCAATTCCCATCCCCAGCTCTTCGGCATACATCATATGCTTTGGATGAATCCGCATACTTGCTTGCGTTTTCTGAAAAGCTTGATTTTATCCATCTCGCAAATGTTTTTTTAATCAGCTTTTCTGCTTGTTTGTAATTTTTTAGGAGTAAAAACAAACGTTGTTGATTGCTTAAATATGGCTGATGGTTCTGAGTATTATGTAACATGTTTTTGAGTGTGATAAATATGAGTAAGCCTGTCAAGGAGACTTTTAGGGAAAAATCATTGAAGTGGATTTTGCGTTTCATTAAATTCAATGTTGTAGGCTTCGTCGTTTTCCTAATCGGAACCGCCATCTTCGCGCTCACCTTCCACGCTTTGGGGTTTTGGGCATGGTTCGTCGCCAGCGCCTCTGGAGGCATAATACAGTTTATCTTAATCAGCTACCTAAACAGAACAAAGGTAGGAAAAATATTCGATAGCTGCGAGCAAATAATCCATGAAAACGAAGACCAAAAAAATAAAAATAAATCCTTGCGAAGAAACGAGGTTACAGGCGAAGTAGAATATCCACCGTGAAGCTCTAAAAATTTAAAAATCGACTCTACACGCTTTTCAGATATCAGAAGCCAACTGGCAAGAGAAATATACGGTACATCGCAAAACAGCGGCGAAACCAGCAGATTTTTTACACTCAGCTGCCAGCGGTAAGACCAATAATAGATTATGTATTCTGAAGGATCAAAGAAGCGCGTATAGCCCTTAGTTTAGATTGCTTTGAGCTTATCTTAAATAGTTAAACTGTCCTAGTTAATAGTCGGGGAAGATTGTTGGAAGTACAACATGTGTGCTTCAATGAGTTCCCCGATCAATGTGTAGCATGCCCAGAATACAGTGAAACAAGGCAAGAGATATTGCTTTCAACGATGGGGATGATGATGTACCCGTCATACGGGGTAAAAGTTGTCAAAGAATGCAAGCGGTATCACAAGCGTAAAGTTGAATATCTGAGGTAGAAAGAAGCTCAGCGCAACTCTGTAAGCAACCATAGCCTTACAAAGTTTACTGCGGAAACAGTTGTCGGGGAAAAGTCTCGATTTCTACGTCACTTCTTGGAAGGTCACTTGTTGGAAGGCGCCAAAGACAACTAAATGAATACTGGGTAAATTATCAATTATCCGCACTTTTAAGTTATAATTTACAAGTCAATTTCCGCTAGAGTTCCAAAATAAGCAGTTCTTAATGCTAAAATGCAGAAACCCCGCAAGCTAAACAAATACAAAACTATACGATTTCTTTCTTAAAAAACAGGTTAGCAATCAAAAAAATAATAAAGCTTAAACAACTGAGCTATCTCACTCTTAAAGGAGGAAAAATTGGTTGAAATTAATCTATGTTGCAATAGACGGCATGGGGGATTTACCTATCAAAAGTTTAGGCAACAAAACCCCCCTGGAAGCAGCTGAAACCCCAAACATGGATGCTCTTGCCAAAAACGGCAAAACTGGCTTAATGTATACGGTAAAAAAAGGGATTGCACCGGAGAGTGATGTTGCTGTTATTTCGCTTTTAGGTTATGACCCGTTCAAGTACAGCACTGGCAGAGGCGTTATCGAAGCCGCTGGCGCAGGCTTAGAAATGAAGGATGGCGATTTAGCGTTAAGGTGCAACTTTGCAACGTTAGGCCAAGGAAAAACCATAATTGACCGTCGAGTAGCAAGAACTTTAACCACCGAGGAAGCCACTGAGCTAAGCAAGGCAGCTAACGAACAGGTTAAGCTTGAATCTTACTCTGCCACGTTTGAGTTTCGAAACACACTGGGGCACAGGGCAACTCTATTAATAAAGAGCAAGGGAAAGCCTCTTTCAAGCAACATAACAAACAGTGACCCTGCCTACACAATAGTTAACGGCATCGGCGTGGCGCAGGCGAACGTTGAAATGTCGCTGAAAACCTGCGAACCGACGGACAACACAGAACAAGCAAAAGTTTCGGCGGCACTTGTGAACGAGTTCATCGAGAAAACCCATAAGCTGTGGGAAAATCACCCAGTAAACATAAAGCGTGCGGCTGAGGGCAAGCTTAAGGCAAACGTTGTTTTAACTCGAGATGCAGGGCACCTCCTCCCAAAATTCTTCAACATAAACCAGCGGTACCATGTCAACTTTGCAGCTTTGGCAGATATGCATGCTGAACGAGGCATAGCACAGTTGGCAGGCATGGATTCCATGCTTTTGCCGCCGCCTTCAGGCAACCTCCAAAAAGACTGCGAAGTAAGAGTCAAAGCCCTGCTAGATGTGCTCCCCAAGTATGATTGTTTCTACATTCACCTTAAAGGTCCAGATGAACCCGGGCACGACGGCAACTGCACATTAAAAACGCAGATTATCTCAGCCATCGACAAATACTTCTTTGGGCCATTGCTAAAACAGATCTCTCTAAAAGACAACATTATCTGCATAACCACTGACCACGCGACGCCCTGCGAACTAAAAGTACACAGCGACACGCCAGTTCCCGTATTAATTTCAGGCGACAAAATAGACGGCGACAAAGCTGTTAAGTTCTCAGAGAGAGAATGCGCGAAAGGAAGCTTAGGCATAATAGAACGTGGCTGCGAATTAATGCCAAAACTCATGGAGCTAATGAAAAAAGAAAGCGGCAAAAACTAAATTTCTAAACCAAAACGTGCGCGTTGAAGCAGAAACTGATTTCTTTCTTGCTGAAGCCAAGTTTTCGACCGAATTTCGCAGATACGAGTAAATTCATAAGCATTTTTGAGGTTATTACTATCAGGCAGACGGAATTAAAATTTGGGGGTGAATAAATTGGAAAAATGTAATATTTGTGGCGCAGAGATTTCAGAAGAAGACTATTATCTTAACGAAGGTCTATGTGAAAAATGTTATAATGAAAATTTAGAAAAAGCCGCTAAATTTAGAAACGTTGATGTCTAACAATAATAATACGCTCTTAGGATGTTAGCGTTCTTCACAAAACGCAACATAGAAGCATTATTTATAACATGTCAAACGAAAGGGATGAACATAAAAAGAGTCCCGAGGTCGCATGAAAGATAGAATCATGCTTTAACTTTATATTGTTAACTAAAGCCAGAAGACAGGTCAATATTTTGATGAATTCTTATAGCTAAATTAAGGTAGGGCAGATGAATATTGCTATCCCAAATAGGGGTAGGGGTATACTTTTTGCTTGCTATTTTTAGTAGCAAAAAGATGGTAGGAAGAGCCCACTCTCAGGTTCAATTTATTTTTGGCTCTTTTCAATTAGGTTTTTGATTGCTTGCTAAAGTACTTTTTAAGCGGATTCCAATACCACTCTATCCAGCCCTCAGCTGTTTCATCTGCCTGCTCTTCTGGGACGTCCGACTGCACCATAACAAGTTCTGTTCCCTCAGGTACCTTGTTGAAGCATAACTCTAATCTTGAAGGACCATAGCCTTCTGGAAAGTCAGTCGAAGTCCACTCCTGAACAACACGTTTTCCATCGTCAAGCTCGAGGTATTTCCCAAAAATGTACCCGTCCCAAGCCGTGAATTTGCCCCCGACCACTGCTTTGCCAGTGGCTTTGCTGCCTGTGAATTTGCTGTGTTTTTTCGGGTCAATATAGGCCTCGTAAACTTCTTTGGGAGAGGCTGGAATAACCACTTTTTGCTTTATGGTTCTAACTTTTCCTTTCATAGAAAACATCACCTACCCAAATAGTAGTTAGAATGGTTTTTTAACCTTAACGTTTAATTACCATTGAGCAAAAATGGGAAAATGCACAGTCACTAGAGGTCAACGCAGAATAGGCAGAACAATACGGAAACTTGAGGGAAGCGTGGAACTTAGCGCTAAAGAAAGCAAAGCCAGCGAGCAAGAAAAAATTTATAAACAAAAAACTCAAGCATCCTTAGGTTACGCTGACGATTCGCCAATTCAGAACCTACGCGACCCCTCAAAATGGAGAAAAGACCAAACAAAACCTTGAGCTAACTCAAAAGTAAACTTGCTGGCTGGTTTTTGGTAGGGCAAATTTAATCAATTGATTTAAAACTAATTGCTCAGCGAATCGAACGTTCAACAAGTAATGGGACAGAGATTTGGGAATCCTATGGGGTGATAGGTGGCTTGTTAAACGTTGATTCGCCGAAGCATTTTTTGTTTCTTGGTCGGGTCTGCGTATTTCTCGGCAAAGAATATAGAGTTCTTTTAATGTTCTTAAGAGTTTCACAAATAATCTATAGAAACTAAAAGTTAAACTATATTTTATAAAGAAAATTTTCATGAAGTTGCTCCCATCGAGAGCTTCTAAAAGCATTATTCACTTATTGAATTCTTAAATAAATCAAGGTTTTTCAAGGTGTTCGTTTTGATTTTAGTTTGATTAATTTTTATCATATTTCTTAGAGGTCGATTTCAGTTTTAGTAGACCTCGACTCAAAAATAAAGACATAGCTGCAGTAGTCAAAAACGTCCTAAAAATGGCGGTGTTTATGGAGAACGGAAATATTCTTGAAAAATTGTTTTGAGTATTCTGAAGCCGTCTTTAAATGCGTGGAGTTTGGATGCTCCGTGTATCCGTTCATATTCTATGCTTGGAACTTCTTTCACCGTCAACCCTAAATCTAAGGCCTTAATGAAAATCTCGGTTTCAATCTCAAAGCCATCCGACTCTAAAACTGGAGCTAACGTTTCAACCGCATGTTTATTAAAAACTGCATAGCCATAGCATAGGTCGGTGTATTTGGCTGACCAGAGGAAATTCAAAATAAACATTAGTATCGAATTGCCAAATCTTCTTGTTGCGCCCATGTCATAAGTACTGCCACCTTCTAAGAAGCGAGAACCCTTAGCTATATCAGCGCCAGAATTCAAAGCTTCAATGAACGCAGGTATCTCTCCAGGATCCATTGAACCATCAGCATCCATCAAAACCATGGCGTCAACATCGAAATAGCGGTTGCTTAGAACTTGCCGAATGGCACCGCCTTTTCCTTGACCGTCTTGCAAGACAACTTTTGCGCCGTACTTTGATGCCACCTTAACAGTATTGTCTTTTGATTGACCGTCAATAACCAAAACATTATTGAAGCCATAATCATTCAGCCTGCAAAGGACTTCTTCGATGCTTTTCTCCTCATTAAGAGCAGGTATCACAACTCCGACATTTAAAGGCTTAAAGCTTGAAACCCTGCTAAAACCTTCCGAAGTTGAAATTGGCAAAGAATTCATATGCCTAACTACCATTTGGCACCACCCTCAAAAGAACAGCTCTTCGAGCCACTTTGCAATTCCAACACGTCGGCTATTCGGTTACTAGAATTAGCTCGAAGGAAAGAAGGCAGGTTTTCAAAAAATGAGGCACCCTCTACTTTTATAAGCTCGGTTTCTTTTCCCCCGCTCGAAACAGCTATTATAATTTGGATCGAGGGGGTACCCTGCACTTCTCCTTCTCCTTTCTCCACTAATGATCAACTCTGCTAAGCCGCCAAGCATGGGGATTAACCCTTGGATGGCGTGGTAAAATAACAACTTACCGCTAAGTATAAAAAATATTGTGACTGTATGGCATCTACAACAAGCAGGCAAGCGCCGATAGCTTAGTTTATCTTAAAAACGGCAAATATTGAAAACTCTATTCAAGCTTTCCACCACAAATAAGGCAAAACCGAGCATGCGCTAATATCAGCTCTATATAAAATTATCAGCAAAAGTCCGGGTTGCAACATAAGTTTTATTAGTTGACTGCTCCAATAACGGCTCATGCGAAGGCGAAACAAAGCCGTATCCTTTCTGCTAATGCCAATAGCCGTCTTTTTCTGGTTTGTAGGCTGGTGTCTTTACTGGGCAGAATCCAAGAAAGAATCAGCAAGACCAAAACCAAAATTGTCTGCTCAGAAGAGTGAATTGTCTTTGATTACCAAAGTCTGACAATTCAAGGCTCTTTTCTGCAATAAGATTATTTGAATAGGTTTGAAACGAAAACTTGATAAATTAACGTTTTTTATTCGTTTCCATCACATCTTGGGTTACTTGGCTTCAATACATTGTTTCTTTAAGTTTTTTAAGGTGGAAATGTCTAGTTTCATTGTGAAGAGTTTATGTCGGCTTCTTTAGATATTGAAAGTGATTGGAATTTTAGGGTTTTTGATAAACGCTTGGTTGTTGTTAAAGCTAAAAATGAAAGCGTACGCAAGGTTGCTGTTGTAGACGTCGTAACGAACTTGCCTTTTGCGGTTGAGGTGCCAGGCATGGTTTCGATGCAGGAGCTAAGTGTTGACAAGGAATATTTAGCTAACTTTAGAGTCTACACATCAAAAAATTTGGAGGGCGTAGATGAGGACTTTACCGATTTTTTCGAAGCATTAGACGTTGACCAAAGCATTGAAGACTTCATAAAAGCGTACTGGGTTTACCCAAGTAAAATACGCTTTGAACTAATCGATGTAGAAGAACCATAACCTAACGCAGCACCATGTTGACGAATTTTTCAGGGTTAAACAGTTCCAAATCCTTATACGTTTGCCCAACGCCGATAAACAAAATCGGCTTCTGAGTCACGTATGTTACGCTTAAAGCGGAACCGCCCTTCACGTCAGCATCCACCTTTGTCAAAATTGTGGCGTCGATGCCTACGGCTTTGTTGAATTCTTCCGCTTGCATAACCGCGTCGTTGCCGATCAGTGAATCAACAGTTAAAATAGTTAGGTCAGGACCAACAACACGCTTCACTTTAACAAGCTCATTCATCAAGTTCTGATTAGTCTGCATTCTACCGGCAGTGTCGATTAAAACAACGTTTATTCCATGCGATTTAGCGTGGCTAACAGCGTCGAAAGCTACTGCTGCAGGGTCACCGCCATAACTGCTTTTAATGACACGAATGCCTAAACGTTTTCCATGCTCCTCCAACTGCTCAATTGAGCCAGCACGGTAAGTGTCAGCGCCGGCAAGCACTACAGAGTAGCCTTTATCTCGGAAAAACTGCGCAACCTTAGCGATTGTAGTGGTTTTTCCTGTGCCGTTAATGCCTACAAACATTAAGGTAAATGGCTCTTTCTTCTTGCGTTTTTCATCCGCCATCTTGAGTAGATCAATTTTTCTGTTAGTAAGCATGACTTCTAAAAGAACTTGTCTGAGATTTTCCTCAACGATTTTTTTGCGGTCATCGAGGCGTTTAACTTGGAGACCGACTAGACGCTTTTCAAGGTCGTTGCTGATTTTTTCTGCTACTGGATAAGCCACATCGTTTTCGACTAAGCTCATTTTGAATTCTGATAAAATAGGTTTTAGGTTTTCAGATTTAAGCTCTGTTGTTGTAACTTTATTTACTAAGCCTTTGAAACCTGACTTGAGCTTCTCAAACATCTCTTCAAGGTTTCCTTTCTCTTGCGGCAAGCAGAGTTTCAAGCCTGCTTCTGCCGCTGTTTATTCGCTCAGCCACTTGAGTAAACTGTTGTTGAGCGGCATTCAAGGTTTTTTCCAGTTCATCCAACCGTTCTTTCAGGATTGTTTTTGCTTCTGACAGGGTTTTTTCTACGGATACGCCCGCGCCCATTCCGACAATTACTTTGTTTGAGTCTGCAAGTTTAACTTTCACGTAAGCGCTTCCGCCGATTGGAGCCAAAAGCTCAGAGTTTTCCTTTTCTTGCTCAATTCCATCCAAGGTCATGTTAGCATAAGCTAAGTCTGTAACAGCGGCATTCACCATGCTGATTCTTTGTTGCAAGGCGTCTGCAGTTTGCTCTAGATATTGCATTTCTATGCTGAGTTTGCGAAGCTCCTCTTCTGCTTTATTTTTATCGGCCAAGATTTTACTCTCCACTTACCATTTTCTTTAAGATTGGGTTCTCGATTTCCTCTGCAGAAATCTCTTGAACATTAGTTATTTTAATGTGACATCTTTTAACCCGATGTCTGCTGCCTATTTCAGCGTAAACCTTCTCTACTGCATGCTCGCTCTTATCAGCTAACAGTTCTCTGACAAATGGAGTTGTCAGCTTTGGCTTATTGATTTCGCCGGTAACTTTGAAAGCCTTCATTTTTCATCTTCCCGCACAACATCCAGCGCATTCCCAATAATAAACATCTCGGGTCCAGTTGTCATAGACCCAGCCACAGCAGCATGTGAATTAGCAAGCAAGCCAGTTCCAACATAAGGAACCCCACAGTTAACTGTCCCCACGTCAACTGGAACTTTGAAAACGTTTTCTAAGATTTTTCTTTCCTCATCTTTTAGTAATGGGTGAGCTAGAACGCCTTTGTTTGTTGCAACAGCTAAGGAGCCGACATAGGGTAAACCTGCGATTTCCGTTGGCACCGCCTCCACGCCTAAGGTTTCAGATATTTTTTTTCTTTCAGACGCTTTAAAGCGTGGATCAACCACTGCCCCCTTGTCGCTGGCTAAAACTAGGTTGCCGTAAGCTGTCTTTTTTGTTTCCATAATTGTGATATTGCCCTCGAAAACAGATTTTATCTGTGTTAATTCTTCTTCTCGGACATAGTTTGGAAGCAGCATTCCGTTCGAGTTTGCGCATGCCAATGCGCCTGCAAGGACTGAGCCGCCGATGGATGTGTAGACAAGTTTGGTTTTTAGCCAATCGGCGAATTCTTGAGCTTTTTCCTTTGGAACCATTCTCGGAATTATCACTATGTTTTCAGTTGCCAACGAGTACACGCTGATGCTTGGGCTCCCAACTATGCTGGATAAGTAAACGGTCAAGAATTAACTTCTCCTGATGAAACGT
>Ga0326727_10005439_pt1 | contig 36428 bp, 17 predicted proteins | sample MB2enrmetagenome_FD_207643 | JGI IMG/M metagenome (GOLD analysis project Ga0326727, IMG submission 207643) | Lab enriched peat soil microbial communities from McLean, Ithaca, NY, United States - MB29MY | ecosystem: Environmental > Terrestrial > Soil > Wetlands > Peat | place: USA: New York...
AGCGACGCGCCGCCGTCGCCCGAGAAGCCGGCCGTGCCTTGTCCGGCGATGGTGTGGATGGCGCCATCCGGCGTCACCAGGCGGATGGCGTGATTGCCGGTATCGGCGATGAAGAGGTCTCCGTTGCCGTCCACCGCCACTCCGGCGGGCGCGTAGAGGGCAGCGGCACTGGCCGCGCCGCCATCCCCGGAATAGCCCGCCACGCCGCTGCCCGCCACGGTTTCGATCACGCCGGCCGGTGTCACCTCGCGGATGCGATGGTTCGCGGTGTCGGCGATAAACATATCGCCCAAGCCATCCAGCGCGCAGGCGCTGGGCAGGTTGAGTTGCGCGAAGCGCGCGGATTCGCCATCGCCCGCGTCTCCCGGGCCGCCATTGCCGGCGAAGGTGGTCACCGCGAGGTTTGGCGGCGCCACCAGTACGCGGTGATTGTCCGTATCGACGATGTAGACCGAGCCGTCGCGCCCGGTGCAGACCCCGCGCGGGCCGCGCAGCGGCGTGTCCAGCGCGGCCGCATCGGTTCCAGCCAAGGTGGAGATCACGCCCGCCGAAATGTCGCGCACCCGCGAGTTGCCGGTGTCGGCCACAAGCAGGTTGCCCGACGGATTCATGGCCAGGCCCATCGGCGCCCAGAGCTCCGCCGCGCCGGCCGGCACGCCGTCGGTGTTATAGCCCGCCGTTCCGTCGCCGGCCAGAGTCTGGATGATACCGGTCGCGAGCACGATCCGCACGCGCTCGGTTCCCGTGTCGGCGATGAAAAGATTGCCCGCCGTATCCAGCAGGACGTCGGAAGGCTGATAAAGAATCGCGCTGGTGGCGGGAGTGCCGTCGCCTACCGCGCGCAGATAGCCATCGCCCGCCACGGTCGTGATGAGGCCGTCCGCGTACACCTTGCGCACCCGCATGCCATCGGCAATGAAGACGTCTCCGGCCGGGTCCACGGCCAAGTCGTGCGGCGAGTTCATGAGCCCGGCCGCGATGGCCGGGCCGCCGTCGCCCGAGTATCCCGCCACAGCGCCGGCGAAATTCGACCAGACTCCGGCGGAAGTGTTGGATTGGACGGTGATGCTCGGGCATCCGGCCACATAAATGGTCAGCGACTGATCCACGGCGACGGCCGTCGGCGTGGCCAGCACGGTGGAAGCGCTCCCGCCCAAAACCGTGGAAATGACGCCGCCGGAGAGGATTTTGCGCACGCGATTGTTGCCGGAATCGGCGATGTACAGCGCGCCGGTACGGTCCACCGCCAGTCCGGCCGGGAAGCTGAGCTGGGCCACCGTGGCCGCGCCGCCATCGCCGCCCAGGCCGGCTATCCCAGTCCCCGCCACGGTCGCGATTACGCCGGCGGGCGTCACCTTACGAACACGGTGGCCTTCGAACTCGGCGATGTAGAGATTGGCGGCTCGATCGACGGCCACATCGCGCGGCGCGTAGAGCTGGGTCGCGCTGGCCTGCCCGCCGTCGCCCGAGTAGCCTTCCACTCCGGTGCCGGCGATGGTGACGATGGCGCCGTCGGGACTGACCCTGCGCACGCGATTATTCCCCAGGTCGGCGATATACAGATTCCCCGCGGCGTCCACCGCCAGGCCGTAAGGAAGGTTGAGCTGGGCCGCGCTGGCCGGGCCGCCATCGCCGCTGAAGCCGGCCGTGCCGGTGCCGGCGATAGTCGTGACGATTCCGGCAGTATCCACTCTGCGGACGCGATGGTTGTCGGTGTCGGACAAGTACAGGTTGCCCCTCGTGTCCACGGCCACGCCTTGAATGGAACCGATCTGCGCCGCGGTGGCCGGGCCGCCATCGCCCATGAACGAACTGCCGGCCACGGTTTGGATGGTGTAGGCCGGAACGTCGGCCGCTGGCAAGGCCGACGCCGACGCCAACACGAGCCACGCACACCAATTGTGTTTCATGCCGAGCAATGATTAGTGGCCCGCAGCCCGGCGAATTCTCAACAGGGTAGGGCACGCTTTCGCTTGCCCTGTGCCATGGAAGATTTGGGCAAGCCGAAGCATGCCCTACCAGGCGCAAAAAAAGGGGAGCCCGAAGGCTCCCCTGGAGTGAATGCCGCTTTACCCGTCAGCTTCGTCAGAAGCGGAACTTGAGCGCGAGCTGAAGACCGCGCGGGTTGCTCGAAAACGCCTGGGACGGCTGCATGAAGATTCCCGACTGCGGCTCCAGGAATTGGTGCTGCGCGCTGCCGGTGAACCCGATCGGCGCCACGTCGCTCAAGTACCCCGCGATATATTGCGGATGGTTGAAGATATTGACGAAGCGGGCCGAGAACTCGATTCCCTTGCTTTCGGTGATGTTGAATTTCTTGGCGATCGTCATGTCCACGTCGTCGATGGGGTGAAGGTGCTCGGTGTTCCGGCCGCCGTCGGGCAGCGTGCCGGCGGCCGCCTCGATGTAGCGGGCGTTCGGGTCGTCAGCCAGGTAAGCCACGGTGGCGCCCGAGCTATTCTTCAGCGCGGTGACGCCGGAGCCCGTGTTGTCCGTTCCGGCCGGATTTACGAACGTCCGGTCGCCGGCGGAATCGGCGTTAAGATTGGCGTCGACTCCACTCTGGACGTCGGCCAGAGTACCGGTCTGGAAAGTGTAAACCGGAGCAAATTCCCAGTTGCCGACGAGGTTCTTCATGAACCAGTTCGCGTGCTTGAAGAACGGCAGATCGTAAAGAACCTCGAACGAGAAGCGCTGGCGATGGTCGAGCCCCGAACTGGAGCGGTCCAAGGCCAGGTTGGTCGAGTCTTCCGGGCGGCGCGGTGTCAGATAGGTGGAAAATACATCGGCCGTGGAATCGTCAATGGCGTGGCTCCAGGTGTAACCTGCGTTCAACTGCAGTCCGTTCGAGAAGCGGCGGTTCAACGAGTTCGCCCAGCCGTGGTAGATCGAATTGCCCCAGGGCATGTAGGCGGTGATGAAGCTCTGGAAGCCGGCGTTCAGGTAAGCCGGTTTCAGGTAACCGCCGTTGTCGTAAAGGGTCTCCAGGTTGGGCAGCGTGCTGGTTAGCCCGTTCAGCGTGGATTGGCTAGGCGCGGTCAGATACAGCGGCAATTCGTTGGAGGTGTTGACGACCGGCTGCTCATCCAGGCGTTCCTGGACCGACAGGTGCACGCTGTGGGTGCCCACGTAGCGGCTCTCAAAGGTGTAGTCGTTATGGAATACGTGCTGCACGCCAACGTTCCAGGAGATCGTCTCCGGCCGGGTCTGGTTGGGAACATAGCCGGACGTATCGGCAATCGCATCCGCCTGGTCCAGCGTCCCGCCGCTGGTGTTGGGCGGAATGCCGCCGCTGGCCAGGAAGCTACCCTGGTTCAAACCGGCTACGTCAACCGTGGTTTGCGCTTGCGGCGGAAGAGTCAGCAGCCCTTGATTATCGTAGAGCACGTCGTAAAACACGCCAAAACCGGCGCGAATGGAGGTTTTTCCGCTTTGGCCCGGCGAGTAGGCGATACCGAGGCGCGGCATGATCGCATCCTTTTGCGGCTGCGGTTCGCCGAAGGTGATCAGGCCCGGGACATCGGAAATCGCGTTTCGCGTCTGTAGCCGTTCGCTGTAGGGCACCGTCTGGTATTCGTAGCGCAGACCGATGTTGACGGTCAGGTTCGGACGGACCTTCCAGCTATCGTTGGCAAAAACGCCGGCAAGCACGCGGTCTCCGTAATACTTCGAGTTGCCCAGCGAGCGCTCGGCGAGGTAGTCGGGATAGTAATCGAACAGGTAGTCCGAGAGATAGCTCCACTCGTAGTCGCCGCGAGACCGCTGCGTGAAGAACTGCGGCGAGATCTGTTTCCAGCCGTCGAAGCCGAATTTGAGGGTGTGCGAACCCTTGGTCCAGCTCAGGCTGTCGGTCAACTGGTATTGATTCTGAATGCCGCCCTGCGGTGCATTCGGATCGGGACCGATCTCGACCCCAAGTTCGTAGATCACGATGTTCGGGAAAGCATCCAAACCGGGGAATTTCGCGTTGCCCACCGGATACACGTTGGAGTAACGGTTGTACCCCAAGCGGAACTCGTTAACCAGTGTGGGGGCAAACGTGTGGAATTCCGAGAGGGCCACGAGGTAGGCGTTGGCGGGCACGGTTTCGAAGAAGGCCGACGGGAAACCGTACGTGTCCAGGAAGCCGGAACGGTTCAGAATGAAGCGGCCGCGGACCGAGTCGCTGTTCGAGATATTGTAGTCGGCAGAGGCGACGGCGTTTTCCGAGTTGCTGTAGCTGGGCGCCGAGTACCCGATCAATCCGATTGGTATGGATACCGCGTTAGCCGTCTGATTCCCCAGGCTCTCATTGCCGATTCCAACCAGGGGATTGGCGCTGTCGCCGCAGGCCGCCGGCGAAGAGGCCACCGGAGCCGAGCCGAGGTATTGCTTGAGCACGTTCAGGTTGGTCTGGCTGATGCCGGAGATTCCGCTCAGCGTGCTCCATCCAGCCGCGGTCGGCGCACAGGCCAGCCCGGGGGAAGCGACGCTGCCGATCGGCTCGTACTCGTAGTCGACGAAAAAGAACAGCTTGTTCTTTTTGACCGGGCCGCCGAGCGTGCCGCCGAAGCGGTTGTTGTCGTACCGCGGATGCAGCGGAGTGCCGTCCACGGCGCTCAGATTGTCGGCTGCGTCGAGGTCGCGATTTTCCAAATACTCATACGCCGTCCCGTGAAACGAGTTGGTCCCGCTCTTCACCACCTGGTTGAACTGGCCGCCGGAGGAGTGGCCGAAGTCCGGGGTGAACTGATTTTGCAGGAAGGTGAATTCGGCTACGGCATCGTTTGGTACGCCCACCAGGGGACCGGTGACGCTGCCGCTATTGTTGTCGATGCCTTCGATGGTGAAGTTGTTGTTGCGCGGACGCTGGCCGCCAACGCTCGGTCCGGTGCCCACGCCAATGCCGCCGCTGGTTCCCACTCCCGAGGCCAACAGCGACAGGTTAATGACGCCCGAACCCGACGACGCAGTGGGAAGATCCATCAGTTGCTGGGACTCGAAAGCGTTCTGAATCTGCGCCGTGGTGGTATCGATGGTTGTCGAGGTGGCGCTGACTTCTACCGTCGCCACGCTACTGCCAACTTCCAAGGTGACGTTCTTGGTCGCGGTGACGTTGAGTGCGATTTGCACCCCTTTCAGCTCCGCTTTCGCAAAGCCTGCGGCTGTTACCGTAATGGTGTAGGTACCCACCGGTAGGTTGATGATCTGGTATTCACCCGTGGGCTTCGACGAGGTGGTACTGTCGACGCCGGTGGCAACGTTGTGCACGACCACGGTGGCCTTCGGTACGGCCGCCCCGCTGGCGTCGTACACCGTACCCGAAAGGTTGCCGCTGACTAACTGCGCGAAACCCAGCAGGCTCACAATGCCCAGCAATGCGGCCAGGGCGCCAAGTCTTTTGAGGTTGCTCATATCGTCTCCCAATTAAATAGTTGAAAAAGCGAGGCGTGTTTGTCCGGTTGGCTCAAAAACAGATCTCGCTTTTGCCATACGTTCCAACACTGCGTGGTGAGGGCTTTCACCGCACGCGTATTACCAAATATAACAATTCGCTGAATCCCGTTGAAAATCGAATCGCCGCCCACGTCCGAATTCGTTCGAGTCGCGACGAATCTCCCGAAATCGGGGCGGCGGCGGGTTACGGCAAATGTAAGTCTAGCGGATAGAATGCATTAGCGTCCTATGGGAATGTGGACTTGGAATACGCATTTGTGGATTATTGAACAGAATGACCCGATGACGCGCCGGCGGAGACGCGCGTTGCACCTAGTAGGACGCGTGATGCCCCTAAAGCGGTAGTTGGGCTGAGTGATTTGACGCACATTTGGACTTGGTTGGGGCCTGAAGCGAGCTGGCGAAACGCGCGCCGGGCATGCCCGGCCCGCGTCGGAACCAGCAAGATCATTTCCGGTCTCCGCTTTGCTCGTCCAGCGCCCGCAGTTCGTCCTCCGGCATTTCGTAGCAGTGCTCGGCGGCTGGAAACGCTCCCTCGCGGACTTCGCGGATGTACGCTGCGGCGGCGTCTGCGATCAGTCCGCCCAGCTCGAGATAGCGCTTGGCCAGGCGCGGGCTCCATGGCGTCAATCCCAAGGCATCGTGCAGCACCAGAATCTGGCCGTCGCAGAAAGGTCCGGCGCCGATGCCGATGGTCGGCACGGTCAGCCGTTCGGTGATCAAGCGCGCCACTTCGGCCGGCACGCATTCCAGCACCACGGCGAACGCCCCCGCGCCTTCGAGCGCGATCGCGTCATTCAGCAACTCGCCCGCCCGCGCCGCCGTCTTCGCTTGCACGATATTGCTGCCGAACCGATGGACCGATTGCGGCGTGTACCCGAGGTGCCCCAGCACCGGAATCCCCAGCTCGACCAACCGCTCGACCACGGCCAGCACCGGGCCCGCGCCCTCCAGCTTGACCGCCTCGACCCCGCCCTCCTTCAAGAACCGGCCCGCATTGCGAACCGCGTCGTCCAGGCCGGCCTGATACGAGAGGAACGGCATGTCGGCCACCGTCAGCGCCCGCGTGACACCGCGCGCGACGGCCTTCGTATGGTGCAGCATCTCATCCATCGTCACCGGGAGAGTGGTCGGGTAGCCCAAAACCACGTTGGCCAGCGAGTCGCCGACCAGGATCAGGTCGATGCCAGCCCGGTCCAGCAGTTGGGCGGTGAGAAAATCGTAAGCCGTGAGCGCGGCAATCCTCCCGCCGCTCTGCTTGATCCTAGCCAGGTGATTCACGCGAACCTTGCCTGGCTGTTCGGGTTGTGCGTGAGAGGTCACTTATGTTTTCACGATAACGAAGAGCATCGGCGGGAAGCAATCTGCAACCGCCGCGCCAGCGGATAGTGTCTGAAGGTGCATCGGCCGAAAACTCGGCCTCAGTCAATCACCTGAACCTATCTTCGTAATAATTTGTCATCACCGGAACTTCGGGTGGTCGCTTGTATCCCCACTCGGTGAGCGTCGTGAGATTCGTCGGCCCCCCGTTTGTCTTTAGGTACTCCAGGCACTCCCGATTCCAGAAATGAAAGGAGATGATATTCTTCAGCGCGAAGACCGGCCTTCTGGTAGGCCGGGTGCCTGCGTTGTCAGCGTGCTTGAATGCCTCTCTCGCCAAGAGATCAGCACCTTGCAGGGGAAGAAGTTTCTTGTCGCCAACGTCAAAGCCTTGAAGGTGTTTGGCATCTCTCCATTCGGAGAAGTTCCTAAGGGCTTGATAAATTCGAAACGCCTCTGGGGAAGTACGACCGTCCTCGCACCAAACCTTAACCCCCTGCGCTTCGGGATAGTTTTCGGCAAGCTCGGCACCAATACGGCCCATGTTGATGATTGTGTGTCTTAGCGCTAAGAAGTATGGATCATCTTCCAGGCTTCCGGGGAACGTTTGGCGATAATCGGCAATTGGGACCACTGTTCCCAATCCCATCAGACGCGATTCGCGGATGACCCCCACGAGTTTTTTCATCAGCGAGTCCGATTGATCTTTCGTCCAGCCCTTGAAGACGCCGCGCGGTGGGTTTGAATCGCAATCGGTCGCGTGAAACGGCCCCGAGAGATTATATGTGGCAGCGCTCCAGCGCATTTCAAATTGTTCCCATGCTCGTGGATGACCAATCAGGCCACCCACGGCGGCAAACCTTTTCCGCTTGTCGTCCGCACTGTCATCGAAGTATGCGCGTATTACCGTCACTGGATCAGCGCCATCGTCATTGATGTTTCGGCCGCAACAGAAAAAGCCCTTCCTGCATTCTCCCGCCCCAGCGCATGAAAAGTCCAACCAATGCACACTTCAGGCACCCCGCGCCAGCCTTCCCGCAGCCCAAGCTGCTACAATCCCCTATACGGGCTTGTCCGCTCGCCGCCCTTCTTCATCGTGCTCAGCCGGGTCTTCAAAGCATTCCAGTATCGCGACTTCCGCCTCATGTGGGTGGGCGCCTGCACCTCCTCGATCGGGACCTGGATGCAGATCGTGGCGCAGGCCTGGCTGGTCTATGACCTGTCGAAATCCGGCTTCCTGCTGGGCCTCGACATGTTTCTCGGCGGCATCCCCATCTTCCTGTTCTCCCTGTTCGGCGGTGTGATCGCCGACCGCTTCGAGCGGCGCCGCGTGCTGCTCGCCTCGCAGTGGGTGCAGATGGCTTCGGCGTTCACGCTCACTTTGCTGGTAGTGTTCCACCTGGTGCGCGTCTGGCACATCCTCGGGCTTTCTTTTGTCTCCGGCTTCGCGCAGGCGTTCGGCGGCCCAGCCTACCTGGCGCTGATTCCCACGCTGGTGAAGAGGGAAGACATGCCTAACGCCATCGCGCTCAATTCCATCCAGTTCAATACGGCGACCGTGATTGGCCCCATGCTGGGCGGCCTGGCCATGGTGAAACTGGGCAACGCCTGGTGCTTCGGGCTCAATGGGCTCTCGTTTTTGGCGCCCATTATTTCGCTCAGCATGCTGCACATCCGCATCATCCCCGAAAAGACCGCGGAGAGCATGCTCGAAAGCATGAAGGAAGGTTTCCGCTTCATCCGCCGCCACGGCGCGATGGAAGCGCTGATGGTGCTGGCGTTTTCCATGACCGCGCTGGGCGTGCCTTCGCGCACCTTCCTGCCCATCTTCGCCAAGCAGGTTTTTCATCGCGGGCCGGAAGTGTACACCATGTTTATTTCCGTCGCCGGAGTCGGTTCCGTGCTGGGCGCGCTGGCCGTCGCCAGCCTGGGCAACGTGGGCCACAAAGGAAGAATCGCTCTCTCGATGCTGATCCTGATGGGTGTGGGCATCACTGGCTTCGCCCTCTCCCGGTCGCTGGCGCTCAGCTTCGTGCTGGTGTTCCTGAACGGCGCATCCATGGTCGGCGTCTTCGCCATGGTCAACTCGCTGGTGCAGCTGATCACGACCAACGAAATGCGCGGCCGCGTGATGAGCGCCTACAATTTTGCGTTTCGCGGCGGCATGCCGATGGGAAACCTAGTGGTGGGCTGGCTCGTCCCAATCTTTACGGCTCCCACCGTGATCGCAGTCAACGGCCTGCTGCTGGCGTCGCTCGGTTTGTATTTTCTGATGGTGGACCGCAAGGTGGCGGCTTTGTGATCGTAGACGAAATGAAAATGGCGGGGCATCGGATTCTGCGGACAGGGGCCGACATCGGAGAGCATAGTCGCGCAAGACGGCTGTTCCAGCCCGGAGGGCGAAAGGGAATAGCCCACGGCGTGAGCCGTGAGGAAATCCTATGCTCCCGCTGCCAGCCCCGGAACGGGGCGGCAGAAAACTGCCGGCAGCATCTTACGCCCCGTACCGGGGCTGAGCTCACTATTGATCTTTACCCGACGGCTTACGCCGTGGGCTATTCTCTTTCGCTCCTCCGGAGCTTGACCGGCGCCCGAGTTTCGAACGTAATATCCACTTCCAGATCGTTCACCCGCTTTGTAGTGGTTTCGAGATTCTCATGATTCTGCATCTGCTGATGGCCGGGTTCCTGGCCGGGACGCTTTCGCCGCTCGAATTGGCGCGTGACGCGCAGGACCGGCCCGCCTTGGAGCGCCTGGTTGCCGAGGCCGCCGCCGCCGCCGACAAGGCACCGAAGGATGCCGCCGCACAGTTCCGCGTGGCCCTGGCGTCATCCTATCTGGCCGAAGTGGAAATCGAGATGCACGACAAGAAGGCCGCGCGGCAAGCCGCCGTTCGCGGCATTGAGGCGGCGGACCGCGCCATCGCTCTGAAACCGGACGACGCGGAAAACTACCGCGTTCTGGCAACCCTCTGCGGCCAGGCCATCACCGATATGCTGAGCGGCCTGAACTATGGCCCGCGCGCCAAGGACGCCGTCAGCAAGGCCGTTTCGCTGGCGCCCAAGTCGTCGGCGGTCTGGGTGGCGCGCGGCGTGGGCAATTATTACCTGCCGGCGCAGCTTGGCGGCGGCGCGCCCCAAGCTGTCGCCGATTTTCGCAAGGCCATCGAGCTCGACGCGCGCAACGCCGAAGCCTGGACCTGGCTCGGCATCGCCCTGCGGAAGCAGAATCAGGATGCCGAAGCGCGGCAGGCATTCGAAAAAGCGCTGGCGCTCGACCCGAACCGCGTCTGGGTGCGCCAGCAGCTCGAAAAGACTCCCGCCAAATGACCCGTCTCAGGGTGCCCGCCGCTGCGCTGGCCCTGGCGCTGGCGACCTTCTTCCTGTTCCCCGGCCACACCTGGCTTCAGCAGGACTCGCAGATCTGGACGGCGATGCTGGAGCACCTGCGCGACCCCACTGTCCTGCGCAACGACATTCTGGTGCAGCAGCCGCACGTGGGCTTCACGCTCTACGATGAGGTCGCGCTCGCCCTGCGCAGCGTCACCGGCGTGGGATTTCGCGAGGTGCTGGCCCTCCAGCAGATCGCCTTCCGCGCTTTGGGCATCTGGGGATTGATGCTGATGGCCACCGCGGCCGGACTCGATCTGTCGCCGGCGGTGCTGGTGGCGGCGCTCTGTTCGCTGGGCGTAGCCATCGCCGGCCCTGCCGTGTTCACGGTCGAATACGAACCCACGCCGCGCGCGTTCGCGCTGCCGCTGGTGCTGGTCGCCATCGGCCTCGCGGCGCACCGCCGCTATCTGGCGGCCGGCATCGCGGCGGCGTGCGGGTTTCTGTATCATCCTCCCACCACGCTCGCGTTCCTGGCGATTTTCGCTGTGCTGACGCTGCGCCGGCGCCAGTGGCGCTCCTGGATTCCGCTGGCGCTGGCAGCGGCTCTGCTGGCGTTCACTGCGGCCCATCAGCACGGCGCCGCGCAGCAGCCCTTTTGGGGACGCATCGGCGCGGCGCAGGAGCTACTGCAACGATTGCGCGCGTCCTATATTTGGATTTCCGCCTGGCCGCTCCGCTACATCGTTCACCATCTGCTGCTGGCCACGGCGCTCGCCGCCGCGTGGTTCCGCATTCGCCGGAGGATCCCGGTCGAATTGCGCGCGTTCGTGTTGGGGCTGCCGCTGCTGGGCCTGGCCAGCATGCCGCTCTCCTGGCTGCTGCTCGAACACGCCCGCTGGGTGCTGATGCCGCAGCTTCAGCCCATGCGCCTGCTGCTGTTCCTGGCTCTGATGATGCAGTTCCTTGCCGCCGTGGCCGGAGCGCACGCCGCGCTTGCCCGGAGGTGGTGGGAAGCGGTCGCGTGGTTCGCCGTGGCGTGCTGGCTGCCGCTCCAGCCCGTGGTCACCGAGCCCTACGCCTGGCGCCGCGTCACGGTGCTGTTGCTGGTAGCCGCTATCGCAGCAGCCGCCACGCGTTTCCGCGCCGCCCCGCTGGCAGGAGCCGCCGCGCTCCTCCTCATCCCGTTCGCAGGCGGCGTAGTCAACTACCGGCAACTCGACACGCCCGAGCTGCGCCAGCTTTCCGATTGGGCCGCTCACTCGACCGCCCGCGATGCCGTGTTTCTCTTTCCCGATGCCGGCCGCACGCTCGCCCCTGGCGTCTTCCGTTCCGAGGCCTTGCGCGCCGTTTACGTGGACTGGAAAGGCGGCGGACAGGTGAACTTCAACCGCCCGTTCAGCGAGGAGTGGTGGCGCCGCTGGTCCGCAACCGTGGCGGGCGGTTTCCACCCCGCCGACATGCCGAAATATGGAGCTGCGGGCATCGACTACATTGTGTTGCAGCCTCCACATCGCCTGCCCGAACCACCGCTTCTCGCCAACGCGCAGTACCTGGTTTACAAGGTTTCGAGGTAGGGTGTGCGCGAAGACGACCGCTCCTGACGGTCGCGGCTCCGATTGCTTTCGAGGATGGAAGCGAGACCGGAGTAACGGTCGGCCTGCGCCCAACGCAGTCTATTCGTACCGCAGCACTTCCGCCGGGGCGATTCTCGTTGCGTTGCGCGCGGGATACAGCGTCGCCAGGAAGCTGACCAGGATGGCCGCGGCGGCGATCCACACGCCATCCACCCAATGCGCCTCAAACGGCACGAAGCTTAACGAGTAGACCGCTTCATCCAGGTGCACCCAGTGGTATTTATCGGCGAAGTACGCCAGCGCATAGCCGCCGGCCAGGCCGATGGCGCTGCCCACCACGCCGATCAGCACTCCTTGCAACATGAAAATGTGGCGCACCTGCGCGGTTCGCGCGCCCATCGACATGAGGATGCCGATGTCGCGGTACTTTTCCATCACCATCATTACCAGGGTAATGAAGATGTTGAGCGCGGCCACCATGAGAATCAGGCCGATCACGATCATGGCCACGATGCGCTCCATGCGCAGCGCGCCGAGCAGTTGCTTGTTGCGCTCCTGCCAGGTGGTGGTGGTGTAGCGGCTGCCGGCCACGCGTTCCACGTCGCGGGCGATCTCCGGCGCGCGGTTCAGGTCGTCGACCTTGAGTTCGATCTGGTTGATGACGTCCTCGAGCGACAGCGCCTTCTGCGCGGCGGCGATGGAAGTGAACGCCCATGTGTCGTCGATATCGAAAAAGCCGGTTTCGTAAATGGCGCACACCTTGAAGCGGCGGATCGCCGGGCGCGGACCGAAGGGCGTGAGCTCGCCTTCCGGGCTGACTAGCGTGATGTTGTCGTTGACCCGCATACCGGTATCTTCGGCCAGCCGCGCGCCGAGAATAATGCCCGGCGGCGAAGCATTGGGATCGAACAGGCGCTTTGTCGAGCCGGCTTTGAGATGGCGCAGCGCGTCGCTGATGGCGAGTTCGGAATCGACTTCGACTCCCTTTAGCACCGCGCCGTGCGACTGGATGGCGCCCTCGAGAAACACCGGCGTGTAGAGCGCGGGCGAAACCGCGGTCACGTGCGGCGTGGCCCGCAAGCGCGCGGAAAGATCGCGCCAGCCGTCGATGCCGTTGTTCAGCTTCTCGGACACGTTGATGTGCGCCATGGCGCCCAGCAGGTTTCGCTCCAGCGTGTTGCGGAAGCCGGTGGTGACGGCGATGGCGATCACCAGCGCCATCACTCCCACGGCCACGCCGAGCACCGAAATGGCGGTGATGACGGAGATGACCGATGCGCCGCGGTGCGCGCGGAGGTAGCGCGCCGCGACGAAAAGCTCAAAACGGTAGCGGGTCATAATTCAGTCTCAGCAACAACCGGGGCAGGACCGCTCCCTTTGGTCGCGGCTCCGATCGCATCGTACGTCACGACTGCCTTCGGAGCCGCGACCAAAGGGAGCGGCCCTGCCGGGATTGGGCGGTCAGCTTCCCAATCATCCCCTACGCCGGCGCGCCTCCCTCATCGAGCTCGCGCATCGCGCGCACCAGATCAATCGGGCCCTCGGGCCGCAACAGGGGGAAGAGGATCACGTCGCGGATGGAACGGGAGCCGGTCAGAATCATGGTGAGACGGTCGATGCCGATGCCTTCGCCGCCGGCGGGCGGCATGGCGTAGGCCAGCGCGCGGACGTAATCCTCGTCCATCTGGTGCGCCTCTTCGTCGCCGCGCTCGCGCATCGCAATCTGCATTTCAAATCGCCGCCGCTGCTCCTGCGGATCGTTGAGCTCGGTGTAGGCGTTGCCAATTTCCATCCCCGCGGCGTAGATTTCGAAACGCTCGACAAACGCCGGATCCTCGGGCTTGTTCTTGGAAAGCGGCGACGTTTCGACCGGGTAATCGTAGATGATGGCCGGCTGGATGAGCTTGCTCTCGACGCGCTGCTCGAAGATGTCGGTCAGCGCCTCGCCGGCGGTGGGCCTGCGGGAAAGGCGCCGCAGCCACTCGGGATTGGCGACCTCCTCGAGAGACGGCCGGTTTTCGCCTTCCCAAAACCGCACCACAGCTTCGCGCATCGTGTAGCGCTCGAGATGGCTGAAATCGAGCTGATGACCGTCAAACTCCACTTCCGTCGAGCCAATCGCATCGAGCGCGGCTTGCTTGAGCAGAGCTTCGGAAAAGTCCATCAGGCCGCGGTAATCGGTGTAGGCCTGGTAGAACTCGAGCATGGTGAACTCGGGGTTGTGATGCGTGGAGAGGCCTTCATTGCGGAAGTTGCGGTTGATTTCATACACGCGCTCCAGGCCGCCCACCACCAGCCGCTTCAGGTACAGCTCCGGCGCGATGCGCAGGTACAGGTCGATATCGAGCGTGTTGTGATGGGTGACGAAGGGCCGCGCGGCAGCTCCGCCATAGAGCGGCTGCATCATGGGCGTTTCCACTTCGATGAAATCGCGCTCCTCCAGTTGCCGGCGCAGCGAGGCGATGATGCGCGCCCGCGTGACGAACACCTTGCGCACTTCCGGGTTGGCGATCAGGTCCAGGTAGCGCTGGCGATAGCGCGTTTCCACATCCTCCAGGCCGTGCCACTTTTCGGGCATCGAAAGCAGCGTCTTGGAGAGGAACTCCAGCTTCTCGGCGTGGATGCTCAGCTCGCCGGTGCGGGTGCGGAACAGGTAGCCCTCCACGCCGATGATGTCGCCGATATCGAGCATCTTGAAGAGCTGGAAATCGCGCTCTCCGACCGCGTCTTTCTTCACATAAATCTGCAACCGCTCGCCGTTCTGCTGAAGATGTGCGAAGCCTGCTTTGCCCATGTGGCGAACCGTCATCATGCGCCCGGCCACGCGCACACGCACCTCGGGCGTGAGTTCCTCGGCGGTCTTGGAGCCATATGCGCTCAGGATCTCCGGAATGGTGTGGGTGAAGTCGAAGCGCCGGCCGTAGGCGCGGTAGCCCAGCGCCTCGATTTCGCGAACGCGCGCCAGGCGCTGCTTGAGTAGGTCGTCTTCCAGCGACAAAAATCTCTCCTGTGAGCGAAAACACCTATTATACGGCTTCGGTTTCTTGGGATCGCCCGCCGCGCCCCCCCTGCATTTCTTCAGGTGCTAAGATAATAAGGTCCGCTCGGCAATCTCCTGCGGAATCCGTGTCCTCATATGTCCGGTCTTTATTGGGCCCTGCTGGTCAGTCCGTCGGCATCCGGCCGGTTGAGCCAGATGTTCGTCAAGACGCCGTTTGCGGGCATCCACCAACTGGCGTGGTTCGACTGGGCCATGCTGATTCCCTACTTCAGCGTGCTGGTGGTTCTCTCGGTGTACGGGATTCACCGGTACGACATCATTCGCACCTATTTCAAGTACCGCAAGAACGCCACCGGCGAGCCTTCCGCGCGCCACTTTGAGAAGTTGCCGCCGGTGACCATTCAGTTGCCGCTCTTCAACGAGCGCTACGTCGTGGAGCGCCTGGTGGAGGAAATCGTCAAGATCGAGTACCCGAAGGAGCTGCTGCAAATTCAGGTGCTGGACGATTCCACCGACGACACGGCGCCCTTCGCCGGCGCGCTGGTGGAACGCTACCGCGCGCTGGGCTACCCGATCGAATATCTTCACCGCACCAACCGCCATGGGTTCAAGGCGGGAGCGTTGCAAGAAGGCCTGCAATCCGCGACCGGCGAATTCGTGGCCGTGTTCGACGCCGACTTCTGCCCGCCGGCCGATTTCCTGATGCGCACCATCCATCACTTCGCCGACCCCAAGGTGGGCGTGGTGCAGACGCGCTGGAGCTACATCAACCGCGATTACAACTTCCTCTCCGAAGTGGAAGCCATGCTGCTCGACGGGCATTTCATTCTGGAGCACGGCGCGCGGTCGCGGGCGGGCTATTTCTTCAACTTCAACGGCACGGCGGGCATTCTGCGGCGCGCCATGATCGACGATGCGGGCGGCTGGCAGCACGACACGCTGACGGAAGATTCCGACCTCAGCTACCGGGCGCAGCTCAAGGGCTGGCGGTTTGTCTACCTGCCGGGCCTGGATTGCCCGTCCGAGCTGCCGGTGGACATACACGGTTTCCAGGTGCAACAATCGCGGTGGGCCAAGGGCCTGACGCAGGTTGCCAAGAAACTGCTGCCGCGGCTGCTGCGCGCCGATATTCCCAAGCGCGTCAAGGCGGAGGCGATTCTCCATCTCACGCCCAACATCTCCTACCCGCTGATGATCGTGGTTTCGGCGCTGATGCTGCCGGTGATGATCGTCCGCTTCTACATGGGAGTCTGGCAGATGGTGTTCATCGACCTGCCGCTGATTGCGGCTTCGTTCTGGTCGATTTCGGCGTTCTACGTGATCGCGCAGCGCGAGCTGCACCCGAAGACCTGGAAGCGGTCCATCCTGATGCTGCCCATGCTAATGGCGGTGGGAGTGGGACTGACGATCATCAACACGCGCGCGGTGCTCGAAGCGCTGTTCGGCGTGGAGACCGCTTTCGCCCGCACGCCGAAATACGCCATCGCGGATCGTCCGGTGAAACTGGAAGTTAAGAAGTACCGCGGCCGCAGCGGCTGGCTGCCCTACGCCGAGATTTTGGTGGGCACGTATTTCCTGGGTATGGTGGTCTTTGCCATTCAGACTTACAACCTCCTCGCGGTTCCTTTCCTGCTGCTGTTCGTGTTCGGCTATTACTGGGCTGGCTTTGGCACGCTTTATCAGGAGCAGCAAGGGCGCCTGCGCTGGATGAAACAGCAGCGCCTGGCGCTCAACGCCGCACGGCAGGGATAAGCGGGGATTCCGAAGTTAACTTCGGCGAAGTCGCATTCCCATTGCGGAGCACCATGAAGCGACAGGTTGTGTATCAGGGCACGGCTTTAGCCGTGCCCTGATACAAGGCGTCCAACTCCTGGATTTGGCGGCGCTGTGTATGACTAGGAGCGAAGCCCAAAAGGGAATGCTCGGAAAGAGGGGCGGCAGGAACCACGGAGGAAACCCAATATGACGGTCGAAGATCGTTTCAATGAACACTACAAAGAAGGCTCGGCCCCTTGGGACATTGGCAAGCCGGATTTCAACCTGATTCAAGTTGTGACCGCTACGCCCATTGCTCCCTGCAAGACTCTGGAAATCGGATGCGGAACTGGAGATAACGCAATTTGGCTCTCGGAAGAGAACTTCACTGTCCTCGGAGTTGATGCATCGGAGATTGCGATTGAGAAGGCCAGGGAGAAAGCTGCCAATGCGAATGTCATTTGTAAGTATGCCGTGCTGAACTTTTCCAAGAGCCACGTTGAGGAAGCACCATTTGCTTTCGCGTTTGATCGGGGCTGCTTCCATACGCTGGATTCCGCCAGCGAACGGCAGACTTTCGCCAAGCAGGTCAACCGTCATTTAGGCGAGAACGGCCTATGGCTCAGTCTTATTGGAAATGCCGATGACGAACTCCTCAACGAAGGCCCTCCAAAACGGACTGCCGGAGACATTGTTGGCGCTGTCGAACCGTACTTCGAGATCTTATCTCTGGTTTCAAGCCAATTCGAGACTCACCTTCCAGCCCCGCCGAGAGCTTGGGTTTGCTTGATGAGGAAGAGGAAATCCGGGGAGTGACGCATGAAGATCCTGGCGCTGGAAAAAGAAGTTCCTGGCGCGAGCGAGGACCAGTTCAGAGACGACATTTTGAAAGCGGAAGCTCGAATACTCGCGGGGCGGGTTGGTAACGTCCCGGCCTGCCAAACGCCCCCGCCTTCACATCCCGACAAAAACGCTGCTGCGGTATCATATGCGTCCGAGGAGACCAACCGATGACTACTGGCTTCACACGGCGGCAATTCGCCCGCGCCGGCGCCGCGGCGGGCTTGGCGGCGGTGCTTCCGCGGGGAGTATTCGCCGCGCCTGACCCCTATTACACGGCCCTCATCCGCGCCGACGACGAAATCGGCCTGGTGCGCCCGGAGTTTCATTCTCACTTCGCCGAGCACTTGGGCTCCTGCGTGTACGGCGGCATTTGGGTAGGCCCGAAGTCTCCCATCGAAAATGTGGAAGGCTTCCGCAAGGCGGCGGTGGATTACCTGAAGGAGCTCGGCGTGCCCGTGCTCCGCTGGCCCGGCGGCTGCTACGCGGACGATTATCATTGGCGGGAAGGCATCGGTCCCGTGGCCAAGCGGCCCAAGCGCGTGAACATATGGTGGGGCAACTACGTCGAAGACAACAGCTTCGGCACGCATGAGTTCATCCGGTTCTGCCGGCTGATCGGCGCCGAGCCGTATTTCGCCGCCAACGTCGGATCGGGCTCGCCGCGGGAGATGCGCGACTGGATCGAGTATTGCAACTTCCCCTCCGGCAGCGCGCTGGCCGACGAGCGCGCCGCCAACGGATCGCCCGAGCCATTTCGCGTGAAGTACTGGGGCGTGGGCAACGAGGCGTGGGGCTGCGGCGGCAATTACCGGCCGGATGGCGCCGGGGCCGAGTTCCGCCGCTACGCCAGTTACGCGCGCGCGTTCGGCGACACCAAGCCATTCCTGATTGGCTGCGGCCCGGGCGGCAACGACGCTAAGTGGACGCGCGGGTTCATGGATGCGCTGGCCGGCAGCCGCTTGCCCGACGGCTATTCGATTCACTACTACGTAAATGGCGAGCGGCCTCCGCTGGAATTCAGGGAGCACGACGCCATGACACAGATGAATACCTTCCGGGCCGTGGAGCAGGCAATTATCGACCAACGTGAATTGCTGGATAGCTACGACCATGGCCGTGGCATCGGGCTGTTTCTGGATGAATGGGGCGTCTGGGACCGCATCCCCAAAGCCGACCAGGAACGCAACGGCGCCTTGTGGCAGCAATCCACCATGCGCAGCGCGGTGGCAGCGGGACTAGGTTTGAACATCTTCAACCGCCAGGCCGACAAGCTGTACATGTGCAACATCGCGCAGATGGTCAACGTGCTGCAATCGGTGCTGCTGACCGATGGGCCGGAGGGCAGGAACTGCGTGCGCACTACCACCTACTACGCCTTCATGCTGTTCAAACCACATCGCGGCAAGACCGCCGTGCGGGTGGACGGTGGCCCCCTGACTTGGGATGGACGCAACCTGCTGGACGGCGAAGTGATGCCCATACCATCCATCTCGGCATCGCGAAACGGCTCCGAGCTGGTCGTAAGCCTGGTGAACCCGCGACCCGACCAAGATATGGACGTGGAATGCGCGCTGCGCGGCGCCAGGGCCAGACAGGGCCGGGCACAGATTCTACACGATTCCGATCTGAACGCGTATAACAGCTTCGACCATCCGGACCGCTTGACGATCCAACCGCACGAGGTTGCCGTAGAACCGGACCGGATGCGGATCATGCTGCCGGCAATGTCGGTAGCGACGGTGACGTTGGAAGTGGAATAGCTCGTGGGGCGGACGCGCTCGTCCGCGGCCGGCCCACGGGCCAGTCTTTTTGCCGCGCGCTCCTTCCCGTCGATGGTATCCTGAGGTGGCGCTCCTGTGACGCCGCTTCGCGTGGATCGTTTCACTGGCCATTCTTGAGCACGCGGCATACAATGTTTCAGTGTTGTTACATCGGCCCGAACTGTGTCGATCCGAAGTTGCGTAAGTTGGAATCGTGATGAACGCATGGAAAGCGCTGATCGCGGCCACCCTGGCGTTACTATCGCCAGGCGCGGCGAACGCTCAACAAACCGGCGATCAGTCGAGCGCCTCGGCGAGCGACCCAACTCCCGTTGCGCCCGAGCGTTGGAACCTGTATTACCAGGCGACCGCCATCGGCGACGAGCACGGCACGTTTTACGCGCCGTACACGGGACCGCTGAGCCTTCAGGATTATCCCGAGCACGACGTCTCGCTGACCACGACCCTGTTTTTCGCGGCCCTCCTCGCCACCAACACTCAGCTCGTCTTCAATCCGGAGATCGCGGGAGGCAAGGGATTCAGCGGTGTGAGCGGAATCGCCAATCCGCCCAACGGCGAGCTGCCCCGTGTGGCCACCGCGACTCCTAAGCCATACCTGGCGCGCCTCTTCATCGCCCACGATTTTGCTTTCGGCGCCGGCCAGGAGCAGGTGGAAAGCGACGTCAACCAACTCGCTGGCGTTCGCCCGATGACGCGCTACTCCGTCTACGCCGGCCGCTTCTCGCTCACCGACTACTTCGACAACAATGAGTACACGCACGATCCGCGCGAGCAGTTCATGGCGTGGGGCGTGATGTACAACGGCGCGTGGGATTATCCGGCCGATACGCGCGGCTATACCTGGGGTCTGGTGCAGGAGTTGCACACGCACCACTGGGCGTTTCGCTACGGCATCGCGGCGGAGCCGCGAGTGGCCAACGGCCCGCAATTCGACCGCCGTCTGTTCCGCGATCACGGTCACACGTTCGAAGGCGAGCGGCGCTACTCATTGGGCGATCACGCCGGTACGCTGCGCTTGCTGGGGTACGCGAACCGCGCCGATGCCGGCACCTACGCCACTGCGCTGCGCCTGGCCGCCGAGAGCGGCACGACGCCGGACGTGGTGGCCACGCGCCGCCCAGGAACGCTGAAGTACGGGACGGGCGTGAGCCTGGAGCAGGAAATCACGCACGACGTCGGCGTTTTCATGCGGCTCGGCTGGGACGACGGCAAGACCGAGAGCTTCGCTTTCACTGCCATCGACCGGCTGGCCAGCGGCGGTGTATCCGTCAAGGGCACGCGCTGGAGGCGCAAGAACGACGTAGTGGCCAGCTCGCTCACCGCCGGCGGCCTATCCGGCGTGCACGCGCTCTACCTGGCGCGCGGCGGGCTGGACTTTCTGATCGGCGATGGCCGCCTGAACTACGCTCCCGAGTATGTCTGGGAATCGTATTACAGCGCCCGCTTGTTTCCCGGGTTCTATCTGACCTTCGATCTACAGCACGATACCAACCTGGCCTACAACCACGACCGGGGCCCGGTGTGGATTCCCTCCATCCGTCTGCACATGGAATTCGGCCTCAAGCCTCGCAAGGCCGATTGAACCGCAACGTACCGGCCGCCAGAGCTCGCAGGCGGGCGGTCAAAAACGGATTGGAACGGTCTGTTGCTCGCCGTGGTACGAAATCACCTTGTCCGGTGTGTCCGTGACTTCCACGCCCGTGCCATGGCCCTTTCGCACGATAACAACATGAAAAGTCCGCGCCTGTAACATACCCGGGAAACTTCCCTTCCGGGCATCGATTCTAAGCTGGCGCTGCGCGTCATCCCAGTTGAAGGCAATCGTCGAATAGACGCCCTTTTCGTAGTTATAGTTATCGTTCTCGTCTTCATACAGGGTGAAGCTGCCGTTGGCTCCGGGGTAGATGCGTAACTCAATTGGGCCGGCCGGCTTTTCCGTGGAATATTGAACAAAGGGACCCATCGGTATGATGGATCCCGACCTGACCATGAGCGGAATTTTGTCGATGGGAGCATCCGCAACTACGCTCTTGCCACCGGCCAGCGCCTCTCCCGTCCAGAAATCGATCCACTGATTTCCGGCCGGCAGGTAAACGGTCCGTGTCTTCTGTCTCGACTCGGCCGGTCTCGCCTCACGGGCGAAGATGTCAGGAGTCTTCCAGAACATCTGGGCACGGAACGCGCCGAGCACCGCGTTCGATGTCTCGAATGCGAAGTCATATTCCTTGCCGGCCACTAACTCGACGGGCACGGTGTGGGACTCCATGGAGTCGTAGTTGTGAGCGATCTCCTTGCCGTCCAGATATACACGCCTCGGCCCGAAACTCTTCAGGTTGAACCGGTATTTCCCGGTTTCGGCCGGAATCAGCTTGCCTTCCCAGCGCATCGAGAATCTGGGGTCGGTAATGAAGCTCGGCCAGCCTGTGTACCAATACAGATTGATGTCTGGTTCCACGGCTTCGTGACAGAGTTTCTTGAAGTCCGCATCGCAATAATATCTGGCGGTCAGGCCCGGCTTACCGCCCTTAGTCCTGAAGACCTCGGGCGGAATAGGAATGGTCTGCTCGGGCGGGCGATGGTACATGTATTCCGTCACTGGGGAGACCATGATTGCAGGGCCGAACATAAACTGGTCGTCGATCGAATAGGTCTTGCGATCGTGCGCGAAGTCCATCGGCAGGCCGCGCATGATGGAATACCCATCGTGAGTGACCCGCCAGCCCAGTGAATAGATGTAGGGCAGCAACCGGTATCGCAGGTTATCGAATTTGACGAGTGAGCCGGTATACTCGCCAAACTCCCAGATCTCGCGCGGCGTTTCCGAGCCATGCGAGCGGAAGATGGGCGAGAAAGCCCCTAACTGAAACATGCGTGCGTACAGCTCCTGATATGCAGGGTCCTTGCCGCCGTTCGAGAATACGCCCCCCTGGCACCCGAGGGAAAACGCGCCGATATCGAAGGTCCAATACGGAATGCCGGCCATGCTGTGATTGATCCCCGCCGAAATCTGCTTCCGGTAAACGCCCCAGTCCGCCCCGATATCTCCCGACCAGGTGGCTGCCGCGGCCCTCTGCTGGCCGGCGAATGTCGACCGCGTGAGAATGAAAACCCGCTTCTGGTCCGTCTCTTTCCGCTGGTTCCGGTAAACGCCTTCCGTGATGACCAGCGAGTAAGGATTGAGATATCTCGCGAACGAGCCGAGATGATTGTCCTCGACTCTCTTCATCTCATACTCTTCCGACTCCTTGGTGAGCGCGTTGACGATGTCGGGTTCGGTCGAGTCCATCCACCAGGCATCGACTCCCTTGGAGAACAGTCCATCGCTGGCGTACTTCCAGTACAAATCGTTGGCCGCCGGATTGTACGCATCGAAATACCGGAACCCGGCCCAGCCCACGGGCGAGTACAGATAGCCGTGGCGCTCCATATCCTTGTAAATCGGCGCAGCAGGTCCGAGCCCGCCCCAGATGGAGATCATCAGGTGGAAATTCTCCCTGTGCAGCAGATCGATCATTTCCTTCGGCCGCGGGTACTTGGTTTCATCGAAGAACGCTCCGCCCCACATATCGTTCCCGCCCCAGTAATTCCAGTCCTGGACGATGTTATCGATGGGAATCCGGCGTTTACGATACTCTTGCGCGATGCCCAGCAGCTCGTCGCGGGTTGCGTAATGTTCCTTGCTCTGCCAGTAACCGTAAGCCCACTTACCGTACATGGGAGCCTGCCCCGTGAGTTGCCGGTATCCGGCGATGGCCTGATCTATCGTCGGGCCGAAAAAGAAGTAGTAGTCGATGTTATCCGCCACTTCGGACCAGAACGACGTCGCTTGGCGATCGTCAGTGAAGATCGTCTTGGAATAGTTGTCCCAGAATATTCCGTATCCTTCGGTGGAAACCAGCATGGGCGTGACCGCATCGGTGTTGGACTGCACCAGCTTCACAGTTCGCCCGCGATAGTTCATGTAACCGGACTGGTGCTGTCCGAGCCCGTACACTCCTTCGTCGGGAGTCAGCGTGAAGTTCTGCTGAACGCTGAACGCGGCCTTTTCCTTCTCGATCTGACATGGAGTGAAGACAGCCCGCCCTTGCTCTTTCAGAAGCGCCTGGCCGTCGTTGGCGAGATACTGGATCGACCCATCGCTCTTACTCAACTGAACTTTGACCTGCCCCGAGCTTAGCGTGATGGCGTCGGCGCTCTCCTCAAACCGTACGCTCAGCTCGGGCACGTCCTTCTGAATCACCGAGAGGCTGACTTTATCAGACGTGCCGCCGGCCGGCCATTTCACGACGCGAACCGTGCCTTCCGAATAGAATTGCACCCTGACGTTCAAATCGCCGGCCGTCAGTTGAACGCCGTTCCGGATACGCTCGATTTTCGGCGCCTGGCAAATCGCCGGCAAAGCGCTCAGGCAGAGGACGAAGCACACTGCCGTCGCGCGCCGAGCAGAGATAAGGAGTCTCATTGTTCTGCTTCCTTTCGTAGCGTGCTCTGTGCCCGAAGCTTTCGGTTACGGTCGAGCGCCCGTCTATTTCGCGGCTTCCGCCCGCTTGGCAGCCCAGCGCTTCTTGGCGGTGGCAACGATTGCCCGTCTGCCAGCCGCCGAGAGCTTCCGTTTCGGCTTTGGGGCGTCCTTCGGGGCTGAAGGTTCAGGCGCCTTCCTGGATTCAGCCCACCTCTTTCGCTGCGCCTCGGCGATCCGGGCACGGCCAGCCGCGCTGATACCGCGGCGTTTGCGTTTGGCGGGCGCCTGCGTGACAACGGTCACGGCAGGACGGCCGGAGAGCATCTGGCGGAGCTCCGCGATCTGAGCGTCTAATTGCGCCTTTTCGGACTCGAAGCCTTCAATGGCGGCGGTGATGATTTCGTTGGTGAGTTTTGTCGGCATAGGATTCAGGGCAGTCTTCACGTTGACGGCCAACTCTTACACTAACCGATTTTCGACTGACGCGAGTGGCCGGCGGCGCTGGACGGTGCCGTCTTGTGTCGCGCACGACACGGGTGTCCCGGCTGACACTCTCGCGCTGGATCGAAACCCAAGAAAAGAAGCTGCAGTGGTTCGATCCCGGTGTGGCGCGCCACTTGCACTGTCGTCTCCGAAGGCGCTGGCTCGGGTAGAACAACCGGTAAGCTTAAGCATGCCCTACCAATGATGGATAATTGGAGAGTCTTCGGATTATGAGGCCCGGAAGGAATAAAATCCTCCTGATTGGCGGCGCTGCCAGCGTATTGGCAATAGCGGCATACGCGGCCGCCGTCTTGTGGCGGGCATCGCGCGCCACCGCGGAGTCCGCGCGCGAGCTCCAGGCGGCCTCGGAAATCCGCTTCACCACCGCGCGGCTCGATCGCCCATCGGGCGGCGGTTTCGAGTGGTTCTCGACTCCCGCCGTGTTCGCCGACGCGGTTTCGTTTCGCGACCGGTTGTACATCTGCGGTCCGGCCGGACTCTTCGAATACGATTCCCAGGGCAGCCTCAAGCGCCGCTTCCGGCCAGGCCTGGAACTGCCTCCCGCGCCGCTGGGGACGCTGGCGGTGGGCGCCGGCAGCGGGCAGCCGGAGCTGTATATTACGACCGCGGGCGAAGGATTGGCGATCCTCGGCGAGGGCGGGTTCCGTCAGATCCGGCCTGTCGAGCCGGGATACCGGAAGCTCACTTCGGTTTTGCCGCTCTCCACCGGCCAGGTGCTGCTGGGCACCGAGAAGGATGGCGTAATCGTTTACGATGGCAAGCAGATCAAAGCATTCCACCCGTCGCTCGCGAAACTGAGCGTCACTTCGCTGGCTGGCGACTATGCGGATCTTTGGGTGGGAACCATCGACCGGGGTCTGGTGCACTTTCATGCCGGCCAGGTGGATAGTTTCGGAACGGCCGAGGGACTGCCCGATCCCCAGGTGCTCTCCCTCGCGGTGGATGCCGATCGGGCGTTCGCCGGCACTCCCGTCGGCGTGGCTGAATTGGACGGCGGAAAGTTCGCGCGGAACTTGGCGCCCGGCACCTTCGCCCGCGCTCTGCTGGTTCACGGCGATACTCTCCTCGTCGGCACTCTGGAACAGGGCGTGGTCCCGGTTCCCTTGCGGACTGCGGCTGCCCGCCCGCTGGTCCGCGAGCCGGAGATGCCGGCGGCGCGGATCGAACATATTTTCCGGATGGAAGCGAATTTATACGCCGTGGCGCGCGACGGCGTTTACTCGCTCGGCGCGGATGGAAACGCGTGGCAGCCCATCCTGCAACCCGAGACGGCGCTGCTGGCCGACGGTCACATTTCCGCGCTGGCGGCGGATGCGGCGGGGAGATTGTGGGTGGGCTACTTCGATCGCGGCCTCGACGTGATCGATTCCGGCCTCTCCCACGCCACCCATATCGAAAACGACGCGGTGTTCTGCGTCAACCGGATCGCGCTCGATCCCCACGGGCGGCGGACTGCCGTCGCCACCGCCAACGGCCTGGTCATGTTCGATGCGGCAGCCAGGCAGCGCCAGACGCTGACGCGCCAGGATGGCCTGATTGCCAACCATGTCACCGACGTGGAACTCCGGGAAGATGGCATGCTGATCGCCACGCCGGCCGGGCTCACCATCATCGATCCCACCGGAACCCGCAGCCTGAACGCGTTTCACGGGCTGGTCAACAACCACGTGTACGCCATCGCATCCGAGGGACCGACGATCCTCGCCGGCACGCTCGGCGGCCTGTCGGTTTTCGAAAACGGGGTGGTCAAGGCCTCCTACACCACGTCCAATTCGCGGCTGAAGCACCACTGGATCACCGCGCTGGGCCGGGTTGGCGACGATTGGTTCGCTGGCACGTACGGCGCCGGCATCCTGCGGCTGGACGGGATGGGGCAATGGCGCAGCTTCGCGGACGCGAGCGATGCGTTCGCGATCAATCCCAACGCCATGCTCGTCACGGAAAGCCACGTCTACGCCGGAACGCTCGACCGCGGCCTCTACGCTTACGACCGCCGCACGAACCGCTGGACCGCGATCGCCGCCGGCTTGCCTTCCCGCAACGTGACGGCGCTCGCCGCGCGCGGCGGCTACATATATATAGGTACCGATAACGGCCTGGTGCGCATCCTGGAACAGAATCTGGAGAACCGATGAGAACCCTTTTGAAGCTGTGCGTGCCGCTGATGACGGCTTGCGCGCTGGCGCGAGGCGATGCGGGCGTGTTGATTGCGGGCGGGAAGGACCGGCCCGACAGCAGGATTCTCTCGCTGGCGGAAATGGAGATCGACGTTCGCATCGATAACGGCGACGCCCGGGTCAGTATCCGGCAGATCTTCGCCAATCATACGGCCGCGATCTCCGAGGGGACTTATGTTTTCGCGCTGCCGGTGCGCGCCAGCGTCTCCGATTTCGCCGTTTGGGACGACGTCACGCGCATTCCCGGTGTGATTATGGAGCGGCATCGCGCCGGGGACGTCTACAACGACCTCAAGTGGCAGGCGATCGATCCCGGCCTGCTGCAAGTCGGGGACGGAGGCGCAGACGAGGCGCGCCGCTCCACCGAATTCCGCGCCCGCATCGTGCCGATTCCTCCGAACGGAACCAAGCGCCTGGAAATCGAATACCACGAGCGCATCCCGGTGGAAAACCTTATGTCTCATTTCGCCATCCCGCTGCGTCCCGATGCGTATGAAGCTCAACAAGCCGGCAAGCTCAAAATCACGTTCGAACTGCGATCGCAACATGCGTTGAAAGATTTTCAGATCGCCGGCATGCTCTACCCGCTGCATATTGCCGAGCGGAACGCGCACCTGGTGCGTGGGAGCTTCAGCGCCGCCAATTTCAAAATGGACCAGGACTTCGCGGCCGACTATCGGCTCGACAGCAGCCGCACCAACACGCTCGAAGTCATCGCCTACCGGAACCCCGCACCGCCTTCGCCATCTCCTGTGGATTCGACCGCGCCCCCCGCCGGTGCGCAGCCCGGTTTTTTCCAGGCGTCGGCGCTGCTGGCTCCCGCGGCCGCCGCTTCCGCCAGCCCGAGCAGACCCAAGACCGTGATCGCGCTCTTCGACGCCTCGCTTTCCATGCAGTGGGAGAAGCTCGACCGCGAGTTTCAGGCGCTCGAAGGCTTGCTGCGGGCTCTCAAACCGGCGGACGCGTTCAACGTGCTGCTGTTCAACACTCAGACGACCGCGTTCGCTCCGGCCCCGGTGGCCGCCAGCCCGGACTCGGTCGAAAAGGCGCTCGCGTTTGTTCGCCGCAGTTCGCTGCGCGGCGCCACTAATTTGGAGGAGGCGTTGAAGGCCGGCCTGGCGCAGGACGTCCACGCCGCCGCCGCACCGGCGCAACGAGAGTCGTACCTGGTGCTGTTATCGGATGGCGGCTCGACGCGCGGCGCTCTTCAGAACGGAAAGCTGGCGGCCATCTACGCGGCCGCGTGGAAGAAGATCCCGGAGCGCCAGCGGCCTCGCACGTTCGTGCTTGGCGTTGGCGACGACGCCAACATGCCGCTCCTCAAAATGCTGGCGGGCAACGACGGCGTTTGGGAAGAGGTGCGTTCCACCGAGCCGATCGAATTCAAACTCGGCGCATTTCTCTCCAAGCTCGGGAGGCGCCCGGTGGAGGGCCTGCGGCTGGCGGTTGAGCCGGCGGCGAACTTCGATTTCGTCTACCCGCTCGAAGAAAGCTGGTTCGGAGGCGCGCTGGCTTCATGGGTCGGCGAGTATCGGAAACCCGTGCGGCGCGCCGCGTTCTCCGCCGCGGGTTTCGATCAGGGCCGGCCGCTCCGCATGAGCGCCACCGCCGATCTGCCCGAGCAGAGCCTGGAGCATGCGGACCTGCCGCGCACGTGGGCCAAGGCGCGGGTGGACGCGCTGCTGGCCAAGATCGAGCGCGACGGCGAGGACCGCGCCAGCGTCGACGAAATCATCCGCCTGGCGCGACAGTACAAGTTCGTCACACCGTACACGTCATTCCTGGCCGCGCCGCGGTCGCTGTTGCGGCCGCGCGTAATTCGCCCCGGCGACCCGGTGCTGCGCGTGAAGACCGATCCCGATATCGTCTCCGTGGTCGCGCTGTTTCCGTTCGGCCTGGTTCAGGAACTGCGGTTTCTGAAGGAAGAAGATATCTGGCAGACGCGCTTTCTGGCACCGTCCGACATGGCCGACGGTTCTTACCAGGTGAGACTGGTTCTGCGCGACCGCGACGGCCACATCTATCGCGAATCGAAGACCTTCGTGATCGCGAGTAAGCCGCCGGTGGTCCATGTGAACCTCACCAAGGCCCGCTACCGGCCCGGCGATACCGTCGAAATGAAAGTAAGTGCGTCCCGCACCACGCGCACCGTAATGGCGCGTTTGTACGGCGCGGCTCCGGTTCACCTTTACTGGAATCCGGGTGAGGAGACGAACACGGGTAAGATCGTCGTCCCTTCGTTCCTGCCGGCTGGTAAGTACTCGCTCACTGTGACGGCGGAAGATTTCGCGCATAACATCGGAACCGAGGAGGTGGCCCTTGAAGTGGTGCCGTAGTTCGCGCTGGCTGGTTTGCTCCGGGCTGTTCGGCGGCGCGCTGCTGCTGGCGGTTGCCAGTGCGCAGTTGCGCGCGGAGATGAGCGACTGGCTGAAATACCTCGAAGCCAATTCCATCCAGGATGCCTTCTTCCGTAGCGTTGCGTGGCCCAACGGCGCGGTTCGCGTGCGGAGGCCGCCGCGCGAAACCCTGCCCGCGTTGACCAGCCTGATTGCCGCATCGCCCGCCAACGCCGAGTTATACCGCCTGCGCGCCGGCGAGGCGGAATTGCAGTTGGATTTCTCGGCCGCGGAGGCCGATTGGCAGAAGTACGCGCAGACCGTGCCCGATTCCGCCGATGGGCAACTCGCGCTGGCGCAGTTCTATCACCGCCGCTTGCAGCCCGCCGATGAGATGAAAGCCTTGCGGGCCGCTGCGCAAGCTCCGTCCGCACCGGCGGAGAAGCTCACTCCCGCGGCGGGGCAGCGTAGCTGGCGCACCTTCGGGCAGATGCTGGAGTTGATTCGGGCCCAGCAGCTGCCGCCAGATCTCATCGACCAGACCTACCGCGACTGGATGGCGCGCTACCCGCAGGACCAGGAGCCGTACACTCGTTATTTCGACTATCTTAGCGACCACCGCCAGTTCGACGCCGCCGAGCGGCAGATCGCGGCTTACCAGAAAGCCTTTCCGGATGACCGGATCTACCCGTTTACCGCCCGCGCCGATTTGGAATTGCATCGCGGAAACGCGGCCCAGGCGCTCGCGCTCTATGAACGCGAGTTCCAACCTCTCTGGCCATCCAGCCTGATCGAGTCTTATCTCGATATGCTCGAGAAAGCGGGGCGGCTTCGCCTGTATCTCGCCGAAACGCGAGCCGCCGTCCGGAAGAATCCCGAGGATCTGCGAGCGGTATCCAAGCTGTTCTTCTGCCTGCGCAAGCTGGGCAACTCGCCCGCCGCGCTGCGCGCCCTGGTCGAATTCCGGCTAGGCAAGGAAGTCCGCCACCAAACGTGGACCGCGGATGAACTCTCGACCCTCGCTCTCCTGTTCGACCAGGCGCAAGACCCGAACGAATCCATCCGCCATTACTACGCGCTGTACAGCCTGCCGGGCGCACCCGCGGCGGCTCGCGAGCAGGCTCTCGCCGGAATCGCGAATGTGCTGCTGGCTTCGCCCGAAGGGCCGATTCGTTTCGGCTCGGGCGACCTTTCGTTGTATCGCGACATCGCCACCATGGATGCCTATCCCGGGTATCTCAACGGGATCCTCTCGTTGTTGCTCAATTCCGAATCGCCGCGCGCCAGTTTGGCCGAACAGGAGCAGGGTGCGACCGCCTATTTCCATCGCGCGCGGGCTTCGGAGTTAGTTGGACTGTTCGACCGCCAGTTTCCGCAATCGGCGGAGCGGCCTGGGTTGCACGCGCGTCTGATCGAAGTCTACGCCATTTATGGCGAGAGCGATGGCGTGATTCGGCATGGCCGCGATTTTCTGAGCGCATTTCCGTCCGCTCCGCAACGCGCGACGGTGGCCTTGGCCATGGCGGATGCGTATGCGCGCAAAGGGCAGCCGCGGGAAGAGTTCGCCCTCTACGACGCATTATTGAAAGAGTTGGCCGCCAAGGCGGACGGCGTGCCATTGGGCGCCGCCGCAGCGCCTCCCGAAAGTGAGGAGGTTGGCGGCCAGCCTGCGCGCCAACCGGACGCCGCCAGCGGCGCACGCTCGCCCGAATACGCACGCGTGCTCGACCGCTATATCTCGCGCCTGGTCTCGCTGGACCGGGTGATGGATGCGCTGGCGGTCTGCCGCGGCGAGATCGGCCGCAACCCCGACGATCCGGGCCTCTACGAACGCCTGGCCGCATTTCTCGATCAGAACAAGCTGGGCGGGCAAGTGGAAGCCGTCTATCGGAAAGCCATGGAACGCTTCCCCGACGCCTCCTGGACGCACAAGCTGGCGCGCTGGTATCTGCGCCGCCAGCGCCGCGCCGAATTTGAAAAGCTCACGGCCGACGTGACCAAGATATTCTCGGGCACCGATCTGGAAAAATATTTTCGCGAGTTAGTCCGTACCTCCGCGGTCGGCCCGGCCGCGTACCGGCAGGTCAACCTGTACGCGCATCAGCGCTTCCCGAATAACCTGCAGTTTGTCCGCAACCTGCTCGACGCTTACTCACGCAAAGAGACCCTGGATCGCCGCGCGTACCGCGAGCTTCTCCGCCAGTATTGGTTCTATGACGATCGCCTCCGGCAGGTGTTTCTTTCCAACTACGGAGACGAAGAACAGCGGGAGGTGGCAGCGCTGCGCACCCAGGCCGGCGATACATCGAAATTAGCCGCCACCGATCCTTGGGGCGCCAGGCTGGCTGCCGAAATGGCGGCCTGGAAATCGCACTTCGAGGAAGCCGCTCCGGTTTTCGACGCGCTGGCCGCGCAGTATCCCGGCGATGCGTCGATTGGCTTGCGCGCCGCCGCGGTCGACCGGTCGCTGGCGGCGTATCGGCCGGAGTTCGCGGCGAAAGCGGTAGCCCTGGTCGAGAACGTTGTAAAGTACGAGCCCGGCAACCACGCGGCGCTGACCGAGGCCGGCGAGATCTACGCGGATCGCGAACGCTTTTCGCAGGCTCGCCCGTTTTGGAACCGCATTCCCCAGATCGAACCGGGCAATGCAGACGGGTATCTGGAAGCGGCCACCGTGTTTTGGGACTACTTCCAGTTTGACGACGCGCTCCGCCTGCTGGCGGACGGCCGCCGGAAACTCTCCGATCCCGCTCTTTATGCTTACCAGGCTGGCGCGATTTACGAAAACAAGGGCGACTACAATCGCGCCATCGAGGAATACGTCAAGGGCGCGCTGGAAACCGACAGTGCCCGCGCCGAAAGAGCTTCGCCGGTGCGCTCGCGCCTGCTGCAACTCGCCCGCCGGCCTGCTTTGCGGCCGGTGATCGAAGCCCGCACGGTCGCGCTGGTGAAGGGCGACAATCCCGACCGCCCGGCCGTCGCGCTGCGGCTGGCGATCCTGGAGCAGCAGAATCGCAGAGACGATGCCGGCGCATTCCTTCTTTCCTTGACGCGTGGCACCAGCTCGCCGGAATTGCTGGAGGACCTGGGCGCGGCAGCCGCGCGCCTCGGCTTTGAAAACGTACGCGAAGCGGTTCTCGAACGGCAGATCGCGCTGGCGTCCGACGAGGTGGAGCGCGTACGCCTTCGGCTGGCGCTGGCCCTCTATTACGAAAGCAAGCCGGATGTCGCGGCGGCGCGCGCCGTCATCGAAGACGTCCTGCGCGCGAATCCGGCCATCCTCGGCGTGGTGCGCGCCGCCACGGATTTCTATTGGCGAAACCACCTGCCCGAACAGGCCGTGGATACGCTTGCAGCCGCAGCGCGCACATCGAATGCGGTTTTCAAGAAGCAGTTCACCTTCGAAGCGGCGCAGAAAGCCGCCGATTCGGGCAAGTACCCGCGCGCGCGAGACCTGCTCGCCGAATTGGTGGCGGGCGAACCGTTCAACGCGGATTACCTGGCAGCCATGGCAGACACATATGCGCGCGCCGGTGAGTACCAGCAGCTCCGCGATTTCTATGCTGCCAAGATCGCGGACATGAGCCACGCGTCCATCCCTGTCGTGGAGCGCAATCAGCGCGTAGCCGGCTTGCGGCGCGGCCTCATCCCCGCGCTGGAGCACCTGAAGGAGTATGCCGCGGCGGTCGATCAGTATATCGAAATTATCAATCGATACCCGGAAGACGAGGATCTGGTCAAAGACGCGGCTCTGTTCGCGGCCCGGCACGGGCTCCAGCCGAGGCTCGCCGGTTATTACACGAAGGCATCCGCCGAATCACCCAAAGACGTGCGGCTGCAAGTCGCGCTGGCGCGCCTCGAAACGCAGTTCGAGGATTACGCGGCGGCCGTTTCGGCTTACGATCGCGCCATTGCGGTGCGTCCGGACCGGCTGGACTTGCGGATCGCGCAGGCACAGTTGGAGGAGAAGCTGACGCGTTTCGATCAGGCGATTGAGGCATACAAGAATCTGTACGCGCTGAGTTATCGCGATCCGCAATGGCTGCTGAAAGTGGCCGAACTTCTGGCGCGCGAGCGGCGGCCCGCGGAAGCGGTGAAAGCCGTCGAAACCGCGATGATCGAAGGCCGGCCCGCCAAGCCCGATCTGTTCTTCCAGGCGGCGGCGACCCTGGAGAAGTGGGGGCTATTGCAGGAGTCCGCGACCTTCGCCGGGCGCGGAGTGGATCTGGCCGGCCCGCGGCTGCTGATCGATCAAGACGAAGGCGCCCAACTGTACGCGCGGGTGATGACGCGGCTTCGCAAACACGAAGAAGCTTACCGTCGGCTCTACGCCGCGCAACAGGCCGGCATGAAGTTGCCGCAAGGGGAGGGCACTCTGCTAATGGCCGGTCTCGCACTCTATCAGATCGGGGAGACTGCCAACACTTACTTCACGCCTGAAGAAAAAGTCCCCTTAGCCGCTTTCCTCGAAAAGGCCAGGGCGAACTCGGGCAACACGCCAGCCTGGAACTACTGTCTGCTGCAATTGGCGCACTTCGCAGGTTTGAAGGAAAGGGAGTTTCGCTCGCGGTCTGAGTGGCTTTTGACGGTGCGTGATGCGCCGCATCCCGAGTCACAACTGGCGCAGATCATCGAACTCCAGAAGTCCAGGATGCAATTCGCCGACCTGGGTTCTCTGCTGGAGCGCTACTGGCGCGCGAAAAGCGACCGCATGAACCAGCTCAGCCTGCTCCGCGAGGCGGCGCAGGCCTATGCCACCGCGGGCGACAGCGAAAATGAGTTCCGTGTGCTGTCGCAAAACCCGGAGGGCATCGATCTCGAACGCTACCTGGCACTATTGCGCACGCGCGATCCGGATCGCCGGCTGAAGCTGGCGGCGGCCAGCTACGCCGGGATGCGACTCGCCATCGAGACTGGCGATGCGGCGTTTGCGCGCGCCGCGGTGTCGCTGGGCGGAAACAGTTTCACGCCGGTTTGGGCGCGGGCTTACCTGGGCCTGGTTGGGCTGTATTACCGCGACCCTGCCACCGAAGTGAACCAGGCATTCGCCGGGTTGCTCGGCGGCGGTACCATCGGAGAGCGCCTCGGCAAACCGGTGGATCGCAACCAGCAGTTGGCCGGCCAGACGTGGTTCTATTTCGGCTCGCGCTACGGCGAGTATCTGGCCGCCACGAATCGGGACGCTTCGGAAGACTATCTGCCGGCGATGCTGGAAGCGGCGCCCGCCCAAGCCGCCGGTTACTTCGCGCTCGCGCAATCTTATGAAGAGCTGGGGCGGCATGACCGCGCCATGGTGGAATACGAAGACGGTCTTCAGTTCGATCCCAACGCCGGAAATGCGCGCGAAGCCATCGCGGATATCCTCTGGCGGCAGGGCAAACAGGATGATGCCGTCGCGCAAACCAAGCTGGCGCTCGACGCTTTCCGGCGGCAGGAGAACTCGGGCCGCGTGCCGCCCGAATTCTGGCGCCAGGCCGAGCGCACGCTCACCGCCATCGGGCAGCGTAAGATCCTCGTCCGTGTGCGAACCCAGGCCGATCGGCTTCTGCACGATTACATCCGCATGAACGGCGCCTACCAGGTGGAACCGTTGCTGCGGGGCGCGATGGCCGCGGCGGGCAGTCCGGAAGCCGGGGTGAGCTGGATTCTCGATCTCTCGCGCGCGGCGCGGACACCCGCCGATTCCGCGAACTTTCTTTCGCAAATCGTATCTTCCGCGATCCCCGAGGATCGGCAGGAACCCGTGCTTCGGCGGTTGGTCGAGATCGCGGACGCCCAGGTGTCGCAGAGCGCCGGCGATGCCCGAACGTACGCGGAGTCGGAGCTCAATCGGCATCGGCTCGAGCTGTTGCAATACCTGGTGGAACGCCGCCGGACCGATAGCGCCCGCGCCTTGCTGGCCGTCATCCGGAATCCGCCGGCGCAAGTCGAAATCGCGATTGCCGCGCAATCCGGCGAATTGGCCGCCCGGCTCGATCGCTATCGCCAGGATCGAGTCAACGCGCCAACCAAGGAGGACCTGCAAAGCGCCGCTACACAATTGCGCAACCAGGGCGACCGCGTATCGGCTCGAGCGATTCTCGATTACCTGTATACGCGAGCGTTGGATGAGCGGGATTTGAGTCCAACCAATTTCCTGGGACTGGCTGAGATACGCCTCGAAACCGGCAATGTCGACGCCGCGATGGCGCTGCTGCGCCGCATGAACCTGGTTTCCGTCGAGCCGTTCGAAAACCTGATGGCCGCGGCGGACCTGTTGGAGAGAACCGGCCACCAGAACGAAGCGGCGGAGTTCCTTGCCACGCGCGAACGCGCCGCGCCCTGGGATGAGGACGCTCGCCTGCGCCTGGCCGCGATTCGGCACACCACGGAAACGCTGGCCGCCATCGCCGCCGATGCGGCTGCGCCCTATGGGACGCGGGTCCGCGCCGCGGATGCGCTGTCGGCGGTGCGGCCCGCCGTCCAAATCGCCAGCGGAGAGCTGAACCTGCTGGCCGCCGGCAGCGTCGATTCAGCCGCCGCCGAAAAGCCGCTCTATTTCGAAGCGCGTGTGCGCGCGGCGAAGGCCGCCAAGGATCCCGCCACGCGCCTGCGGCTGCTTCTGGGAGCGGTGGCCATCAATCCGGAACCGGAGGCGGTGCGGGTGGCTCTGGTCGGAGCCGCGCTCGATGCCGGCCGCGATCGAACCGCGGCCGCCGCCGCCGAGCCGTTTCTTCCACGCTGGTGGGGTCGCGATGAACCATCCGAAAGCGAGCAAATGCGATGGGCACAGTCGGCGGGCCCGTCGTTCCTCTCTACCGAAGGACTCACCAACGTGGAACGCGCCATGATCGCGCAGCGGCTGGCCGAAGCAGTCGAGCGCTCTGGAGACCTGGCGACGGCCTCTCATCTGCTCCGCATCGCCGGGGAAATCGAGCCAAGTCCGCGCCTCGATGCGCGGTTGGCCGAAGTGAACGCGGAACTTGGCCGCCGCCGCGAGAATACACAGCGGCGACCCGCAGTCGGCTTGAACGTGGAACAGCCGGCGATCGTCCGCCCAATGTTGATCGCCGGGAAACGGGGGTCATTATGAAAAAGAATCTGCTGCGAGCCGGAATCGGCCTGGGAGGCGTATGCGTAGCGGTCGTTCTCTCTCAGGTCGGCCAGCCGGCGCCGCCGAAGCTCAGCGAGTTCGTGCCGGCCGGTCCTCTGCTGTACCTGGAGGCCAAGGACTTCGGGTCGCTTCTGTCGCACTGGCGCGAATCGCAGGTACGGCAGCGCTGGCTGGGGAGCGCGAACTATAGCGCCTTCGCCCAGTCGCATCTCTTTATGCGGCTCGACGAGGTCTACAAAGACTACGCGGGCGCTGCCGGCTTCGCACCGGACACTTCGATGCTCCAGAGCATCGCTGGCTCCGAATCCGCGCTGGCGCTGTACGATATCGGCAAACTCGAATTTCTATACATGACTCGCCTGCCTTCGGCCAAAGCGGTCGAGACTGTGCTGTGGCGCTCTCGAGCGAACTACACACCTCGCAAGGCCGGTGGAGCAGACTTCTACGTCCGCACCGACGCTTCGGGCCGCGTGGTGGCCTTCGCTGCAACCGATGACGTGCTGCTGCTGGCGACCCGCGAAGATTTGATCGCCGGCGCGCTGGAGCTGATGGCGCACGGTTCGGGCAATAAGATGATCGATGAAGCCTGGTTCGCGCGCCCCAGCCGGGCGGCCGGGAGCGTGGGCGACCTGCGGCTGGTGATGGATTTCACGGCGCTCTCGAGAAGCCCGCACTTTCGCTCGCACTGGATTCAGCGCAACGTCTCGCTGGTCCGGCAATACACGTCCGGTATTTCGGACTTGTTCCTGGGGGCCGGGGCAATTCGGGAGGAACGGCTGCTCTTCCGCGCGGCTGCCTCCTCCACGGAATCCGC
>Ga0326727_10005441_pt1 | contig 36425 bp, 28 predicted proteins | sample MB2enrmetagenome_FD_207643 | JGI IMG/M metagenome (GOLD analysis project Ga0326727, IMG submission 207643) | Lab enriched peat soil microbial communities from McLean, Ithaca, NY, United States - MB29MY | ecosystem: Environmental > Terrestrial > Soil > Wetlands > Peat | place: USA: New York...
CATCGAGCTGTGGGGACTGAGCGCGGGGGCGGGCGGCTTCGCCTTCACCTGGACGGCCCTGCCCGGCGCCCAATACGAAGTGGAGGTCTCCTCCGACCTGATCCACTGGACCCAGGCCGTCACCGTGACCACCAGCGGCTACGCAGGCGCCTACACCGATCCCACCCCCATCACCCGGCAATCCGCCCGCTTCTACCGGGTCATCCGCACCCAGTAGGGGCGGACCGGCCATTCCAGTATTGCATTCGGCGGAGATTTCGTGAACGTTGTGCTTGCCAAATACGCCGACTGCCCTAGAGTGAGCGGCTCGTTTGGAAATATATGAATGTGAGTGGATTGAAGTTTTTACTGGCGGATGATGCCGCGACGCAATCGGGGCAAACAGTCCAAAACCCCAAGGCCCAGATGCTCAATTTTGTCCTTCTCATGGGGGGCATGGTGCTGATGATGTGGCTGCTGATCTTCCGCCCCAACCAAAAGCGGGCCAAGGATCTGGCGGCCATGTTGAAGAGCTTGCGCGCCGGGGACAAGATCGTGACGACCAGCGGCATCGTCGGGGTGGTCTTGTCCATCAGAGACAAAGACAACACTATTTCCATCCGCTCCAGCGACACCAAACTTGAAATTCTCAAATCCGCCGTGGCCGAGGTCCGGGAGCGCGGCGGCGAACCGGCCTCATCCTGATTGCTCCATCCTCCGCATTTTCATGAATATTATCACACGTCATCCTAAATTCTTCTGGGGCTTGATCGCTTTCCTGGTGATCGGGTCCCTGTGGGAAATGTACCCGCTGACCAACCAAAGCCTGATCCGGGAATTCCAGAACAAGGCCGATTACAGCGCCAACAAAGCGACGTTCGATGAAATCGTCAAGAAGGCCACGGACTTGCAGACCGCCAAGCCGGACCCAACGCGCGAATTCTCCGATCTGCAAACCGCCATCGGCACGAACGACATCCAGCAGTATTTCCCATACTACAACGTCAAGGGACAGGAGAATCCCACCTACACCCTGCTAAATATCCTCCAGCGAAAAGCCGCCGGCAAAATACATTTAGGACTGGATCTCCAGGGCGGGACGGAATTCCGCGTGAGCCTGGACACCAACCACATTTCCGCCACCGACACCAACCACAACACCGTCAACGCCGCCGACGAACGCAAGCGCCTGGTTTCCCAGGCCATCACCATTCTCCGCAGCCGTGTGGATTCCATGGGCGTGGCTGAACCGGTCATCGCCGCGGCGGGAGAGAACGAAATCAGCATCCAATTGCCCGGCCTTTCGCAGGCGGCGCAGGATGAAGCCAGGACGAAAATTCAAAAGGCGGCCTTCCTCGAGTTCCGGTTGGTGGATCCGCAGAACCGCGAGCATCAGTTGCAACAGCTTACCATGCCGGGATACGAGATTCTGAAGATGAAGCGCAAGGACGACGACGGCAATATCAGCTACATTCCCTATCTGGTGCAAAAGAAACCGTCCGAAGGCCTGACCGGAAAGTACATCAAGAAGGCCTACGCCAGCCGCGATACCTCCGGCGCGCCGGAGGTGAATATCGAGTTCGACGCCGAAGGAACCAAGAAGTTCGGCAAACTCACCACCGAGAATACCGACGGTTTCATGGCCATTGTGCTGGACGGCGAAATTCAAACGGCGCCGCACATTGAGGAGCCGATCACCGGCGGCCGCTGCCGCATCAGCGGCGGCGCGATGGACATCGCGGAAGCGATTTCCACGGCGAACATGCTGGAAAACCCGCTGGAAACTCCGGTGCATATTGACGCCATGAACGCGGTCAGCCCCACTCTCGGCTCCGACTCCATTCATAAGGGCGTTTGGTCGGCCGTCATCGGCACGCTCGCCGTCGTCATCTTCATGGCATTTTATTACCACCGCTGCGGGCTGCTGGCCGATTTCGCCATGCTGCTGAACCTGGTCATCACCCTGGGCATCATGTGTTCCATCGGCACCACCCTCTCCCTGCCGGGCATCGCCGGCATCGTCTTGACCGTCGGCATGGCGGTGGACGCCAACGTGCTCATTTACGAACGGTTGCGCGAGGAAATGTCCCTGGGCAAATCCATGCGGGGGGCCATTGCCGCCGCTTACAGCCGCGCCTTCGCCACCATTTTCGACTCCCATACCACCACGCTCATTTCCGCCGTCATTCTCATCTACATGGGCACTGGCCCGGTCAAGGGATTCGGTGTGACGCTGACCATCGGTGTGGCCTTGAGTTTGTTCACCGCCCTGGTGGTGACGCGCCTGATTTTTGAGGCGCTTCTCAACCGCGGCTGGCTCAACAAAGTCGGCATGTTGCACATCATCAAAAACCCGGAATGGGATTTCATGAAATGGACCAAGCTGGCCTATATCGGCTCGGCGGTCGTGATCGTGGCCGGAATGGGTTATGGCATCTACCGTGGCGGCAAGGTCATGGGACCCGAATTTGCCGGGGGCGACGCGGTGACATTCAATTTCACCAACAAGGTGGAAGTGGACAAATTGCGCGCCGCCCTGCTTCCCGGCCTGGCGTCGTCGCAGCCGGAAGTCCAGTATGAAAAGGGAGTCGGCGCCGAAACCTTGAAAATTGTCTCCCCGTTTGGCACGGCCGGCATCGTGACCAACACCCTGGCCAAGGAGTTTCCCACCGCCGGCTTTACCGTCGGCGCCATGAACACCATCGGCCCCTCCGTCGGCCAGGACATTCAGCGCTCGGCCGTCTTCGCCTCCTTTCTGTCCCTGTTCGGCATCTTGTTTTACGTGGCCTTTCGCTACGAGTTTTCCTTTTCCATCGGCGCCGTGCTGGCCGTCGTTCACGACGTGCTTGTCACCCTCGGCATATTCTTCATTTCCGGCAGGCAACTTAGCGCCCCCATTGTCGCGGCGACTTTGACCATCATCGGCTTTTCGCTCAACGACAAGGTGGTTATTTTTGACCGCATCCGGGAGGACTTGAAACTGGGAATGAAGGGCACGTTCCGTGAGATCATCAACAAGGCGGTCAATCAAACATTGAGCCGGACTATCATCACCTCCGGCACGGTGTTTCTGTCCACCATGTCGCTCTTTTTGTTTGGCAGCGGGGCGATCAAGGACTTCGCCTTCACCTTTTTGATCGGCATCATCAGCGGCACCTATTCCAGCATCTTCATTGCCTGCGCCCTGGTGCTCTGGTGGCACAAGGGGCAGCTTCCCACCACGGCCCCGCGCGCCGCTGTCGCGGAGGCTTCCGCGGCGCCCCGCCCCGCTTCGGGCGCCGGCACGGCGCGCGCCCGCGCCTGACCCGGCGGGCCGCCCTGCTGTGTTCCCGGCAAATTTACGGTCGCGTCAAGGCAACGCGTCCAATTCTTTCTGGGCGTCCTTGTTGCCCTGGGCGGCGGACTGGGCGAGGTAATCGCGGGCCTTGGCCGGATCTTTCGCAACGCCTTCGCCATCGCGATAAATTTCGCCCAGGCGAAGCTGGGCGTCGGAATCGCCGTCTTGCGCGCGCTTTTGATAGTAGGCAATCGTGGTGGCCATCAGCTCGGCGCGCTTGTCTTCCAGAGCTTTGGTCCGGGCGGCTTTTTCCTCGTCGGTCAAGGGGCGAACTTCGCCATAATCCAGACGGTGATAAGTGACGCCGCCGAATGTTGTGGCGCCGTCATCCTTGGCCCACCAACTTTTTTCGTAGGCAAAAGTGTCCCCGGCGGCGCGCGTTTGCGGGAATCGAATCAGCACGAAATTCACTTGGTTGCTCTGCTTTCCTCTGCTGTAGGTTCCGTTGATCAACAGGCCTTCCTCCGTGGCGTTCTGGACCTTGCCCCAGAATCTGAACCAGCCGGCCCCGCCCGCGGCCACTTCGGCGCCATCCATGACCCGCCAAGGATCCGTAGGGGGAAGTTTGGCGATCCGGTCTTTTTCCGCCTGGGCGGCGGCGGCGGCCTGGGCGTTGGTTTGAGCCTTGGCCTGGGCCTGCATCTGCTTCTCGGCCGCTTGCACGGCCTTGAGATAATTCTGCTGCTCGGCCTGGCGTTCCCGCATTTCCCACGTTCGGTATTGGGCGTGACAAGCGCACGCCGCCAGCATGAGTGCCGCGCAGATTATGGCTTTCATGGACTCTCCGGTTGGGCCGGTCGGCCTATTTTACCCCTATAATCTATGGCGTTTTGCCCGGATCGTCAAGTATTCAATTACTTCAATCAAACGGATCGGATTTGCGGGGGCGGATGCGCAGGCCAAATTCCTCCCGCGCCTCCGCGAAGGAAAGCACCCCATTTTTGACCGTCAGGCCGGCGAAGGGATCGTTGGTCACCAACAGGTTGCCGTCCAGGTCCAGATGGTCCGCCAGTTCGGCCAGATGCGCCCCGGCGCTGGTGCTGACACTCGACTCGATCATGCAGCCGATCATCGTTTTCAGGCCGGCCCGGCGCGCGGCCTTCAAGGCCTCCGCCGCCTGCAGGATGCCCCCGGCCTTGATGAGCTTGACGTTGACGCCGTGATAGCATTCGGCGCAACGGGCGGTGTCGCCGGCATGATGATAGGATTCATCGCCAAAAATCGGCAGCGGGGAGCGTTGTTTCAGCCAGGACAAATCCCGCGGGGGCGCGGCGGCGGGCATCGGCTGCTCGATGAATTCGATGTGCGGGTCCTGGGCCAGCCATTCTATGTTGCGCAGCGCCTCCTCCTTGACCGGCCAGGCCTCGTTGGCGTCCACGCGCACCGTTTTGAGCGGGGCGGCTTCGCGCAAGGCGGCGAGGTTCTTGCGGTCGTTGGCCCCGCCTATTTTGAGTTTCAGCACCGGGAACGAGTTCGCTTCCAAAACTTTTTCCAGGACTTTTTTTGGCGTATCCAGGCCGATGCTCAATGAGGTCAGGTGCTTGCCTTCCGTGAAGCCGAGATTGAGAAAGTCATAAACCGCCTGCCCCGCCAGCCGCGCCGCCCCGTCGGCCAAGGCGATGTTGACGGCGCATTTGGCCGAGCAATTGCCCGGCGCCAGCTTCTCCAAATACTCCATGCTGTCGGCGAGGCTGGCGAAGGAAAGCCGCCCGGCCTGGACCCGCCCCAGGAAATCCGTGATGGTGGCGACCGTCTCCTGGTAACGCCTTGTGGCCGGCGCCTCGCCCCAGCCGATGACCGGGCCGTCCCTCAACCGGACCAGCACCACCGTCGTCCGGCCTTGATCGCGGCCCGATTGCGGCCCGCGGGAGACGGCCCACCTGTGCTTGAGCCGCAATTCAAAGGGCAGAAACTCCATTTCCATGCCGCCAGCACAACCCAATTGCGCCGCGAATGCAAGTTTCTCGTGATTTTGCCTCTGCCGCCGCCCTTGTTATTTTCGCCGCTTCAGTTAATCTAAGGACATGTGGAAAGTCATTTTATGCGCCGCCTTGTTTTCCGCCGGAGCCGTCCTTCCCGCGGCCACTGTGCAATTGAAAGATCAGGCCTCGGTCAGCGGCGCCATTCTGGCCCAGAAACCGGATGAAGTTGTAATTGACATCGGCTACACCGTCCTGGTTATTCCGCGCAGCCAGATTCTCCATATCCTCAGCGACAAGGCGCCGGACGCCAAGGCCCCCGCCGCTACCAAACCGGCCGCCGCGCCATTGTCATTTCCGCGTGCTTCGGATGACCGCCGGCCGGCCGCCGCCCCGCCATTGCCGGCCGCGCCGCCTCCAGTCGTGGCTTCCGCGCCCGCCGTCGTGGCGGCCCGGGGATTTTACTTTATCGGCGCGGGTCTTCTCAAGGAGCGCACCGTCCGCGAACTGGTTGTCGAGCTTGGCTCCGCCGTCGTGCAGGTCCGCACTCCCGGCGGCCTCGGCTCCGGCTTCTTCATCAACGAGGACGGCTTTCTCATCACCAATTTCCACGTCACCGAGGGCGAAACACAGATTTCCGTCGAGGTCTTCCAGCAGAAAAACGGCGAGCTGGAGCGCAAGGTTTATAAACAGGTCAGGATCGTTTCCCTCAACAAATTCGGCGATCTCGCCCTGCTCAAAGTCGAGGACAAGGACGCCCCGAAATTTGCCCACGTCGTGCTTGGCGACTCCGACGCGCTGGCCGTCGGGGAACGGGTTTTTGCCATCGGCAGCCCGCTCGGTTTGGAACGCAGCGTCACCGAGGGCATTGTCAGCACCAAGACCCGCCAGTTGCAGGGCGAACTTTATTTGCAGACCACGGCCCAGATCAACCCCGGCAACAGCGGCGGCCCTCTCTTCAACCTGCGCGGCGAAGTGGTCGGCGTGACCAACATGAAAATCACTTCCGGCGAGGGCCTCGGCTTCGCCATCCCCGTCCAGTCGGTTGTTTTCTTTTTGGACCACCGGGACTCTTTCGCCTACGACAACGACAACCCCACCAATCCTTACCGTTACCTGGAACCGGCCCACCGGCTCAAAACCTCCTCCTCCAACTGAAGTGACGCCCCGCCGCCGCATGAGAATCCATTGCCTTTGCCTGCTCGCCATCCTCCTGGCCGTCCGTCAAGCAGCCGCCGACGAACTGCCGGCGCAAAAGCTGCTTCCCAAAGACACCGTCATGGTCGTCACCGTGCCGGATGCCCCCAAGGGGCTGGGCGTTCTGACCAATTCTTCCATGGGCCGTCTTTGGCGCGATCCGGCGGTCAAGGCCTTCAAGGACAAGTTCTTCGCCAAATTGCAAGCCTCCGTCGTGGCCCCGTTGGAGCGCCAACTGGGCGTTCACTTCGCCGATTACCAGGGATTGGCCCAGGGCCAGATCACCTTCGCCATCGTGCCGGTGGACCATCCGGCTACCAACCAGGACCGTTACAACGCCCTTCTTCTGCTGGACTCCAAGGACCATGCCCCGCAACTCGCCACCAATCTTGCCGCCCTGCAAAAGAAATGGATTGACGCCGGCAAGACTCTGAAAACCGCGAAAATCCGCGACATTCAGTTCACCACGCTCATGATGTCCTCCGATGATCTTTCCTTGCAGAAACTTATCCCCAACCTCGCCGACACCAACGAAGTTGACAACCTCCTCACCAGGCCCGCCGCCCGTAAAATTGAATTGACTGTCGGCCAATCCGGTTCCCTCCTCCTGGTCAGCGAGTCCGCCCAGGTCATCGAAAAGATCCTGGCCCGCCAGGCTGGCGGCCTGCTCCCCGGTCTGGACGAAGAACCTTCCTTCCAGGCCGATTTCGCCGCGCGACTCCGGGGCGCGCCCTTCTTCCTCTGGTTCAATCCCAAACCCCTCCTGGCCGAATTGGCCAATCCCCGGACCGCCGAGCCAGGCTCGGAACAACCCTCCCCTTCCGCCGCCTCCACCGCCGCTGGCGCTCTCGCCACCCTCGGCCTCACCGGCCTCACCTCAACTTCCATTGCCTATCGTGACACACCGGATGGTCTCAGCCTTCAGTTCTTTGTCGGCGCCCCGGAATCCGGCCGCCGCGGCCTTTTGAATGTCTTCGCCACCGAAGCCAAGGACTGCGCGCCACCACCCTTCGTGCCCGCCGACGCCGTCCAATTCAGCCGCGTCCGCCTCGATATTCCCAAGAGCTGGCATTCGCTGGAATCCACCCTCAACCAGCTCAATCCCTCCGTCGCCCAGATGCTCAACTATTTCCTGGACCAGGCCGGCAAGGCCAAGGATGAGAAATACGATCTCCGCTCCGAATTGCTCGGCAACCTCGGCGACGACATCATTGATTACCAAAGAAATCCTGTTAACACAACGCTCGGCGACCTGCGCGAGGCCCCCGAAATTTATCTCGTCGGCTCTCCCAACCCCGTCAAGCTCGCCGCCGCCGTCAAAGTCGCCCTGGGCCTCCTCACCACCGCCGACAAGATCAAGGACCGGGAATTTCTGGGGCGGACGATCTATTCGGCGGCCCTGCCCAACACGCCGCAAGGCGGCAGCCGGACCTACCATTTCGCCGCCGGCGGCGGTTACGTCGCCATCACCAGCGACGTTGAAATGCTGGAAGAATATCTGCGCAGCAGCGACAGCGACAAACCGGGTTTGTGCCGGACGCCCGGCCTGGGCGAGGCGGCCCAAAAAGCCGGAGGCGGCACCAGCGCCGGCATCTTCGCCTTCAACAACGACAAGGAAAACAGCCGCGTCCTTCTGGAAACCCTGCGCAAGGAAACCATCTCCGGCCCCGACCTGATGGGCCTGCTGGGCCTGGAATCCAGAGCCAACAAAATCTCCACCGTCGAGGAGGCCAACCAGTTCAAGGAATGGTTTGATTTCTCCCTCCTGCCGCCGTTCGACACCCTGGCCAAATACTTCAACTATTCCGTCTGGGTGGGCGGCTTCACCCCCGAAGGCTTCAGCCTCAACTCCTTCACCCCGGCCCTCCCCTCCTCCCAATAACGCGCCCCTGTGCCCCGAGGCGCAAGCAAATCATGCTGGAATTGCTTTTTTCCCCAATCACTCGCGACTTTCCCGGGAGCGCGGTCGTCTCGACCGCACCCGTCGGCGTCCCGCCGACGGAATCCGTACCACTGTAAGAAATAGTCACGCAATTCCGCGAAGATTCTGCGCTGCAAAACAACGCGAATCAGGGAATAAAGGAAGACCTTTGCCCGCAGATAACTCAGATACACGCAGATGGGGGAGAAGGAGAATTCTGAGTTCATTATCTGCGTGAATCCTTGTCCGCCGTAGCCTTGGCGAAGGCGGATGCGTCATCTGCGGGCAATTCCGGATTCGGTTGCGGCTGGCCGCGCTGGGAAATCCGTGGTAAATTCGTTTTATCACCAATCCTTCCTAATTGATCATTTCTGCATCCTGCAAGTTCCTAAACATCAAATACTGGCAAGCACCATCACTTTTTTCGCTTTTATAGGTTGACATCTTTGCCTTAACTGCTATCATTCATGCAGTATGTATGGAAACATGCAGCGCCGCCGCCAGTCGCCCGGCCTCTCCCCCAAGGAGGCTCGCTCCCCGTCCTCCATGCTGGAATCGGTCAGCATCGCGCCGTATCGCCAGGTTTTTTTCTCCCCGCTCTCTGCGTCTCTGCGCGCGCCTCGGGCAAAAGGGAGTCTGGTTGCGGCTGGCCGCGTTGAGTCCTTTTGGTCCTTTCTGTCCCATCCCATCCATCCTGCCATCCCGTTGCCTCCCGTCAAAAACCCTCCTTCCGGAACCGTTCCAATGAAGGTCAATGAAGGTCAATGAAGGTGAATGAAGGTGAATGAAGGTAAAAAAAAAATAAAAAAAATTATGACTCGAAATGGTAAAATCGCGCGGCTGCCGCATAATCTCCGCGAGCAGATCAACCTCCGCCTGCAAGACGGCGAAGAAGCCAAACCCATCGCCGACTGGCTCAACACCCTCCCCGAAGTTCAGGCTTTCCTCCAGTCTGCCTTCGACGGCCTGCCTATTAACGGAAAAAACCCAATGGCTTCAAATCGAGCGCGATCGCCTGGCCCTGCTCGCCAAAAAAATCGAGGCCGCAACAAAACAGAACGGCGCTGGCCCCCAACTCACCAAATCGGGTGGCATCCCCCCGAAGTCATGGAACAAGTCGAAAAAGAGTTGCGCCTCCTCTGAAAAACATGCGACACTGCCTTCGCGGAAGTCGTCAGTTGCTGAAAAAATCGCATTGCAGTTTTATGCCGAAACACAATCAAACCGAAGTCCTGGTCGTCGGAGCCGGCCCGGTCGGCATGATGACCGCCCTCCTCGCGGCGCAGCATGGCCTGCGCACGGCCATCATTGATCTTAAATCCCGCACCGCCAGGCACAGCTACGCCTGCGCCTTGCATCCCGCCAGCCTCGCCCTCCTCGCCAGGGCCGGCCTCCTCCCCGATGTCATCAAACTGGGCCTCCGCGTCGAAACCGTGGCCCTCTTCGACGGCGGCGCGATCCAGACACGGCTCAATCTCGGCGATCTTCCCGGCGAGCATCCGTTCGCCGTCGTCCTGCCCCAGTTCCTCCTCGAAGAACTGCTCGAGGAAAAACTGCGCGCGGCCGGCGTTCAAGTGCAATGGCACAGATGCCTCGCCCATTTCGAGCAGGACGATCAGGGCGTGGATGCCGTCATCGAGAAACTCGCCCCTTCCGCGCGCGACTGCTCCATCCCGGACTCCGGGGCCGGCGCGAGGAAGACTGTCAAGCTCCACGCCGGCTTCCTCATCGGCGCCGACGGCCACAATTCATTCGTCCGCCGCCAGTTGGGCATTCCCTGGCTTTCCGCCGGCGAACCGCAATTCTTCGCCGTTCACGAAATTGCCACCGTTGAGCCGTTGGACCGCGAAGTCAAACTGCTCTTCAACGGCGCCGGACTCAGCGCCCTGTGGCCGTTGAGCGAAAACAAATGTCGTTGGAGCTTCCAAATCACCGCTTCCGAAGCCGGCCGCGAACTTGTCCTGCACGATCACAACGGCCCCATTGTCGTCGAACCGCCCAATGATCACGACACTTTGGATCAATTGCGCCGCTTCCTGGCCGAACGCGCCCCCTGGTTCAAAGCCACTGTCAATGATATTCTTTGGGTCGCCTGCGCCGGCTTCAATCCGGCCGTGGCCGGGCGGTTCGGGCAGGGACGCTGCTGGCTGGCGGGCGATGCCGCCCATCAAACCGGCCCCGCCGGAATGCAAAGCATGAACCTGGGCCTGGGCGAGGCCGCTGATCTGGCTGACAAACTAAAGACCATTTTGCGTGATCAGGGCCGCATGGACGGCCTGCAAGACTACCGCCTTGCCCACGAAGCCCAATGGAAGCGATTGCTGGGATTGCAAATTCCGGCCCAGCCCGTGACCTGTTCCTCCCCGTGGGCAACGCAGCACCTTCCGACCCTGCTTGCCAGCCTGCCCGTCTCCGGCCATGATCTCGACCTTCTGCTGCAAAAACTGTAAATAACCCCAAATATGAATCGTTTTAATCGAATGCTGGCCGGCCTTTGCATGATCGCCCTTCCCACCGCCGTTTTTGCCCAGCCGCCGGCCTCGCCGGGCGCCGCGCTGCAACATCGTTACAGCTTCAATGGCGACGCCAAGGATTCGGTCGGTCACGCCGACGGCGCCCTGCAAGGCGCGGCGACCATCAGCGACGGCCAGGTCCATCTGGACGGAACGCGGGGAACCTACGTCAATTTGCCGGGCGGGTTGATCGCCGGGGACAAGGCGGTGACATTTGAGTTTTGGGCCAGCCTTGGAACCAACCGCGGCTGGTGCCGCGTCTTCGATCAGGGTTCCGACACTTTCGTCAACGGCGGCCGGCTTGACCTTTATTTCTCCCCGCACAGTGGAGCCGGGGATTTTCGTCTGACTGTCATGGATCCCAATCCAGCCGAGCGTGTCATCCGCGTGCGCGGCAATCTGGATAACCAGACCAATTTGCATGTCGCCTGTGTTCTTGACCCCTCTTCCGGCTTCATGGGGATTTACACCAACGGCATACTGGCTGTTTCCACCAACAACCTCTCCTCCTTGGGAAGCGTCGCCACCAACTGCTTTTACCTGGGCCGATCCCTCTTTCCCAGCGACCCTCCGCTCAACGGCTCCATAGACGAATTCCGCATCTATAACGCCGCACTGAGCGCCGCCCAAATATCGGACAACTACAAAAACGGCCCGAACGCCGTGCTGAAATAGCCCCGTGTGATGACGATCAAAGCCTCCCAGGGCGGGTGCCATCATTCCCCGCTGACGAAACGGCTGGTGCGGGAAGACTTATGGTTGCTTGTTTTCGGGGCAGCCTCCACAATTCCGAAATGGCGGCGAAGCCTTCGTCCGGGCGTCAATTTGCATTTTGCATTTCTTCCGCCCCCTGATAAGAATTCCCCGTTCCTTGAATCGGAACCTTGAGATCTGACTTGTGAAACCGACCGATCTGCGGGAAATCCTGCAATACATACCGCGCTTCCGCGAAAAGATTTTCGTCATCAGCGTGGATGGCGGCATCGTCACCAGCGAGAACTTTGCCAACATTCTTCTCGATATCGCGGTGTTGCGCTCGCTCAACATCCGCGTTGCTCTGGTCCACGGCGCGGCCGCCCAGATCAGCGCCCTGGCCGCCGAGCAGGGCCTCCAGCCCTCCAATCTGGACGGCACCGGCATCACCGACGCCGCCACGCTCAAGCTGGCCCTGACCGCCTCCAACCGTCTGACGCACGAAGTTCTGGAGGGCTTGAGCGCCATTGATCTTCGCGCCGCCTCCTGCAATGCCCTCATCGCCCATCCGCTGGGCATCATTCACGGCGTGGACCATTTGTTGACCGGCAAGGTGGAACGGGTGGACGTGGAGATGTTGCAAGGGTTGCTCGCCCAGGGGATCGTTCCAGTCATGCCGCCTCTGGGTTTTGACGGCGACGGCAGGACCTTCCGCGTCAATTCGGATTCCGTCGCGCTGGAGCTGGCCAAGGCCCTCAACGCGGCCAAACTCATTTTCATGGGCACGCAGGACGGCCTGATTTGCCAGGGCAAACTGATCCGGCAAATGCTGGTCGCGGACCTGGACGCCCTGCTGGCGCAGCATAAAAACGAATTCGAGCCGACAATCCTTTCCAAGGCCCAGCACGCCGCCGCCGCCTGCCGCGCCGGAGTGCCCCGCGTGCATATCATCAATGGCCGGGTGGACGAGGCGCTGCTGGCGGAGGTTTTCTCCAACGAGGGCATCGGCACCCTGATCCACGCCAACGAATACCAGCAAATCCGCCGCGCCATGAAAAAGGACGTCCGCGCCATCCTATTATTGACAAAGGATTCGGTGGAGACCGAGGAACTGGTCAAGCGCAGCCGCGCCACCATCGAAAAATCGCTCGCCGATTTTTATATTTTTGAGACGGACAAGAATCCCGTCGCCTGCGTGGCCCTGCATCAACTGGATCCGGCGAAGGCGGAGCTGGCCTGCCTCTACGTCAGCCCCTTGCACGAGAACCAGGGCATCGGCCAGAAACTCATTCAATTTGTCGAGAACAAGGCCCGGGAACTGGGCATGGCCGAGTTGGTGGTGCTTTCCACCCAGGCCTTCACCTATTTCCAATCCAAGGCCGGTTTCGCGGAAGGGTCGCCGGAGGATTTGCCGCCGCCGCGCCGGGAAAAATACGAACAAAGCGGCCGGCATTCCAAGGTGCTGATAAAAAAGCTCGCCCCCAAATGAGCCGGTGTCATCCGATGAAATCTGCCGCCGGCCCGCGGCGCGGCTTGCCGCCGGAAGTTCTGCGGGCTTGTGCGCGGCACGGCGTTCCGCCCGGCCGGTTTGTGCTGGTCGTCCACATCGCCCGCCAAACCACCGCCCTGTTTGAAAAGGGCCGCGGCGCGACGGGCGCGCATCCCGTTTTCAGCCTGCGCGGAACTTTCCGCTGTTCCACCTCCAAGTTTGGCATCGGCGAAACCGCCGGCTCCAATTGCACGCCGCGCGGATTGCATCGCATCGCCGAAAAAATTGGCGGCGGCTGGCCGGTTGGCACAGCTTTCGAGGGGCGCAAGCCGGTCGGTTTCACCTGGCGCGGAAAACCGGCGGCGACCATCACCAGCCGCATTTTTTGGCTCGAAGGATTGGAGCCGGGGCTGAATCGCGGCGGGCGGGTGGATTCGCATTCCCGTTTTATTTACATTCACGGCACCGGCAACGAACCGGCCCTGGGCCGGCCCGATTCGCATGGCTGCATTCATCTGGCCGCGCGGGACTTGATTCCGCTCTACGACAAAATTCCAAGCGGTTCCTTGGTGTGGATGTCTGAAACCTGACCATTATCCACTAACCACTAGCCACTAACCACTAACCACTGATCGCATGAGCGTCCGCGTCCGATTCGCCCCCAGTCCCACCGGCTTTCTCCACATCGGCGGCGCGCGCACCGCCTTGTTCAACTGGCTTTATGCGCGGCACACCGGCGGCACTTTTATTCTCCGCATCGAGGACACCGACGCCGCCCGCAACACGCAGGAGGCGACGGAGGTCATTCTCAGCGGCTTGCGCTGGCTCGGATTGAACTGGGACGAAGGCCCGGCCGGCAGCGATCCCGCCGGCGCCAGCCTGGGGGAGTGCGGCCCCTACTTCCAATCGCAGCGCACGGAGATTTATCGCCGCCGCGTCCAGGAACTCAAGGACAAGGGGATGGCCTACGATTCCGAGGGCGCCGTCAAGTTCAAGATGGACCGCCGGCCGGTCCTGATTCCTGATCTGGTGGTGGGAAACGTGCTCCGCGAGCTGACCGACCGCGAGGCGGCCGACCCCGATTTCGTCATCGTCCGCTCCGACGGCCAGCCTGTTTTTCATCTGGTCAACGTGGTGGACGATTTGGAAATGAAGATCAGCCACGTCATCCGCGGCGAGGATCATCTCTCCAACACGGCCAAGCACATCGCGCTCTTTCGCGCCTTCGGTGTGGAGCCGCCGCGCTACGCGCACATTCCGCTGATTCTCAATCCCGACGGCGCCAAGATGAGCAAGCGCGACGCCGGCGCGTCGCTCCGTTCCTATATCGAGGACGGCAGCGTGCCGGAAGCGGTGCTCAATTATCTTTGTCTGCTCGGCTGGTCGCCCAAGCACAACCGCGAAAAAATGTCCGTGGACGAAACCATCCGCCTTTTCGACCTGCCGCAAATCCTCCGCCACAACGCCCGTTTCGACCTCAACAAACTGCGCTGGCTGGACGCCGAATACATCCGCGAGATGGGCGAAGACCGGTTCCGGGAATTGGGCGTCGCCGCCCTGCTGCGGGCCGGACTTGCTGTCAATAGTTATCCGGCCGAATACGTCCGTGCCGCCCTGGCCACCTGCCTGGGAAAAATCAAGCGCTTCGGCGACCTGCCCGCCTACGCCGGTTTCTATTTCACCGATGAAGTGCGGCTGGACCCTGTCGCGGCAGCGAACGAATTGACGCCCGAAAACCGGGAGCGATTGCGAAAGTTCTCCGCCGCGTTGTCAAATATACGAGAGTTCAGCGCCACCGCCATTGAGCAGACCCTCAAGGCCCTGGCGGCGGAACTGGGTGTCAAGGCCGGTGTCCTGGTCCATCCCGTCCGTCTCGCCTGCACCGGCGCCGCCGCCGGCCCAAGCCTCTACCACCTGATGGAAGTCCTGGGCAAGGAGCGCGTCCTCCAACGCCTCGCCCTTTGTGCCTGACACGTCTGTAAATCATACTGTTGTTGGAGTTGCCCGGCCATTTTCATTTAACCGCTTTCCTTACGACGCGGTGGCGAGTTGGCGGAGGACGAATGGCAGGATGCCGCCGTGGTGGTAGTAGTCTATCTCTATCGGGGTGTCTATGCGGCAGCGGACGGTCACGTCTTCGGTTGCGCCGTCGGCGCGGGTGACGCGCAGGGTCAGGTCTTGCTGCGGTTTGAGGCCGTTTCCCAGGCCGAGGACGTCGTAGGTTTCCGTGCCATCCAATTTCAGCGTTTGCGCGGAAACGCCTTCCTGGAATTGCAGCGGCAGCACGCCCATGCCAACCAGATTGGAACGGTGGATGCGCTCGAAACTCTGCGCCACGACAACCTTCACGCCCAGCAACCGCGCGCCTTTGGCGGCCCAGTCGCGCGAACTGCCCGTGCCATATTCCAGGCCGGCCAGCACGATGAGCGGCGTATGTTTTTCGGCGTACTTCGCCGCCGCGTCAAAGATGCTCATCTGTTCGCCGCCGGGCTGGAACCGCGTGACGCCGCCCTCGACGCCGGGCGTCATCAGGTTCTTGATGCGGACGTTGGCGAAGGTTCCACGCGTCATCACCCGGTCGTTGCCGCGCCGCGAACCGTAGCTGTTGAAGTCCATGAAGTTGACGCCGTGCTCCACCAAGTATTTGCCCGCCGGCGATGTCTTCTTGATACTGCCCGCCGGCGAGATGTGATCGGTCGTCACGCTGTCGCCAAAAATCCCCAGGGGTCGCGCGCCTTTGATTTCGGCGATGACCCCCGGTTGCAGGCTGAAGTTCTCGAAGAACGGCGGTTCCTGGATGTAGGTGCTCTGCCGGTCCCACTGATAGACCTGGCCCAGGGCGGCCGGGATCTCGTTCCACTTGGGATTCTGCGCCGCGAAATCACGGTACAACCGGCGGAACACTTCCGGCTGGAGGGCGGATTGCATGGCCTGCCGGATTTCGGCGTTGCTGGGCCAGAGGTCCTTCAAATAGACGGGCCGCCCGTCCGCGCCAGCGCCCAGCGCCTCGGTCGTCAAATCTATTGTCACGCGCCCGGCCAGGGCGAACGCGACGACCAGGGGCGGCGACATGAGGAAGTTGGCCTTGATGTTCTGATGGATGCGGGCCTCAAAATTGCGGTTGCCGGAAAGGACCGAGGCGGCGATGACGTCGTGCTTGACCACGGCCTCCTCGACGGGCGCGGCGAGCGGGCCGGAATTGCCGATGCAGGTGGTGCAGCCGTAGCCGACCAGGTTGAAGCCGAGCTGGTCGAGGAAGGGTTGCAGGCCGGTCTTTGTCAAATAATCCGTGACGACCCGGGAACCGGGGGCGAGCGAGGCCTTGACGAGCGGATGCGGGCGGAGTCCTTTCTCCACCGCTTTTTTGGCGAGCAGCCCCGCGGCCAGCATGACGGAGGCGTTGCTCGTATTGGTGCAACTGGTGATGGCCGCGATCAATACATCGCCGTGCCGGACCCGGCTCTCCCCGCCGGAGCCGGAGCGGCCATCCGCCACCGGAAAAGCGCGGGACAACTCCGCGGCGTCCTTGCCGAAGCCGTTTTCGGCCACAGGCCGGGAAAAAGCCCTGCAAAATTCCTCCTTCAGCGCCGCCAATTCGATTTTGTCCTGCGGCCGTTTCGGCCCGGCCACGCTCGGACGCACCTCGGCCAAGTCCAGTTCCAGGCCGGTCGAGTAGGCGATGTCGCCTTTTTGCGGCATGCCGAACAGGCCCTGCGCGCGAAAATAATTTTCGTAAAGCCGGCAATGCTCCTCGCTGCGGCCCGTCTTGCGGAGGTAATCCACGCACTCGGCGTCAACGGGAAAAAAGCCCATAGTCGCGCCGTATTCGGGGGCCATGTTGGCGACGGTGGCGCGGTCCACCACGGACAGGGCGGCCGCGCCGGGGCCGTAAAACTCCACGAATTTGCCGACCACCCTGGCCTTGCGCAGCAGAGCGGTGACGGTCAGCGCAAGATCGGTTGCCGTCACTCCCTCGCGCAATTCTCCTGTCATGTGAACGCCCACCACATCGGGCGTGAGAAAATAAACCGGCTGGCCCAACATACCCGCTTCGGCCTCGATGCCGCCGACGCCCCAGCCGACGATGCCCAGGCCGTTGATCATGGTGGTGTGCGAATCGGTGCCGACCAGCGTGTCGGGATAATAAACGGGCGGCGTCTCCGCGGTCGCCAGCACGCCCTTGGCCAGGTATTCCAAATTGACCTGATGGACAATGCCGATTCCGGGCGGGACGACTTTGAAGGTGTCGAAGGCCTGCATGCCCCATTTGAGGAATTGGTAGCGTTCGCGGTTGCGCTGGAATTCCATGTCGAGGTTGCGCGCCATGGCGTCGGGCGTGCCCGCGAAATCCACCTGCACCGAGTGGTCCACCACCAGGTCCACCGGGACGAGCGGCTCGATGATTTTTGGATTTCCGCCCAGACGCACCATGGCCGAGCGCATGGCCGCCAGGTCCACCAAGAGCGGCACGCCGGTGAAATCCTGCAGGACAATGCGCGCGACGATGAAGGGGATTTCCTGGGTGCGCGGCGCTGTGGGCCGCCATTGCGCCAGTTCGCGGACGTTGTTTTCCGTGACTTTCTTCCCGTCGCAATTGCGCAGGACCGATTCGAGGACCAGGCGGATGGTGACCGGCAGCCGGGAAATCGGGCCGATTCCCGCCTTTTCCAGGGCCGGCAGGGAATAGAACGCGGCGCTCCGGCCGTTGCCGGCGTCAAATTGCTGAAGTGTGTCAAAAGTATTATGTGCTTTGTTCATGGCATGTCGCGCTTGGTCGCTACGGACGGCAAAAAGTGGACTCTGGGAGGGGCGGTGTCAACCCTTGGTCTGCGGGCATCACGCTCTTGCACGGCCAATCCACGAAGGTGGATTCGGAGCTGGCAGCATGGGCAAGACCAAGCAGAAGGCGTATCAACGGTGTTCGCTCTGGTCCTGAGGCAAGCATCTTAAATCCTTGGGAAGTGGGATTAGCGTTGGTACACGGGCAACAGTTGGAATACTGGCGTCAAGCTTAATACCGCCAGCGCGCTGCTGTAAGTATTGCCAAACATCTGGTCCGTGCGTCCCACCTCCGCGGGCCAAGAACCATTCGGCGCTTGCGCGCCCACCACCGCCACCACCAGCGGTGGATAAATTCCCTCCCAATAACGTCCCCCCAATTGTGCCGCCGCCTGGCTGGCATAATAGGCACTGTAAAAAAACCGGTCGTACGGCGCCCCGATCACTTCGCCAAAGCCCCGATAGGGATGAGCCAGCAACCAATTGCCGGCCGCCAGTTCGACGGGCGTTTGGTGTTCTCCCGCCAGCGCCAGCGACAGGATGCCGGCCGCCACCATGCCCCGCCCTGTGCGGATATCTCCGCCAATGTTCCCGTCAATCGCGTAATAAAACACGCCCTCCTTCTCCTTCCAACACCGGTGGACAAACGCCATCGCCTCATCAATGTATTTTTGAGGCACGTCGAACTCCGCGTTCCGGGCCGAGCGCAGGAACATCAGTTCCCAGGCCGTCACCGACAAATCGGAATCCGCCGCCCGGGCGTCAAACCGCAGTTGCAAATACCGCCAGCCCCCGACGTCGCCGGCCAGCGCTTTCGGGCGGGTTTGCAAGTCGTGGGTGAACTGCAGCGCTTTCTCCATTGCCTCCTTCACCCGCGCTGCCCTTGCGCCGCTGACGTGCCCGTAAACCTCCCCGAGCATCAGCCCGGCGATGGCATGATTGTAGACCGCGGTGTGCGACGCCTGGTTGTCCACATGCTTGGCGGAGGGCAGTTGATAGGAAAAAAGACCGTTGGACATCTGGCAGGAAAGCACAAAATCAATGCCTTTTTCCGTCACCTTCCCGTAAGGTCCCAGGCCCGGTTGATGGCCGCGCGAAAGAAAGGCCAGCACACACAAACTGCTCACCGCCGGCTGCGCCTGCGGCAGGGTGGGAAATGAGCCGTCGGCCGTTTGCTGCAAAGCGAGCCAGGCCAGCCCGTGATCCACCGAATCCTCCACCTGCCGTCGCATCCCAACGGAAAGCATATCCGCCAGCGGCTTGGAGGCGGCACCTCCGCCATCATCCGCCGCCCCCAGCCCCATCGCCGAAAAAGAAACCGCGGCCAACCAGACAGCCCGTTGGAATAAAGAGGGATTCATGCAGAGTAAGATTAAGATTAAGATTACGAGGGGAAACCCGCGCTCATTTGCCGGCGAACCGGGCCTCGATTTCCTCCAGGGTTTTGCCCTTGGTTTCGGGCAGGAAAAATGCGGCGGTCACAAAATAAACCACGGTGCAGGCGGCAAACGCGAAGAACATAAAGCTGAAACCATGCTTGCCGACCGTGGGCAGGAAGATGGCCGCGATGGTCGTGGAAATGGCGATGTTGATCATCAGCGCCACGCTCATGCCGTTGGAGCGGATGCGCGTGGGCATCAGTTCCGACAGTGCCAGCCAGACGCACACGCCCGGCCCGATGGCGAAAAACGCCATGAAACAAAAAATGCACGCCGCCGTCAGCCAGCCGTTGCGCTCCGACGGCATAGGCGTCACGAGCGCGTTTTGAATTTTCAACGGGGCGACGCGGGCCTCATCCAGACTGGCGAACGGGTTCTTGAAAAACGCGGCCACTTTTGTCTCTGGAATGCTGTTCGCGCGGACGATGGTCAATTTCGCGCCCGGAGCGTCGGATCGCACCGGCGCGGTGGCCGCCTCGAAACCGCCGTAAGAATAGATGATGACCAATGACTTGGGTTGCGCGAAGTTCGTTTCCGCCGCGCCTGCCAGAAGTCTCGCCGCCGTTTCCTCGTTGAAGTCAATTTCCGCGGTTTGATTGGACGCGACGACCATGGCCTGCACCGCGTCCCTCACATCCACGCGGCGCGATTCGGTGCGGTGGAATATCAATCCGGTTGCGAGCAGTGAGAGGATGACCCCGGCGCTGCCAAGAGAGAGCAAGAATTTGCGGCCTTTGCGGTCCACCAGCATGATGCCGCCGATGGTCATGAGGAAATTGATGACGGTCAGAAGAAGGTACCCCGTGTGGGCCTGCTTGTCGCCCAGACCGGCCTGGATGAGAATCGGGACGTTGTAGCCAATAATCGAATTGACGCCGGTGGCCTGGTTGCAGGCCAGGATGACGCAAGCCAGCACGAACGGCACGACGTATTTGCGTTGCAGCAGCGTCTCGCGGTTTTTGGGCCGCGCCGCCGGGCCGGTTTCCTGCGCCCCAGCCAGCCGCTCCATTTCCTGGTACTCCAGATTGGCCTGGGCCTCCGTGCGCGACCGCCGCAGCGCGCGCAAGGCGGCTTCCCGCCGGCCGCGGCGGAAGAGCCAGCGCGGCGATTCAGTTACCAGCAAACTGCCGATGACAAACAGAATCCCGGGCGGCAGGGAAACCCAGAAAATGCCGCGCCAGGCCCGGTCCTTGAAGGCGAACAAATTCGCGGCGTCACCCAGCTTGGCCACCTCGTCCACGCGGGCGCTGAAATAAAGCCCGATGGCCGCCGCCGCCACGATGCCGAGGGTGAGGAGCCACTGAAAAACACCAGTGCCCTTGCCGCGGTCCGAGGCAGCCAGACATTCGGCCAGATAAAGCGGCGCGACCACGCCGATGAAACCGCCGCTGATCCCCTGCAGCAACCGCCCGAGGATTAGCGCGTCATAACCGTGCGCCAGCGCGATGACCGGCACGCTGATAACGAAGAGCAGGCCGCTTAACGTCATCAGCCGCTTGCGGCCCAGGAAATCCGCCAGGGCGCCGGCGAACAAGGTCGAAATGGCACCGCCCAGCAAAACGGCGGCGACGATGAACGAGAGTTCCTGCGCGTTGAGGCCCGAGGTGTCTTGCAGATAGGGGAGGGCGCCTGAAATGATGCCGACATCAATGCCGAACAAAAGCCCGCCCAGCCCGGCCACCAGGAGCAGCAGGCGGTTGTAAGCCTTTTGGCCGCTGTCCGCGCCGTCGCGCATCGTTTCCTTGGCGAAATTCATCATTTATTTACCTTGATCAGCCTTGATTAGACCTGATTGGGGGCGAATTGGGAATTTTGAATTTTGAATGTTGAAAAGCAAGGCAAGGGTTATGAACAGGAGGTCACGGAGCGCCCAGGGCGGCCAGCCGCAACCAAGTTCCCCTTTTCCCGAGGCGCGCGCAGAGGCGCGGAGAGCGCGGAGAAAAATTCCTCGCAAAATTGCGCGATTCCGAGCGATTCCAGAGGAAAAAGGCAGGAGTCGTTGTCTATATGTAGTGTACTTTTGCGGCAATTTTTTTTATTTTTTTTTTACCTCCATTTACCTTCATTTACCTTTAGCAGCCTTCATTAGCCTTCATTGGAGAAGCTCCGGAAGCGGGGTTTCCTGAGGGGAAACACCACAATTGGGAGACTGGGAATGGGACGCAAAGGACAAACAGGACGTATAGGACTGAGCACACGCGGTCCGGGGACTGTTCCCCGTGCCGACCGCTCCGGCGTCCGCGCCGGCTGGACTTCCGGGGCGGCCCTGAGATGAGTTTTGCTGGCTCACGTAGCTGATTAGACCATAGGTTCTATTTTTTGTCAACCGTCTTTTTGGAATTTTTTTGGAGGCGCTGTTTTTGCGGCGGGAATGCCCAATGCGGCCAGCCGCAAACAAGAAGAATTGAACCACGAATTGCGCATGACGTCGCGGGCGGATTTGAGGTGCGCGCCGAGGAATTGGGCGGTGGTGGGGATTAAAGCATTATTTGGCATGGCAAATTATGGAGCGCGGGCGTCCGCGCCGGCGAGTTTGGGCGACGTCCCGCCGCGAGTTGGTGGAGAACGCACCGGGACGGTGCGGGAACTCGCAGCCGGGGACGGCTGCGCTACATGGCTGCGGCAGGCGGTCGAGGTCGTCCGGGTTGACCCGCAAGCCTACGGCGGGCAGGCCGGCGGACAAGGAGGAGCGTTCGGCGGGATGCCGAACGCGGCAACCGAGACGGTCGCGCTCCCCAAAAGGGTCGGGTGGAAGATTCCGTCGGCGGGACGCCGACGGATGCGACCGGGACGGTCGCGCTCCCCCGAACGTGGTTAACGATTGGGATGATCCGGCTAATTTGCGACGCGGACGTGGACTTGGAAGGCGCCGGGGACAGGCTCTTCGGATGCGACGATGAGGTAGCCGCCGCCGCAACCCGAATACATCGCGCCGAGGTATTGTTTCTGATAGGCTTGCAAAATCGGCATCAAGTCCACGCGCAATACCGGGTGCCGGACGACATGCGGCAGGAGGGTTTCCCAGCATTTCATGTTCAAGTTGAAGGACGCGCCGAGGGCCTTGGCGTCCATTCGCACAATCGCCTGGTAGCAGTCTTGTCCGGACTGTCCGAGTCTGGCGACCCACTTCGGCTCCAGGTGTTTGACGCCAAGCGGGCTGTAGCCATCCGGGCGCGGCTCAATGGGGATGAGGTGCAAGACCCGGCTCAACCAGCGCGCCACGCGGGGGCTGTTGCATGACTCGATATGCGATGGAAAGACGCCGCCCTGAACTTTGTAATCGTAATCCAGCCGGTTGACGCCCGGATAGATCAGGCCGATCATGTCCTGGGAACCGCTCGGCTCGGCCTTGCCTTTGTTTTCGGTTTCGTAAAGTTCACGCGCCAGTTCTTCAGGCGGACGGTTGGGCAATTTTCCGCGCCACAATTTCATGGCGATGGCGCGGGTGCCGCTGGCGATGCCGGAACGGTCCATGGGCCGGAAATCCGGCTCGATTTGCGCGACGACCATCGAGCCGGGCGGGGTGGGATTGAGGCGCGAGACGAACGGTTGGTCAATCCAACCGCCGGCGAGTTGCAGGCGGTTGGGAATTTCGCCGAGGAGTTTGGCGACGGGGGATTTGGTTTGCATTGGTTTTTAGCGGGGAAAATTAACGGGCCGTCGCCGTCGCCGCCGGCAAATTCGCCGGCTTGAGATTGCTGCCGGTGACGCGCAACGCGCAGGTGAGGTCGCTCAATTTTACATCGGGCAACTCCACGGCGAGTCCGTCCTGCGTCTGCGTGAATTTCAAATTGCCCGAGTAACCGAGCAATTCGACTTTTGTGATTTTGTTCTGGGCCGGGTCGCCGGTTTTGGCGAGGGATTTGATGACTATTTTGCCGTCGTCGGGCCAGCCGAGGGCAATGGCGTAGAGGGTTTTGCCCTTGGTTGTGAAGCGGATGTCCTTGGCGCTGTAAGTCATGTTTTCCCTCATGGCGCCGCCTCTGGCCTGGACGGCGCCTTCGCCATAAACCAGCCACGGGCGCGTGCCGTAAATGGCCTCACCGTTGACCGCCGTCCAGTCGGCGAGTTGATGGAGCATCGTTTCCACCTCTGGCTCGAGGGTGCCGTCGGGCTTGAGCACGATGTTGAGCAGGAGGTTTCCGTTTTTGCTGACGATGTCCACGAGCATGTGGACGGTCCAGCTTAAAGGCTGGTATTTCCAATGCCGGTTGTAGAACCAGTCGCCGATGGAAGTATCGGTCTGCCACGGATAGGGACTGATGCCGGCATTGACGCCGCGTTCGTAGTCCTGGACCCAGCGACCGTTGGAAGGTTGCTTGCAGGTGTAGACGGCCTGGGAGATGGCGCGGTGCGCGCCCCCGCCTCTAATGAGCAATTCACCGCCCCGGACGTTGACCGCCTGGGATAGGGCGCGTTGGGCGGCGGCGTTGACGTTGTAAAGATTGGCGATCTGGCTCAAGCCGACTGCGTTGCCGAACGCCACGCCGCCGTCGGTGTAAAGCAGGTCGGGCTTGTAGTTGTCAACCAGTTCTTCGATTTCATTGAACCACTCCTGCTGCCAGCGGGGGTTTTTGGAATACCAGCCGGTGTCGCCCGGTTCGGCGGGAAAATGATAAAGGTCCCAATAATTTGAATTGGCGCCGTCGTAAGGCACGCCGGCCAGCGGGCCGGTCCTGTCGGACTTGTGCGCGTCCTGGAACCAGGTGAAGCTGGCGCCCAAATGTTCGGAGACGCCGAATTGCAGGCCATTTTTCTTCGCGGCCTTCTGCCATTCGCCGACGACATCGCGGTGCGGCCCCATCTGCACCGCATTCCAGCGGTGCAACTTCGAGTTCCACAGGAAGAAATTGTCATGGTGCGAGCCCATGCTGACGAAATAGCGCGCGCCGGCTTTCTTGTAGAGTTCGATCAGTTTCTCCGGATTCCAATTTTCTGCTTTCCAGAGGGGGATGATGTCCTTCCAGCCGTTGGTGGAGGGATGGCCCCAGCGTTGGAGATGATCCCTGTAATCAGGATCGTTCTGCTGATACATTTTGCGGGCATACCAATCGCCCTCGCCGGGAACGGCCTGCGGGCCCCAGTGCGCCCAGATGCCGAATTTCGCGTCACGGAACCAATCCGGGTAGGCGTAGTTGGTGAGGGAATCCATGGTGCCGACAAACGGGCCGGGCCTGATGGGCAGATTTAAATTGGTTTGCGCCTGAAGGCCGGCGGCCATGGAGGCGGCGAGAAGAACGGAAGAGAGGAGGGGATTGAAGCGCATAGTTTCTGCTTGTTGAGTTTTGTGAAGCCCTGACGCCGGTGGATGAAACCGCCGGCGGCAGGGTGGAGTGTTACGGCGGTTGATCAACCGACGCCGACGCGTTTGCCCGCTTTGCGGGCAAGGTATTGTTCTTTGATCCACTTGAAGGTCACGGCCAGGCCCTTGTTCAAGGGAGTGGACGGCTCCCAACGGAGCACTTGCTGGATGAACGTGTTGTCCGAGTTGCGGCCCGCGACGCCCAGCGGCGCGTTCAAGTCATAATTGCGGTTCAACTTGACGCCGGCGATTTTTTCGATCTTGGAGAGCAGTTCGTTGATCGAAACCAATTCGCTGGAGCCGAGGTTGATCGGGGTGGCGATGAGGGCGTCGCAGTGCATAATCATGTCAATGCCCTTGACGCAATCATCAATGAACATGAAGCTGCGGGTTTGATGGCCGCTGCCCCAAAGGGTGATGTCCTTTTTGCCGGCGTCCATCGCCTCGATGACCTTGCGGGAGAGCGCGGCGGGAGCCTTTTCGCGGCCGCCGTCCCAGGTGCCGTGCGGGCCATAGACGTTGTGGAAGCGGGCGATGAAGGTCTTCATGCCGCGCTCGTGCCAGTATTCCTGGCAAAACATCTCGGACATGAGTTTTTCCCAGCCGTAACCGCGTTCGGCCATGGCGGGGTAGGCGTCGGACTCCTTGAGGGCGCGAACGTTCGGGTCCTGTTGCAGCAGTGTGTTGTAAGCGCAAGCGGAGGAAGAGAAGAAGTAGCGGCGCGCGCCGGCCTTGTAGGCGGCCTCGACCATGTTGGTGTTGATGAGGATGGAGCGCAGGCATTCGACGCGGAAGCGTTCGATGAACCCCATGCCGCCCATGTCGGCGGCGAGGTTATAGACTTCCACCGCGCCCTCGCAGACGCGTTTGCAGTTTTCCTCGTGGCTGACGTCGAGGCAAAGGTTCTGAACGCCGGGCACGTGGAGGTACCATTCGTAAAGCGGCTTTTTGTCCACCGCGCGGATGTTGGTGAAGCCCTTCTTTTTGAAGTAAAGCGCGAGGTTGCCGGCGATGAATCCGCCCGCGCCGGTGATGACGATCAAATCGTCCTTCTTGAGAGGGGCGTCCTTTTCAATGAATCGTTTGCTTTGTTCCATGAATCTGTTCTCCGTCAAATTGTCACGTTAATTATTCGGGCGACACGAATCGGCCATCGAATTGCAATGTCTTAACATGGATAGAATACTCTCGACGGGGCGCGGCGGCAATGGCTATAATTGGCCAGTGCATGGATATTATTGACCTGAGCAGATGAAATTCGGGCCTCCATCTGACAAGACAAGCCAGGCCGCGCCGGAGTTTTTTTCGGCGGACGTGACGGAGGCGCGGCGATTTTATCTGGACCTTCATCCACCGAAAAACCGGCAGTTGGCGGTGGTCTGCGGCGGACTGGAGCGCTGCAAGCCGGACTACGCGATTGACCGCGAGAGCTTTCCCTTTTACTCGATTGAATACGTGGTGCGCGGACGGGGCGAAGTCAACCTCAAGGGGCGCGCCTATTCGTTGCAACCCGGACGGCTGCTCTCCTACGGGCCGGGCGTGCCGCATCACATCGTCGGGGACAAAGACGATGCGCTGGTCAAATACTTTGTGGATTTTACGGGGACGCGCGCCACGATGTTGTTGCGTTCGTGCGGCTTGCCGCCCGGCGGCGCCTCGCAAGTTGTTCCGGCGAACGCGCTGCAACCGCTCTTTGACGAACTCATCCAGGCCGGCTTGCGGGTGCGGCGCGAGAGCGGGGCGTTGTGCGCGAAATTGCTGGAGTGCCTGGCGCTGCGAATTGCCGGGGCCTGCGCCTCGCCTGCCAGCGCGGAAACGCAGGCCTTCGCGACCTTTCAGCGGTGCCGTCAACATATTGAACAGCACAGCCTGCGCTTGAAAACACTGGGGCAGATCGCGGGCGAATGTCATGTCAACAACGCCTACCTCTGCCGGCTGTTCCGGCGCTACGACAGCCAAAGCCCCTGCCAATACCTGCTCCGGCTCAAGATGAACCACGCCGCCCAGCGCCTGCAAGAACAGGGCGCGCTGGTAAAACAAGTGGCGGAGGAGGCGGGTTTTGCCGACCCGTTCCACTTTTCCCGCGCGTTCACTTCCGTTTTTGGCCTTTCGCCAAGCGCGTTTCGCGGGTTGAGGTAGGGCGGACGCAGCCAAAATTAGTCCGCCAGTTCGGAATTCAGGCGCAAGGGCTTGCCGCGTTTGGCATCAAATTCCGCCACGCGGCTGCCATAACGCACTTTGGCTTTTCCAGCGGCGGACGGACGAATTTCGGCGCTTTGCAGTTTTCCCGCTTTCCAAACAATGTCCACCTCGTAACCGCCGCGGGCACGCAGACCCTTGACAATGCCGTCCGGCCAGGCGGAGGGCAACGCGGGCAACAGTTCGATTTCACCGTTTTGACTCTGGAGCAGCATCTCGGCGATGCCGGCCGTCCCGCCGAAATTGCCGTCAATCTGGAAAGGCGGATGAAGGTCAAACATATCCGGAGCGGTGTGCCTGGTATCGAACAGGGTGCTGAGGATGCGGTAGGTCCGGTTGCCATCGTCCAGCCTCGCCCAGCAATTGATGCGCCAGGCGGTGGCCCATCCGGTCGAGTTGTCGCCGCGAGTATTGAGAGTGACCTTGGCGGCATCGGCAAACTCCGGCGTGCCGCGCGGGGTGATCTGGGCGCTGGGGTAGAGCGCATACAAATGGGAGATATGGCGATGTTGCAGATCCCCGGAGGCCTGATCCCAGTCCTCAAGCCACTCCTGCAATTGTCCCTGTTTGCCGACCTGGAGCGGGGCGAGGCGCGACCGGGTTTGCTCCAATTTGGCGCGGAAGTCGGGATCGGTGTTGAGGATTTTAGAGGCCTCGATGCAATGAGTGAACAAATCGCGGAGAATTTCCTCGTCCATGGAGGGTCCGGCGCAGACGGAAGTGCCGAACGGGGTGTGTTTTTCAGGGGAGACAGAAGGACAGGTGACCAGCCATTTGTGAGTGGGTTCCTCCACGAGCGTGTCAACAAAGAATTGGGCCGCGCCCTTCATCAGGGGGTAGGCGTCCTTGAGGAATGCCTTGTCATCATTAAAGGCATAGTGCTCCCACAAGTGCTGACAGAGCCAGGCGCCGCCGGTGGGCCACATCCCTGAATCGGCAAAATCAATGGGGCCGGTGGCGCGCCAAAGGTCGGTATTGTGGTGGGCCACCCAGCCGCTTGCGCCGTACATTTCCTTGGCGGTGCGGGCGCCGGTCACGGAGAGGTCCTTGATCATGGCGAAAAGCGGCTCGGCGCATTCGGCCAGGTTGCAGGTTTCCGCCGGCCAATAGTTCATTTCGGTGTTGATGTTGATGGTGTATTTGCTTTGCCAGGAGGGGTTCATGCTGTCGTTCCACAACCCTTGCAGGTTGGCGGGCTGGCCGCCCGGACGCGAACAACTGATCAGGAGGTAGCGGCCGAACTGAAAGTAAAGCTCGGCAAACTGGGGGTCCTGGCCATTGCCGAAATTGGCAATCCGCTCGTTGGTGGGCAACTTCATGGCATCGCTTTTGCCCACATCCAGCGAAACCCGCCGGAACAGCCGCTGGTGTTCCTTGGTGTGGCGGGAGAGCAGCACGTCGGGCTTTATCTTGGCCGCGGCCTTCAGTTGCGCTTTGACGGTTGCATCGGGATCGCCATTCACGTTGTCAAAGCTTTTGTAGCTGGTGGCGATGGCAATCAGGATGGTGGCGGAATTGGCATTGGTAACATCAATCGAATTGGTATTGGCGATGGTTTGTCCGCCATCGGCCATCACCTGCGCGCGCACTTCAAACTGCAACGCCCCTTTTATATTGCCCGCTCCGCTGGCGTTGACGCCGCGCAGGGCGAGGGTGTTGCCGGGTTCCACGGTGACAACCGGCTTTTGTTGGGTCGAGGTGTGCAAACCGGCGTTGAAGGAGATGGAGCCTTTCTTGTCCGCGGTGAGCCGGACGACGATGACCTGATCCACCGGGCTGGCAAAGACGGACCGGGAGTAATGCACGCCGTTTGCCGTATATTCGACACCCGCCACCGCCGTGTCCAGGTTCAGATCGCGCCGGTAATTCTCCGCCGAGTCAAGAACCGGGAAGTTGAGGTAGAGGTCGCCGGCCGGTTCATAAGCCATCTCGGAACTCGGGACGGCGATGACGGTTGAGTTGATGAGGTTGTTCGCGTCGCGGTATTTGCCGTCCAGGATCAACTGGCGCACCTGCGGAAGATTGGTCATGGCCTTTGGATTGACCGGATCGTACGGGCCGCCGGCCCAAAGAGTGTCCTCGTTCATCTGGAGCCGTTCCTGGTTGACCCCGCCGAACACCATCGCGCCGATGCGGCCGTTGCCGACCTGGAGCGCTTCGGTCCAGGCGTTGGGTGAGGCGGGACGGAGATACCACAATTCCAGAGGCCCGGCCGGGGCGGTGTTGGTTCCGGTGAGTTGAGCCACCGGCGGCGCCGGCACCGCCGGCTCCGCCGGCCCCCTCCCGCCCCTCCCCGCCGTCACCGCAACGGGGATGCTCAAGACGATGGCAAGAAAGACCGTGGAAAAAGAAAGTTTGTTCATAGAATTCCCCTCAAGATTGCGGCGTGGTCAGCGTCATATCAAGTCCAAAGGCGCGCAATCGCACCAAGGCATTTTCCGCAATGCGTCATTCATTGGTGGGCAGGGCGAAACTCCGTCGAGCCGAAACTCGATTTCGGATTGGAGAAGGTGGCAGCGCGGTTCCTCGCTTCTTTCGTTGGAATCGCCATGTCCACGGGTTCCCCCACCCCGAAAGGCCCCTTCCGCGCGGTCTGTTTATACGTCAGAGTCGCTCATTTTCGCGATGATTTTGCCGCGGATTTCAGAGAAATGCAGAATGCAAAATGCAAAATGCAGAATGAACTCAGCGGCGAGCCGCAACCGAATCCGGAATTGCCCGCAGATCGCGCAGATGCACGCAGATGGGGAAAAGAAGAACTCTGAATTCATTATCTGCGTGAAGCGTATGATGAATATGCAGGCGAGGCCGTGAGGCCGTGCTTTTTCGATTGACTTGGTTGCCGCCGCATGATTAGGCTTCTCCCGTGGCCCGAAAAGTGCGCATTCCACATCCGGGGACGGCCTGCTACGACCTGAATCGCGGAGACCGGCGCGAGGCCGTCGTTGTCGGCGATCCGGACCGGCGGCGCTTTCTGGAAACCCTGGAGCACCGGGGCAAGGGCGACCCCGGGAAAGGGGCCACAGGCCTTGGAATGGCGAGCCTCTCAAAAACATGACGATACCACGAGCCTTTACGACCCCTTTACTTTACCTTTACGACCTCTTATTGAGCACAATTACGCACAGACCTGGTTTGACCCCTTAACCCCTTAACACTTGTTCTTAAAATTCATGTCATCGTTTACGTTTTGTATGGTTGTATTTGCGGCCAACTTTTGTAATGCGCAAGCACGCGGTCCTTTGGACTCCGCCAACTCACCGGGTTCCATTGTGCAGCCATGGCCAGAGTATCAGCCAAAAGTTCCCCAGGAGGCAACCAATTGGGGAGTCGGCGTCCGCGGCGTTCAATTATTGCTCTACCCGACGAACACTGTAATTGACGGGGGATCTTCGATCACAGTGTTAGCGGTGATTCGGAATACATCCACCAATTCTATTCAAGTGATTGAAAAAGATGCGGAGCGCGACTTCGACCTTTCATTGACGAATGTGGCAGGAAAAGTCTATCATTTGACACCACATAAGGCGGGTAGGAACCTTCCAATGGAGATTGTGGGGGGCGCACATCTGGCTATGAATATACCTGTTGCCTTTCGAAGCGACGTCGAACCCGGAGAGTACACACTTAGAGCAACTCGCCTCTTTTTCGTCAAAAGCGAGAGATTTACCCTTGAGTCCAACTTGTTAAAGGTGCAGGTGAAGTGAGAAGATCCAACAGGCAACCAATAGCATGGCGTGTTTCATGTATTTGAACTTTGCCAAATGAGCCTTACGTTACATACCTGCCACGCGAGAATAGGGAGGTGTCTGAGGCTTCCCAAGCCCGCCACCAGTTCCAGCGTCATTTTGGGCGTCCCCATCCAGTTCACCATCTCGTGTACCAACCAATACGTCAACCAGGCCAGCGCGCCGTTGTCGCCGGCCATTCCAAAAAACAGCGAAGAACCGGCAAGGCCGACCCAGCCCTGATTCAGCGGCAGGACGCCGCTGCCATATTGGAATGCGGGTTGCGGCAGGAAAGGCGCCGGGATGTTCAGCGCACGACACGAAAGTCAACATTGCGCCGAATCTCGTCGGAGGCTGAACCGATCATCAGGCGGTAGTTTCCAGCTTCGACGGTGTAGTCCTTCTTGGTGGTGTCCCAATAGCGCAGGCGCTCGGCCGGAATATCGAGGGTGACCTTGGCGGACTGGCCGGCGGGGACATGGACGCGCTTGAAGGAGCAGAGGGCCATGACCGGCTGCGACACGGCGGATTTCACGTGGGCGAAGTAAACTTGGGCGACTTCGTCGCCATCAACGCGGCCGGTGTTGCGAACGGTGAAGGTGACGGTGAGGGTGCCGCCGGGTTTGACGCGCTTGGAAGCAAGGGAGGGAGAAGAATAATCAAAGTGGGTGTAGCTCAGGCCATGACCGAAAGCGTAGAGCGGCTTGCCGGTGAAGTAGCGGTAGGTGCGGTTGGCCATGGAGTAGTTGGTGAAAACGGGCAAATCTTCGGTGGAGCGATAGAATGTGACAGGCAGGCGGCCGGAGGGGTTGTTATCGCCGAAGAGCGTTTGCGCCACGGCCGTGCCGCCTTCTTCACCGGGATACCAGGCTTGAAGAATGGCCGGCAGATGCTCGTCTTCCCAAGGAATGGCCATGGCCGAACCGCTGCAATTGATGAAGACAACCGGCTTGCCGGTGGCCTGGAGGGTGTGAATGAATTCTTCCTGAACCTGGGGCAATTCAATGCGGGTGCGGTCGCCGTTGCTGAAGCCCTCGGCGCCGCCCGTGCCGCGGGCATTGCCTTCCTCGCCTTCGAGTTGCGAGTTGATGCCGCCAACATAGATGAGAATGTCGGCGGAGACCGCGTTACTGAGCGCCTCGGCCCGCAATTCCCCGGGTGGGCGGGGAGGAGCAGCCGGCTCGCCGCCAAAACCCCGTCCGCCACGGCGGCCACCGCCGGCAGCGTTGGTGCCGCGGATGATCAGAGGACAGCCCTGGGCATAAGTGACTTCGATATTGGCGCCAGCAACCGCCTTGATGCCCTGCAAAATCGTCACATCGGAAGACGGGGTGCCATTGTAGTTGCCGTAGAGCATGCGCCTGTCGGTTGCGTTTTCACCGAACACGGCGATTTTCCTGACCTTGGAGCGATTGAGCGGGAGCAGGCCGTCGTTCTTGAGCAGGACCACGGATTCCCGCGCAAGTTGGAGGGCCAGTTTGCGATGCTCCGGTGTGTCGTTGTCGGCCAGCGTGATCTGGAGGTAGGGATTCAAGTTGGTCGGGTCAAAGAGTCCCAGCTTGAAGCGGGAATCCAAGACGCGCCCAAGCGCGGTGTCAATTTCGGATACCGTGATGTAGTTGGAGCGGACGGCCTCAAGCAGACTGTTATAGGTGGAGCCGCAACACAGATCGGTGCCACCTTTGACGGCGCGGGCCGCAGCTTGAGCCGCTGTCGGAACAACATGGTGCGTGCGCCAAATATCAGCGACGGCGTCACAATCCGAGACGACCTGGCCGTCAAAACCCCAGCGTTTGCGGAGGATGTCAGTCAAGAGGAAAGTGCTGGAGGGCACCGGTTCGCCATCCACGGAGTTATAGGCGCTCATAATTGCGCCGACGTGGCCTTCCCGGACGGCGGCTTCGAAGTGCGGGAGGTAGGTTTCGTAGAGGTCGCGTTCCGAGGGATAAATGTCAATGACATGGCGCAAAGACTCCGGCCCGCTATGCACGGCGTAATGCTTGGAGCAGGCCAGCGCCAGAGTGTATTTGGGATCGTCCCCTTGAAGGCCCTGAATGAAGGCCACGCCCATGCGGGAAGTCAGAAAAGTGTCCTCACCGTAGGTTTCCTGGCCGCGCCCCCAGCGCGGATCGCGGAAGAGATTGATATTGGGCGACCAGAAATTCAGTCCTCCGAAGCGGGGGCTGTTGCCATTGTTCCGCGCCCGATTGTCATTGTTCTTGGCCCGCCCCTCGATGCCAATGACGTGCCCCATCTGCTTGACCATATCCGGGTCCCAGGTTGCGCCGTTGGCAATGGCCTGGGGAAAGACGGTGACGCCTCTTGTGTTGGCCACGCCGTGGAGGGCCTCGCTCCAATAGTCGTAGCCCGGCAAATCCAGGCCGGCACGATGGATGGCGGGAGCGGTGTTGCCCATCTGCCGCGCTTTCTCGGCCAGCGACATCCGGCTGATGAGGTCTTTGACGCGCACGGCCCGGGGCTGCGAGGGGTCCAGCCACAAGGCCGGCCCGGAAACCTGCGGAATCTGCCTTGCCGCCGAATCGGTTTGATCCACCAGGTCGGACGCGCGAAGCGAAACGAGGGTGGTGGCCGTTTCGGGATTCTTGACTTCGAGAGTGTTCATCATGGCCGTGCCAGTGGTCGCCCGGAAGCTCACGACGATTGGTCCGCCGATGGTATCGTCGCGGTGATCCACCGTGCCATTGACAAAGTACACCTTGTTCGGGGCGCCCGCAGCCTTGACAATGTCCAAATCCTGGGCCAACACCTGGTCGCGGATGAAGATGTCGAAGACGCGGCGGCCGGTGTTGGTGTTGTCCGAGCCGGCCTCCATCACGCCGATGGTGATGGTGTATTTGCCGTCGGGCAGGCCGGAGATGGTGGCGGAGAAATTGGAGCCAAAGATGCCTTCGCGAAAGGAGGCTTCCGTGCCGGCCGGCGCGCCCGAGATGGCCTCCCCGCCGAAAGCGCGACGATGGACGAAATCGCCGCTGAAACTGACTTTCTTGGCGCAGGAGTCGCATGATTCCTCGGCGGCAAAGGCGGTAGTTTGCCAGAGGCCGGCCAGCGCGGCCAGGGTGACGGACAGTTGGAGGGCGGTGGAAAGAAGAGAGCGCATGACGGTTGGATGGTCAGGCCTTCGTGATAAAAAAGTTGGGTGTTCCATGCCTTTACTTCCGGCGAATCGGGAAAATTGGACATGAATTTGCGTGCCGGGGTGTCCAAATCCGGCGGCTTGCCGGAAGTAGAAGTACGTCATATTGTCAATGGACCTATGCCAGCGGATTCAACCCATCGGTTCGATGATTCGAGCGCGGCGCAGCAGCGGTTTCTTTCGCTGTTTCTGCGGAGCGAGCGGGAGGTGTTTCGTTACGTGGCCGCCCTGGTCCCCAACATGACGGATGCCGAAGACATTGTGCAACAGACCGCCATGGCGCTTTGGGAGAAGTTCGACACCTACGATCCGGCCCAGCCGTTCACACCGTGGGCATGCCGGTTCGCGTTGAACAAGACTCGGCAGTGGATCGAGCGGCGGCAGCGCTGGCAGGCCTTGCTGGACCGGGGTCTGGCCGAGGAGTTGGCGCAGCGGCGGCAGGAGTTGCAGCCCGAGTTTGAACTGCGGCTGAAGCGCCTTGAGGTTTGCCTGAGAAAGCTGCCGCAAGGGCAGCGCTCCCTGGTCGAGGGATATTACTACGAGCGCGCCGACGTTGAAAACCTGGCCGGGCGCACCGGCAGGACGGTGGCCGCAACTTACAAAATGCTGCAACGCATACGGCAAAGCCTCCAGGAATGTGTGGAAAGGCGGGGCAACCCGGAGGCCGTATGACGCTGTTCTTCCCGTCTGCCGAGTTTGACGACACCGTGGCCGCGGTGTGCCATGGCGCAGCCGGGGAAGAGCAGATGCGCGGCTTGAACGAGTTGTTGTGGAGCGATGCCGGAGCGAGGGACGAGTATTTGCTGCGGGTCGAGGTGCATGCCCGGCTGGCGTCCGAGCCGGACCTTTTCCCGCAGGCGGCGGATGCGGCTGCCGTTGGCGGCCCGGCCGAGGCAAACCCTGGCGAAAGGCGCAATATCTTGCATCCCAAACTGCGGGCGTAATGACGGCATTTTGAGCCTGAAGGTGAGAGGGCGGGAATCCAGGAATTCCGAGATTATCGCCAGCCCGGCGGTGCTCACGCCGGATAAAATCGGAATGTGGACGCATCTGGCCGTCGTCATAGACGGAAAGAACGGGAAGGTCGTCCATTATTTCGAGTGACGCTGAAATCCATACGCTCCATACGGAAGGGAGACCGGAATCCGACTTGTGTTTAGGTTATCAAGCGGCACCTTGATCATTAGCGACAAGCACGAATTGCCATCGAACGGGTGAACTTGTCGGCGGCGTAACGTTGCGTCGGCGAGACGCCGACGCATGCGACCGAGACGGTCGCGCTCCCCGGGAAGTCACTAACGATTCGGGAGCGGCGCGACACGAGATTGTTGGACAACGACAAAAGGTGAGTATTATGATCATAAGCGAATGAAAAACTTTCCAAGCAAGTGCAGGCGGTGGGCTGTGATCGTCTTAATTGTTGCCAGTCTGGCGGCTTGGCCTGCGCCCGCCGCTCCCATAGCGGTCCAATCCGTTCACCACGACGCCGACGGCGTGACGCTGGCCATGTCGCCGGGAACGATGAAGTTGACAATCTGTTCGGAGGGCATCGTGCGCGTGATGTATTCTCCAACCGCGACACTGCCCGCGGGACAGGACTTCGTGGTGACGAACCATTCCTGGCCGGCCGCTTCATTTCAAACCGCTGATTCGGGCGGGAAGGTCACGGTTGCCACGCGGAAACTGAAAATTGCCGTGGACAAGGCGACCGGAGCCGTGGCGTTTTACGATGCGTCCGGCAAGTTGCTGCTCGCGGAACCGGCCGGCGGCGGGAAGGCGATGGCCGCCGCGACGGTCAACGGCGAATCGTCATATCAACCGGAGCAGAGCTTCACCAGTCCCGCCGACGAATTTCTTTACGGACTGGGTCAATTTCAGGAAGGCATTTGGAACTGGCGCGGAATGCCGCAGCAACTGCGGCAGTTGAACACGCAAATCGCGGTGCCGATGCTGGTGTCCAGTTACGGATACGGTTTGCTCTGGAACAATGCCTCGCTGACGGAATTCAATCCCGCCGACGCGCCCGTGGCGCTGACGAACGGCTCAGGGAATTACACTACCGCCGAGGCCGGCGATTACGTTTTCATCGTCAAAGACGGAGATCGCCGCAATCAGATCGGCGTGCAGGTCAACGGCAAGACCGTGGCGGCCATCACGAACATGTGGGTGCCTTACACCATCAGCGGCAAGATGGCGCTGGCGGCCGGCGCGGAGTGCGCCGTGAATCTGCTGGGCGGCGGGAGAGGCGCGAAGATTTACGCGCGTCCGCTGGGCAACACGACGACGTTCCGTTCCGAAGTCGGGGACGCGATTGACTACTACTTTTTCTACGGCCCGACCGCCGACGAGGTGATCGCGGGCTATCGTCTTGCGACGGGCGAGGCGCCGTTGTTTCCGAAAGCGGCCTATGGCTTCTGGCAATGCCGCGAGCGCTATTCGAGTCAGTCGCAAATGCTGGCGGCGGCGGCTCAATTTCGCTCCAACCAAATTCCGGTGGATTACATCGTGCAAGACTGGCAGTACTGGGGAAACCACGGCTGGGGCGCTTACGAATGGGATTTGAGCCATTATCCCGATCCGACGAACATGATCGCCGAACTGCACAGCAATCATTTCAAATATATGATTTCGGTGTGGTCCAATCCCGGCGGCATAGTTGGACGGGCGGTGGCGGCGATGCCGCACGGGCTGATTCCAAGATCGCAATGGATGGATGTTTTCAATCCGGAGGTTCGCAGCCTGCGTTGGAAGTACATGGACCAGGCGTTCTTTGGAA
>Ga0326727_10005442_pt1 | contig 36424 bp, 40 predicted proteins | sample MB2enrmetagenome_FD_207643 | JGI IMG/M metagenome (GOLD analysis project Ga0326727, IMG submission 207643) | Lab enriched peat soil microbial communities from McLean, Ithaca, NY, United States - MB29MY | ecosystem: Environmental > Terrestrial > Soil > Wetlands > Peat | place: USA: New York...
CCCAAATGCCGGGTGCAGGCACACGCCGACAACGACTTCCAGAACATGGCTGACGATCCGCGCTTTACCGAGTTGCTGTATCCTGAGGTTCCGTAGGGCCTGCTTTGAACTCAGCGATTTCTGCAAATGTCGAAGCGGCGCAGGCGCCCGAGCACGCTCACGCCACGGAAACAGTGTGTCTTCCCTTGCGCGTGGTCGCCATCGGCGGCGGTACGGGTTTGTCCACGCTTTTGCGCGGGTTGCGCCGCCACGTCTCCGCGCCCGGCGAGCTCCCCGCGGCCACCAGCGCCATCGCCGACCTGGCGGCTGTAGTGACGGTGACTGACGACGGCGGTTCCTCGGGACGGCTGCGCCAGGACTTCAACATGCTGCCCCCCGGCGATCTGCGCAATTGCATGGTGGCCCTCAGCGAAGAAGAAGATCTGCTGACCAAACTCTTCGCGCATCGTTTTCGCGCCGGCTTCGGATTGAAGGGGCATAGCTTCGGCAACCTGTTTGTGGCCGCGCTGACGGAGATTACGGGCGATTTCGCCCAGGCGGTGCAACTGGCGTCGAAGATCCTGGCCACGCGGGGACGCATCTATCCCGCCACCACCGCCAACACCACGCTGGTGGCGAATATGGACGACGGCTCCGTCGTCCGCGGCGAGACCAAAATCACCGCCAGCAAGCGGCGCATCGTGGAGCTGACGCTCGATCCTCCCCATCCCGCTCCGCTGCCGGAGACTTTGGAAGCCATCGAGCGCGCCGATCTGATTACTGTCGGCCCCGGCTCACTCTATACCTCGCTGATCACCAATCTGCTCGTCGATGGCGTGCCCGAAGCCCTGGCCCGCGCCCGCGGCGTGCGCGTCTACATCTGCAACTTGATGACGCAGGCCAACGAGAGCCTGGGCTTGACCGCATCCGAACACATCCAGCGCATCTACGACCACACGCACCGGCCCATCTTCGACTTCGCGGTGGTCAACACCGGAAAACTGTCGCCCGATACCCTGACCCGTTACGCCGCCCAGGACGCGGCGCCGATCGTTCCCGACGTCGAGCGCATCGAAGCGCTGGGCGTGCGTTGCATTGCCGGAGACTTCGCCAGCGAAGACAACGTGGTGCGCCACACCGCCAGCCGCCTGGCCGACCTGGTCCTGGAGCTGGCGCAGGGCAGCGCGGCTCTTACCGGCCGAGGCTGAGTTTCTTCTTCCCTGCCGGTTGCGCGCCGCGATAGAGTGAAGGCGTGCGTGGCCACGAGCTGGCGCGATCCGACAGGGGAGATCATGCACAAGACTCGAGTTTTGATCGCCGTAGGCTGTTGCCTGATTCTTGCTACAACCATTGTCTTCGCTCAGGAAAAGAATCCGGTTGCGACTGGCGGGTCATCGCCGCTCGTCAATGCCTCTATGTCCGGCAATATTGATGTTGTCCGTGATCTCATTGAAAAAGGGGCTGATATTAATGGACGCGACGAGCAGGGAAATTTCCCGCTTTATGCCGCGGTGGTTGGAGATCATGCAGACGTCGTCGAATTGTTGATTAAGAAAGGCGCCAATGTTAACCAATCAAGAGCCGGGAATGTACTTCCAATAATTGAGCGCAACACCACCGCTCTACATGCTGCGTCGATTGTTGGGAATCAGGCCGTCGTCGAGTTGCTCATCAGCGCAGGCGCTGATGTCAATGCCTTTGCCGATCTTAACGAGGAAAATGAGAAGCGCATCAAGAATATGTTGGAAAATCCGCAAACATCGAGACTTCTGAAACCCGAAACTCTGAATTTACTCCAGGCACAACTGAGAGAAATTGGGGTGACTCCCTTGATGCTGGCCTCGAGGTCCGGTAACGCCAATATAGCAGCATTATTGCTTGTCCGGGGAGCGGACCCCAATTTTCAAAAACCGGGCAGCAACACGGCATTGATCGAGGCAGCCATCGCCGGAAAGCGAGATGTTATCGATCTGCTCGTCCGTCGGAAGGCCGACATGAATCGAGTGGGGGAAAATGGAGGCACTGCCCTAGCCCTGGCGCTGCTTAATGAACAGAATGAGAGTGCAAGAATTCTTTTGGCGGCCGGTGCCGATTTTCAGTTAAACGACCACGGTAGGATCCAATGGAAGAAACCATTCAGTTGGGGTGCCTATCAGCTCCTCGTCGCGCAAAAGCTGACAGCCGAGGGCAGAAGCGCCGAAGCGAAGGAAAAGCTCACCGATGCGCTCGCCTCACTCACGAAGGCGCGAGACGAACTTAATAAGGCGGCGGACGCTCTCAACACGGACGCGGACAAGCTTGACACTCTGGCGGACAAGACTGACACGGACGCGAACAAACTTGACAGGCACGCGGACAAAGCTGACAAGAACGCAAAGGGCGCCGACAGATGGGCTACGGTGGAATCCATAGCTTCCGTGGTTTCGATCGTAATTGCTCCGGACGCTGACTATGCGCCATCACTTCAAGGGGCCGCGGAATCACTGCGCGATTCCGCAACATCCGACAGCAATGTGGCAGGATTAGACCGCAACGTGTCAGGAATAGCCCGTAACGCGGCAGCATTAGCCCGCAATAAGGCAGCATTAGCCCGCCGTTCCGTGCAGGTTTTTTTAGGGAAGGCGGCCGCATGTGATTCACTCATTCAAAGTGTTATGAAGTTACTAGATGATGCATCGGGGACTGAAAAAGCGCCTTAAGAATGCAGTTGAGGACATACAAACGCGGCCCATTGTGCCGCCTGTTGATGCCCTGGGCGTGCGTTCGATCGCCGGAGATTTCGCCAGCGAAGACAACGTGGTGCGCCACACCGCCAGCCGCCTGGCCGACCTGGTCCTGGAACTGGCGCAGGATCGTGCCGGAAAGCGGCAGAATATCTGAAAAATCGCCTTCCCCGCCCTGAGCCAATTGCGATAGAGTCGAAGGACGCGCTATCCTCACCTGCGCGACGAGGAGGTTTCATGCGGAAATTCGAAGTTGGGGCCATGCTGTGTTGTTGCTTTATCGCCCTTGCCGTCTGTGCGCAAGGCCAAACCAGGCAGAAACCGGGATTGTGGGAGGTGACCACCCAGATGAACTTCAGCGGGGCCGGCGCGCCGCAGATGCCGCAACTGCCGCCGGGCGTGCAGTTGCCGCCAGGCGTGCAAATGCCTGCCTCGCCGTTTGCGCCGCACACCACTCAGATTTGCGTCACCCAGGCCATGGTCGACAAATACGGAGGCCCGTACTCGAATCCGCAGCACGGAAACTGCCAGGTAACAGATATCTCCATTACGCCGGGAGGAATGACCGCAAAGATGATCTGCACCGGGCAAATGAACGCCACGGGAACCGTGCATTCAACCTTCTCCGATGGCGCCACCACAACCACCGTGCACCTGACCGGGACCATGCAAATGGGATCGACCTCCCGGCCTTTGGACATGACCATGGAGTCCACCGCGGTCTACAAGGGCCCCGACTGCGGCAGCGTGAAGCCCGCGACCATGCCGCCGAGCCAGTAGAGCGCAGTGCCCATCAAGGCTGGCGCCGAGCGCATTTGCGCGCTTGGCGCCAGCTTCATTGCCAGAGACTCCGCCTTCTTTCACGAAATATCCAACCTATATAGTATCTTTTGTGCTACCATCAAGTCGTGATCGAGATCCGGCAATACGCTGACCGGCCGGGGAACTATCCATTCGAACGCTGGCTGCTGGATCAGAACGAGACCGCACGTGCGCGCATCACGATTGCACTCGCCAAGCTTGAGAGTGGAAACTTTTCGGCTGTCAAGGGCGGCGGAGCGGGCGTGTATGAGCTCCGACTGGATTTCGGTCCGGGATACCGAGTCTATTTCGGCAAAGACGGCGAGGCGATCGTCATTCTCCTTGGAGGCGGTATAAAGAAGCGCCAGCAGACAGACATTGAGACGGCTCGCGCACGATGGCAGCAATACAAGCGCGGAAAACGGGAGGAATGATGCCACTCACAAAAGACTTTAACGAAACCGTCAGAGAACAACTTCAAAAAAGCGCTGGCTTCCGCCGCGCGCTGCTGAAAGAGGCCGTTGGCTGCATGATTGAGGGCGATGTGGAGACGGGAAAATCCGTTCTGCGCAAATACATCAACGGGACAATTGGGTTTGTGAAGCTGGGCGAGAAGCTGGGCCGTTCGCCCAAGGTGCTGATGCGCATGTTCAGCGCCAAGGGCAATCCCCAAGCGAAGAATTTATTTGAGATCGTCGCGTATCTGCAGAAGGCCGAGGGGACGGTGCTGGAAGTGGTGGAACGGGCGGCGTGATGGCCAAGAAAACGCTCCGAATCGACTACACAGTTTACGCGCCCAACTATCAACCGGGCGCTGGCTGCTGGGATTTTCGCACGCTGAATAAAGCGAGGTCCGCGGCTCGTGGATTGGGTTCCGGTTCGCGCATCTATCGAAATTTCAATCTGGAATCCAAGCGAGGCAGGATGCCTCACGACTATTGGAGCAGCAAGTTCTATTGGATATGGAACGGCCATTTGTTTGTTCGAAAGATTGATCTCTCGGTTGAGGCATCCGGATGGCACTCGCGGTCTGGATCGGTCATCCTTTCACGGTCCGCTTGAGCTGCCCGCAGGCCGCGAGGATGCCGCGGCCGCGCGGCGCAGCTATAGCCCGCGTGGCAATTCAGGCTCAGTCTGAGACGGCCTACGGCACCGTGACGTTGAACGTGGCGGTCACGGTGGCACTGGTGTTCACGTCCGTAGCGGTGACGGTATAGGCATAGGTACCCGGCGTTACGACGCTGTTGTTGCCGCCACAAGCGCTGATTCCCGCCAGACCGGCCAGCGCTCCCACAGCGAGCAAAGTCAGCGTGAACCAGCGCGCTGCCCGCCGCCGAAAACCAAAGCCCAACAGCAGCGCGCCCGCCAGCGCAAAACCTGGCGCCAGCCCATGGCCCCTGCGATGCGGCAAGCTGACTGGGCAAGGATTGCTACAAGGGACAGGAAAGTTATAGAAGGAAATGGTCCCCGTCACCACCTCATTGGCGGCCAACGTAATAGGTGGCTGGACTGGTATTGCCCCAGATCCAGGAACTCCATTACCGCAGAAGGGCACCTTCACTCCGGTCGGAGGAGTCGGGGGAGCGCAACCGACTCGAACTGAGCCAGAGTAGCCGTTAACCGAGGTTAGCGTGAATGAGCTGGAACCAACTCCGCTGGAAGCGGTGGAGGACATGCTGACGCCGGTGGCTGCGATGGTGAAGCCCGGCGTGGCGGCCGGAGCGCCGATACAGCAAAAAACTAGAATAAAAGCAAGCGGCGATGCGATGAGAAGAAGCCTGCGGTGACCATGCATGGCAGAGTCCTTTCGGTGGGTGGCTTACACCCTGTCTGTGGAATTGGACGGATTCTCACTCCGGCGGTTGGTAGGTTGAGCGAGAATTTCACACCCCAGGCGGCATGCGGTGAGGGCAATTTCGGTAGGGTTTGGCTTTCAGGCGTCCACCGTCCTCTTCAACTGGCCGCAGGCCGCGAAGATGTCGCGGCCGCGCGGCTGGCGAATGTACACCGGAATTCCCTCCCCCACCAGCCGCTCATGAAACGCGGCGACGGACTCGGGGCTGGGCATGGCGTAGGCCATGCCGGGGCCCGGATTCCAGGCGATCAGGTTCACCTTTGCCGGCAAACCGGTGCGGCGCACCAGCCGCGCCACCTCGCGCGCGTGCTCGGGACGGTCGGTGACTCCGCCCAGCAACACGTACTCGAAGGTGATGCGCTCGCGCGGACGCAGCGGTACGCGGCGCACCGCGTCGATCACTGAAGCGATCGGCCACTTGCGATTGATGGGCATCACTTCGGCGCGGATTTGGTCGTTGGGAGCGTTCAGGCTGATGGCGAGCTTGGGCCGTACGTCCGGGGGTTCGAGTGCAAAGCGCTCGATGCCGGGAACGATGCCGGAGGTCGAAACCGTCATGCGCCGCGGACTCAGGCCCACGTCGCGAACCAACAGGCGCACCGCGGCCATGAAACTGTCGTAGTTCAGAAACGGCTCGCCCATGCCCATGAAGACCAGATTCACGCGCTCGCGGCCCACGCGAACCCGTTGGCGATCGAGAACCGCGACCACCTGGCCGGCAATCTCGCCCGCCGTAAGATTGCCCGCCGCGGCGGGCAACCCCAGCTTTGCGGTCAGGCAGAACTGGCAGTTGACGGCGCAGCCCACCTGCGAGGAGACGCAGATGGTGGCGCGGAACCAGGATCTAGTTGAAGAATCGGGACCTTCTATGGCGCTGTTGGAGGTCTCGTCTCCCACCCTTTCGCCTGAAAGGCGGCGAAAGGATGGGGCACGGGGGCTTTGTTCGGGTTCGGTTTCGTCGCCGGCCTCGCCACCGTCGCCCTCCGGCATCCACACCGTTTCCACGGTTGCACTTTTTAGCGCCCCACCTTCACTCCCGGCCTCAATGCTCGAAGCGTCATCGCTTTTCGGAGCCGTTCTAGCTCCGCTAACTCCGCCAACACCGCTAGCTCCGCTGTTTCCTGCCGGAGCAGCGCCTTCAAAATCAACCAGGTAGCGCTCCGTCCCGTCGACGGATCGGAAGACGCGGGCAATCGCCGGACGGCCGATCTTCCAGCCTTCGGCCACCAATTTCGCCCGCAGCGCCAAGGGCAAAGTGCTGATCTCAGAAATCTCGCTAAGCCATTGACGATACATGGCTTCAGCAATCTGTTTCCCACGGTAGGCCGGCTCCCCAACCTCCACCAGAAGCCTGGAGAGAGCTTCCGCATCTAAACCAAACAGTGGCTCCCTGAAGCCAGCGGGGGTGTTTCTCGCGTCTAAGGGTACGAGTTGGCCTGGTTTTTCACGCATTGCGACACTCAGCTTGCAGTTATCTTACTGGTTTCCCTGGAATGCCAGACCGGGAAACCAAAACCCTCCCCGCCTGGCGGCCTGCAGCCGGATTCCCGCATTTGGCCTACAATCGAGGTTCGACCTATTGCCGATGAGCACCGAGAGAAACCGCCGCCGCACCGTATTGCCGAACGGCCTGATCGTTCTGACCGAGCGCATGGACTATCTGCGCTCCGTGGCCATGGGCGTCTGGATCAAGTCGGGCTCGCGCTGCGAAACCGCCGAGATCAACGGCATCTCGCACTTTGTCGAGCACATGCTCTTCAAGGGCACGCGTTCGCGCTCGGCGCAGCGCATTGCGCGCGAGATGGATTCGATCGGCGGCAACCTGGACGCCTTTACCAGCAAGGAGACCATCTGTTTCAACGTGAAGTCGCTCGCGGACCATGTGCCGATCGCGCTCGACATCCTGACCGACCTGGTGCTGAACCCCACCTTCGCGCTGCTCGACATTGAGCGCGAGCGCGGCGTGATTCTGGAAGAGATCAAGATCGACGAAGACAATCCCGACGTGCTGGTGCACGAGATCTTCACGCAGAGTTTCTGGAAGGGACATCCACTGGGCAAGCCGATCCTGGGCACGACGGAAACGGTTGCGCGGCTGGGCCAGCAGCAGCTCCTCGCCTATCACAACGACCGTTTCCACGGCGGCAACATGGTGTTTTCCGCGGCCGGCAACCTGGACCACGACCACTTTACCGCGGCCGTGGCGGAGAAGTTCTCGTCCCTCGCCGGCGGCGGCGCGCTCCACGAGCTGCAAGCCCCCGAGCCGAGCGCCCGCATCCTTCTGCGCAACAAGAAGGCGCTCGAACAGGTGCAGATCTGCCTGGGCGTGCCCGCGCCGCCCATTACCGACGAGAACCGCTACGCGACCCTGATCCTGAACACGGTGCTGGGCGGCGGCATGAGCTCGCGTCTCTTCCAGACTATCCGCGAGGAGCGCGGCCTGGCGTACTCGATCTATTCGGACCTGAGCCCCTACCGCGACACGGGAAATCTCTGCGTCTTCGCCGGCACTTCGACGAACAAGGCGCTCGATGTGGTGGACCTGATCCTGGCCGAATTCCGCAGCCTGAAAGAGACGCCGATCGGCGTCGAGGAGCTGACCCGCGCCAAGGACCAGGTGAAGGGCAACATTCTGCTCGGCCTCGAGAGCTCGAACTCGCGCATGGCCAATCTGGCGCGCCAGGAGATGTACTTCCACCAGTTCTTCACGGCCGAGGAGATTATTGCCCACGTCGACGAGGTGGAAGCCGGGCACGTGCAGGCCATGGCGCAGCGGCTCTTCGACACGGAGAGCATCGCGGTCACATTGCTAGGCCGGCTGGACGGCGTGAAGCTGGGACGGACGAGACTCAGCTGTTAGCTTTTAGCTCTCAGCTTTTAGCTCTTCGTGCTCCATCCGATGGGATTCAGAATCGCCGTCGGTCAGAAAAGGCGGCTCCGGTCCGGCACGGAACTCTATCCCGCACAGACCTAGCTAACAGCTAAGAGCTAATAGCTAAAGGCTGCTGTTTCGAGCGCTCCATTTCCCATTTGCGTCTGTACGTTGTAGCATTTTCTCGGTGGGCCAAGAAGATACCGGCCCGCAAGGGATTGGAAACTCAATGAATCGCAAGACATTTTCCGCCGGCCATCGTACTCGCCGTTCCGTTACGCCCAACGGCTTCACCTTGATGGAACTGCTCATCGTGATTGCCGTCATCCTGATTCTGATGCTGATGGCCATGAAAACCATCGGTTCGATGAGGATCCGCGCCAATGAGGTGTCGGCGATCAACTCGCTGCGTGTGATTACGCAAGCCGAAATCGAGTACGACTCCACCTACCCAGCCAACGGATTCGCCTGCGACCTGAAAGCCCTGGGCGGCGTACCGGGAACGGGATTGCCGACGCCCAGCGGGGCGCAATTGCTGGACAATGACCTGGCGTCGTCGGGCTTCAAAGCGGGCTACAACTTCAAGGTTTCCAACTGCGAGAAGGTAACCGTGAACGGAACCGATCGCATCACCGGCTATCAGCTCACGGCGGTGCCGGCGTCTCCGGGCAAGACGGGCAATCGCGGCTTCTGCACCGACCAGTTTGGCGGCAATCCAAAATACGATTCCACCGGCGGCTCCAACTGCACGCAATCGCTGCAATGAAGGCCGGCATTAGGCTGGTCCGCGCCGTGGGTCTGCGCGTTGTTGTTCTTTCAGTGGGTTTGTCGCTCGGCGTCTCCTGCGCGCCGCCGTCCTTCGGACAGAGCTCCCCCACGCCTTCCGCACAGGAGCTCGCCGCACGCGTCGACCGCCATTACGATCAATTGCATTCGCTCAAGGCCGGCTTCCGCGAGGACTACGCCGGCCTGGGCATGACGCGCACTGAGACCGGCACACTCTTTTTGCGCAAGCCAGGCCGTATGTTGTGGCAGTACAGCGCACCTGCCGGTAAGATCTTTCTTCTCGACGGCAAATACGCGTGGCTTTACGCCCAGGGCGACGCCCAGGTGCAGCGCATTCCCGCCAAAGAGATGGACGATCTGCGGTCCCCGTTGCGCTTTTTGCTGGGGCACACACAGCTCGCAAAGGAATTGGGCGGCCTTAAGCTCGTTGCAGCTTCAAACGGCCAATACACCCTGACCGGCCTGCCTAAAGGCCAGGAAAGCCGCGTGACGCGCTTGTCGTTGACAGTGACGGCGGCCGGTGCGATCACGGCCATTGAAGTGGTGGAGGTGGATGGCGCGAACACGCGCTTCACCTTTACTGGCGAGCTGCCCGATGCGCCGATTCCCGCTGAGACCTTCCACTTTACGCCGCCGCCCGGCGTGCCGGTTGTTGATGCCATGCCGCCGGTCTGACAAGCTGCTACGGCCTGGTAATGCAGGCAATGTTGAATCGTTACGTCCGCAAGGACCGCACAGAGAAGAAAACCAGCCACAGCCAGTAGAGAAACAGTCCCGCGGTCTCCCGCCAGAACGCGCGCGGTTCGATCGCGGCGCCGAGGGCATGAAAATTGGTGGTGAGATTTACAACGCTCAAACCGATCACGGCTCCGGCCCCAGCGCAAAGGATGGCCTTAACGAGCGCCGACTGCTTCACGGGGTCAATTGAAGCGGTGAAGAAAAAGATCGACCAGCCGAAGGCGAGCAGAGAAATGATACGGTCCTGGTAGGCGTAGGAGGGAACGTTGAAGTACACAAAGAGCAGCGGAACCTTGAAGCCGAGCATGTGGACAATGGCGACCGAAAGAAAGTACAGAAAGCCGCAACGAAGAGACCATTGCAGAATGCGGAGATTGGCGTTCACTCCTGCCTCATTCTGCATTGCTAAAGGCCGTCCTCTTGGTCCCTGGTTTCACTTGCCGGGCTTGGCGGGAGCGCTTACCGGAGCCGGTTTCGTGCCTTCGAGCACGGAGTGCCGGCCGGTGGAGCGCACAAACAGAACCACGAGCGCGATCGACGTGCACATGAAGATGATGGCCGACCATGTGGTTACCCGCGTGAGCACGTTGGCTGCGGCGCGAGGGCCGAAGGCGGTCTGCGAACCCTGGCCGCCGAAGGCGCCGGCAAGATCGGCCGACTTGCCCTGCTGCAACAGGACGACGCCAATCAGGACAAAACACACTATCACGTGCAGGACGATCACGAAGTAGAACAGAATCGACATTCTTGGCTGCTTTCCAACTCGCTCCGGCCACGAGGGTGAGGTTTGTGCCGGCCCGGAGGTGAGAATCTTTGGTGCGGAAGACGGGACTTGAACCCGTATGCCTTTTGGGCGCCACCCCCTCAAGATGGTGCGTCTGCCAATTTCGCCACTTCCGCACTGCCCTATCAGTATATCAAATGCAAAATTGCGCGATGCAGCTCGCTAACCGCGGCTAGGGCAATCGCATAAGCGAAAAACATCTGGAGAACGTTGCCTTGAAAGGGCACGGCTTCAGCCGTGCCGTAGAAAGCTGCCAAGAGAATGTCCGGCCTTTAGGCCCCGAGGGATGGGGTTGAGCCGGAAAAACATCCCTCAGCGGCTAAAGCCGAGGCCGTTATGACCTATCCATCGGCACGGCTGAAGCCGTGCCCTTTCAAAACCCATTGCTTCCTATGGTCCACCTTCCTCGTGCGATTGCCCTTAGACGGCAGCGTTCACTGACCGTCCAAACCTCTGTGCGCTACAGTAATGTTTGACCATGAACTCGCTCTCCATTCCCGATTCCAACCGCCGCTGGGACTGCGTCAGCCTCGGAGAAGTCATGCTTCGCCTCGATCCCGGCGAGATGCGCATCCACACCGCGCGCCACTTTCGCGCGTGGGAGGGCGGCGGCGAATACAACGTGGCCCGCGGTCTGCGCCGCTGCTTTGGCCTGCGCGCCGCCGTAGCCACCGCGCTCGCCGACAATCCCGTCGGCCGCCTCGTCGAAGACTTCATCCTTGAAGGCGGCGTCGACACGTCTCTGATCCGCTGGGTTCCTTACGATGGCGTGGGCCGCACCGTGCGCAACGGCCTCAACTTTACCGAGCGCGGCTTCGGCCTGCGCGCCGCCGTTGGCTGCTCGGATCGCGGCCACACTGCGATCAGCCAGGTCAAGCCCGGCGATTTCGATTGGGACTGGATCTTTGGAAACCAGAACGCCGCGAAGTGGCTCCATACCGGCGGCATCTTCGCCGCACTTTCCGCTTCCACCGCCGAGGTTGCCGCAGAAGCCATGGACGCCGCGCGCAAATACTCGACGCCCATCTCCTACGACCTCAACTTCCGCGATAGCCTTTGGAAGAGCATAGGAGGCAAACCAAAAGCCCAGAAAATCAATCGCGGCCTCGTCGGCGAGGTCGACGTGCTCCTCGGCAACGAGGAGGATTTCTCCGCCATGCTCGGCATCGCCATCAAAGGCGTCGGCGAGGACTTCGCCGAACTGCCCATCGCCGGATACGAAGAGATGCTGCGCGAAGTCGCAGCCGCGTATCCCAACCTGAAACTCATTGCCAGCACCCTGCGCACCGCGCAAACCGCCAGCCGCAACGCCTGGGGCGCAATTGCGCTCTATGAAGACAAGATCGTCCACGTTCCGCAACGCGAGATCGACATCTTCGACCGCGTCGGAGGCGGCGACAGCTTTGCCTCCGGCCTCATCTACGGCCTGCTCGCCGCGAAGGGCATCGACTGGGCCGTCCAGTGCGGCGTGGCGCACGGCGCTCTGGCCATGACCACCCCCGGCGACACCAGCATGGCCTCGCTTGCCGAAGTCGAACGCATCATTCAAGGCGGCTCCGCGCGCATTGCGCGATGACCCGCTAGAAAGAAATGTTGGGCGAACTCGCCAACTTGTCCGCCGCGGCGGATCGCGAAGCGACGCCAACCTGCGAAAGAACAACGGCTTGCTTCATCCACCGCGGGGCTGCAGCACTGGCGAGACACTAACTTGCTGACTCGCTGTTTTCCTAACTCCGCTAACCCCGCTAGCGCCGCTAGCTCCGCTTTTCGAGGTTAAACAATGTCCGAAACCACCCAGCAAATCATCGAGCGCGTCGGCCTTATTCCCGTTCTGCGCGCCAAGAGCGTTGCCCAGGGCCGCGCCGTGGTCGACGCCATGATTGCCGGCGGCGTCACCGTTGTTGAAGTGACCATGACGGTTCCGGGCGCGATCGTTCTCCTCAATGAACTCCGAAACGAATACAGTCCGAAAGACCTCTTGCTCGGCTCCGGCACCGTCACCACCGCCGATCAGGCTCAGGCCACCATCGATGCCGGCGCGGAGTTCGTCGTTAGCCCCAGTCTGCATCTCGAAGTCATCGCCGTCACCAAGAAGAACAACAAAGTGTCGTGCCCCGGCGCGCTCACGCCCACCGAGGCCATCACGGCGTGGAACGCGGGCGCAGATTACGTGAAGATCTTTCCCTGCTCCTCCGTCGGCGGCGCAAGCTATCTGAAGGCACTACTCGCGCCCTTTCCGCATCTCAAGCTCATTCCTACCGGCGGCGTCACGTTGCAAAACGCCGAAAGCTTCATCAAGGCCGGCGCGCGCGCCCTCGGCGTGGGCAGCGACCTGGTCAATCTCGCCGCCATCGACGCGGGCAACCCTGAGATCATCACTGAAACGGCTCGCGCGTATTTGCAAGTGCTGGCTGACGCGCGCAAGAGCTGATTCGCTATTCTGACGCCAGCACCGGAAACCACGCTTCGCATGGCCGACTCCATCGAATCCGCGCGCCGCTTCTACGCCGAGGAGATCTGCCGCCTCAATGGCATCTCCTCGCCTGCGATCCTCGCCGCCTTCTCGACCGTGCCGCGCGAGCGCTTCGTGGGGCCCGGTCCTTGGATCATTCAAAGCAGCGGCACAAGCTGGTTCACGCAGGACGCCGACCCCACCCACATCTACCGCGATGCGCTCATCGTGCTCGACGAAGCGAAGCACCTGAACAATGGCCAGCCCAGCCTGTGGGCCATCCACCTAGACCTGCTCCGCATTCGCCCCGGCGACCAGATTCTTCACCTCGGCTGCGGCGCCGGGTATTACACAGCCATCCTCGCCGAACTCACCGGCCCTGCCGGCAAGGTCACTGCCATCGAGATCGACGAAGGCCTTGCGGCTCGCGCCCGCGCTGCGCTCGAGCCCTGGCCGCAAGTCACCGTGATCCATGCCGACGGCTCGCTTGGCCCCTTCGAACCCGCCGACGTGATTGTCGTCAGCGCCGGCGCCACGCATCCTCTGCCTGCCTGGCTCGCCGCCGTCAAGCCCGCCGGCAAGCTCCTGTTTCCGCTCACCTCCGGGCGCGGACCCGGAACCATGGCGCACCTCACGCGCTTGAGCGAGGATCGCTTCGCAGCCTCACTGCGCGGCTCGGTTTTCTTCGTCGATTTCGCCGGAGCGCGCGATCCCGCCGGCGTCAACGAGCTTGCCCACGCGCTTCGCCGCGACGACGGCATGAGCGTCCGCTCCCTGCGCTGCGATGCTCACGCGCAAGACGAATCCTGCTGGCTGCACAGGGACGGCTGGTGCTTCTCGCGGTTGCCTTGAAGGCAAAATGTGATAGACTAGACCTAGTCAGGTCAGGAGCGGATCATGCCTACCGTAAACATCTACCAAGCCAAGACCCAGCTTTCGAAGCTGGTCGATCTGGCCTCGTCCGGAACGGACGTCGTGATCGCACGGAACGGAAGACCGGCGGCGCGGTTGACGAGCCTTCATGAGAAGGAGACGCGGAAGGAAAAGCGCTTGGTTGGATTCGGCGCTCTCGAAGGTCAGGGCTGGATCGCGGACGACTTCGACGATCCTCTGCCTGACGAGATCCTGGCCCAGTTCGAGGGGCGATAATGCACCGCCTCTTGCTGGACACGCATATTCTCTATTGGTGGTTTTACGAGCACCAGAAGGTCTCCCAAGAGGCATTCGAAGTCATCAAGAGTGCAGATGAGGTTTTCTTTTCGGCGGCATCGATTTGGGAGATTGCCATCAAGGTGCGTCTGGGAAAGATGACCGCCGATCCTTTGAAGATCATCCATTGGACCGGGCAAAACGACTTCATCGAGTTGCCCGTTCTTTCAAGGCATGGAGCCGTCGTTGCCAAGCTGCCCATGCACCACACGGACCCGTTTGACCGTCTGCTTGTCGCACAGGCCATTTCCGAACCGCTCAATCTGCTCACCGTGGATTCAAAGCTAAAGCCGTATAGCGAACTGGTCATTCAGGTATAAAGTGTTTTCCGAGGCGCCGAATTACACGGTGCTGAGGCTCGTCACAGCACCCGCGCCAGCCACTTCCCCGTATGCGAATGCAGATTGCCCGCAATCTCTTCGGGCGTGCCTTCGGCCACGATTCTTCCGCCGCCTTCGCCGCCCTCCGGCCCCAGATCGATCACCCAGTCGGCGCTCTTGATCACGTCCAGATTGTGCTCGATCACGATCAGCGAGCCGCCGCCGTCGATCAACTTGCGAAATGCGGTCAGCAGCTTCGATACATCGTCGAAATGCAGTCCCGTCGTCGGCTCATCAAGAATGTAGAGCACGCGGCTGGCCTGCGAGGGCTTGGCCGTGGCATTCACTTGGCGCACGGCCGCCAGATGCGCGGCCAGCTTCACGCGTTGCGCCTCGCCGCCGGAAAGCGTCGTCGCCGACTGCCCTAGCCGCAGATAGCCGAGCCCGATCTCATCCAGCACCGCCAGCTTTTCCAGCAGCTTGGTCTGCCCGGCAAAGAAGCGCAGCGCCTCCTTCACCGTCATCTCGAGCACCTGGTGAATGTTCCTGCCCTTGTACTCGATTTCGAGAATGCGGGCCTGGTAGCGCGTGCCGTTGCAGTCCTCGCAAGGCAGTTCCACGTCGGCCAAAAACTGCATCTCCACGGTCACCGTGCCGTCGCCCTCGCAGGTGTTGCAGCGCCCGCCCGGCACGTTGAACGAGAAATGCCCCGGCGTGAACGAATGCCGCTTGGCCTCGGGTTGCGCGGCAAACAATTCCCGCACCAGGTCGAAGCCCTTGATGTAGGTGATGGGATTCGACCGCGGCGTGCGCCCGATCGGCGTCTGGTCCACCAGCACCACGTCGTTCAGCCGCTCCGCGCCGCTCAACGAAACAAAGACACTCGACGGATCGCCGCCATCGGTCTGTCCCAACGCTCGCGCCACGGCGCGATACAGCACCTGGTGCACCAGCGTGGACTTGCCCGATCCGGAGACTCCCGTCACCGCAACCAGCATTCCCATCGGAATCGTAACGTCCAAACCGTGCAGGTTGTTGGCCCGCGCTCCGCGCAGCACCAGCTTCTCGCGGCCAGGCGCGCGCCGCCGCGTGGGCACCGGGATGCGAATTTTCCCGCTCAGGTAACGCCCGGTGAGCGACGCCGGATTGGCCTCGATCTCGGCGAGTACGCCCTCAGCCAGCAGTTTTCCGCCGAACTCGCCGGCGCCCGGCCCCAGATCGAGCAGATGATCGGCCGCGCGCAGAATATCGGCATCGTGCTCCACCACGAGAATGGTGTTTCCCAGGTCGCGCAGCTTCTCGAGAATGGCGATGAGCCGCGCCGTGTCCCGCGTATGCAATCCGATCGAGGGCTCGTCGAGCACGTAGAGCGCGCCCACCAGTTGCGATCCCAGCGAGGTCGCCAGTTGAATTCTTTGCGCCTCGCCGCCGCTCAAGGTCGAGGCCAGCCGGTCCAGCGTCAGATATTCGAGGCCCACCGCGTCCAGAAAACTCAGCCGTTGCCGTACCTCGGTAAGAATCGGCCCGGCAATCTCCTCCTGCATGGGAGAAAGCTGGAGGGCATCGAAAAACTCTTTGGCCTGGGCGACGGTCAGCGCCGTCGCCTGGCAGATATTCTTGCCGGCAGCTTCTCCATCTCCCAGGCGCACCGCACGCGCTTCGGCGCGCAACCGCTGCCCGCGGCAATCCGGGCACTCCGCGTAGCCGCGATACTTCGAGAGCATCACGCGCACGTGCAGCTTGTACTTCTTGCGCTCCAACTGCGCAAAGAATCCCATCACGCCCGTAAATCCGTCTTTGCCCGCCGCGGCGGGCTGGCCGCGCAGCACCGTCTCGCGCGCCGCCGCCGGCAGATCGCGCCACGGCACTTCGAGCGGCACGCCCAGTTCGGCCGCACGTTTGCGCAGCTCGGTGAACCATGGCTTGTACTTGGGCCGGTTCCACGGATCGATCGCGCCGCCCTGCAATGTCAGCCCTGGGTCGGGAATCACCAGGTTCAGGTCGTAGTCCACGGTGTTGCCGAAACCCTGGCAGCGCGGGCACGCGCCAAAGGGATTGTTGAAGCTGAACAGCCGCGGCTCCGGCTCGCGCCCCGGCCGATGACAGCGGGTGCACTCGTACGCGCCGGAAAAACGCAGGCGTCTACGCTCGGAAGTTTCTTCGCGCGGCGTTTCTTCGAGAATCACTTCGCCCGCCTCGCGATACGCCGTCTCTACGGCATCCACAATGCGCGCGCGGTTCTCGGCACTTACAACAATCCGGTCCAAAAGCACAAACACTGGTGCTGACAGGTCTAAATCGATCAACGATTCCGGCGTGGAGAATTCAAAGATCCTTCCCTGCTGCCACAGCCGGTTGAATCCACTCGCTCGCAAGTCGGCCAGCCGCGCCTTCATCGCTTCCACATGGGGCGAGTCGCCCGCCTTCCCTGCCGCTTTGGAATCTGCCGTCCTCTTCGCCGTGCGCCCCGCGGACTTCTCCGGTTTCGCTGCGGATTCCGCCGCCGGCGGCGCCATCATCGCGGGAAACAGCGCATTCAGCCGCGTTCCCTCGCCCAGCGCCAGGATCGCTTCTGTCGCCTCGTCCACCGAGTCGCGCTTCACCAGCCCGTCGCATTCCGTGCAATGCACCTCGCCGCAACGCGCGTAGAGCAGGCGCAGGTAGTCGTAGATCTCGGTCGCCGTCGCCACCGTCGAGCGCGGGTTGCGCGTGGTGTTTTTCTGCTTGATGGCGATGGCCGGCGCCAGACCGTCGATCTCGTCGGCGTCCGGCTTTTCAATCCGCTCCAGAAACTGCCGCGCGTAGGCTGAAAGCGACTCCACATACCGCCGCTGCCCCTCGGCGTAAATCGTGTCGAAGGCCAGCGAGCTCTTGCCCGACCCCGACACGCCGCTGATCACCGTCAGCTTGCCGTGAGGAATGTCGCACGAGAGATTTTTCAGGTTGTGTGTCCGCGCGCCGCGGATGACAATGGCATCGTTCAAAGGGAAAGCACCGGAGAAACTCTTGGGCCGCGCCACAGTGCTCTCTGCGAGCCTTGGGACGCAACCGTCCATCCTTATTATAAATTGCACGGCAAGCCGGCCCGCTGGAATATGGCCTAACTTGAGTCCCCCCATCCCGCCTGCCCAACATTCCAACTCGACACTCCCCCGCTCCATGTATCATGTTGCTGTGATCCGCCGCCTTTACGTAAATAACTACCGGTGCTTGCAGAACTTCGATTTGCCCGTCGCGGGTATGCCATCCGCACTGCTGATTGGGAAGAACGGCGCTGGCAAAACAACTGTAGGATCGGCGCTTGAAATCCTTCAGAAAATCGCACGAGGAACGAATCGAGTTGGCGAATTGGTAAAGCCTAAAGACTTTACCCGAGGCATCACCGATGTTCCCATGCGTTTCGAGGTCGAGGTCGAGTTAAAAAATGAGATCTATGGGTATGCCCTCGCCCTCGAACTTCCCGAGAAATTCAAGGAACTGCGCGTACTTGAGGAGAAGCTGACAGTCGACGGAAAGGCAGTTTACACCCGCGAAATAGCACAAGTTCATCTTGCCAAATGGGACCAAGAAAAGACCGCCGAATTCGTAATCGACTGGCACCTCGTGGCCTTACCGATCATTCAGCTCGCCCCACCGAACGACCCAATATCTGTCTTTAAGCAGTGGCTTGCCCAGATGCTCATTCTCCGCCCGATCCCAAGCTTGATCCACGGCGAATCCGATGAGGGGACTCTGCAGCCAAACCGTACCGTCACTGACTTGGGCGCATGGTTTACGGGGCTGCTTGCTTCGGCACCATACGCGTACGCAGCGGTCGACGAATACCTAAAGCAAGTAATGCCCGACCTGAAAGACATTCGCAACCCGCTGATTGGCGCAGAATCCCGCAGCATGGTAATCCAGTTTGCAAACGAACAAGGCAGCTTCGCAAACCCGTTTGATGACCTTTCAGACGGTGAAAAGTGCTTTGTGATCTGTGCGCTGGTGCTCGCCGCCAATTCTTCGTACGGCCCACTTGTTTGCTTTTGGGACGAGCCCGACAATTACCTGTCCCTGAACGAAGTTGGGCAATTCGTAGTGGCGCTACGCAGGGGATTCCAGTCCGGCGGCCAATTCATCGCCACATCGCATAATCCTGAAGCGATACGCCGTTTCTCAGAAGAGAACACTCTGGCCCTCTTCAGAAACAGTCATCTCGAGCCCACGGTAGTGCGCTCCCTAAAAGAACTCCAAGTGAACGGCGACCTCGCCGACTTGTTGGCTACCGGTGACCTCTGGTCATGAGCCCGAATGACTTTCAACCGCACGTTTTAGTGCTCCCTGAGGATCGCGCAAACAGCGAACTGGCAAACGGCTTCTTGCTGGATCCGTCGCTTGCCCGACGGTCGATTCAGGTTTTAGCGGAAGCGGGAGGTTGGATCAAAGTTCTGGATTGTTTTGAGTCGGCTCACGTTGCGCGAATGCACAAGTATCCCCAAAGGCATATGGTACTTCTGATCGACTTTGACGGCCATGACGATAGGTTGACGGAGGCAAGACGAAGAATACCAGCGGATCTGGAGGAGAGAGTATTCGTTCTCGGTAGCATGACAAAACCGGAAGACCTGAAGCGTACGTTTGGGCTCTCCCCAGAAAAGATCGGCACAGCGCTGGCAAGAGACTGCCGCGAAGATACAAACGATGCCTGGGGACACGATCTCCTCAAGCACAATACCGGCGAGCTTAATCGAATGCGCGAACGAGTTCGCCCTATCCTCTTTCCCTCGCTTTGAGTTATCAAAGGATGCTTCCTCGGTTCGCTCTTGTGGGTCAAATCCTCTGCCAAGCCGGCTCGCCCGGCTTTTCACGCACCCACTACACTGATTATTGAGGAATTCTGTGCTTCGTAGCGCCCTTTTCGCTTTAGTCGTCGCCCTAATCTCCGGTCTCGCGCCCGCCTCCTCCCAGAACTCCCCGCCTCCGGCCTCTGGTGCCGCAGCACCGTCAGCAGAGCCCGCGCAGCCTCAGTCCATCCCCGCTGAAGTCGCCGCGGCCGAATCCGCCATCGCCAGCTCCGACTGGAAGACCGCCGAGACCAAACTCGACGCGTATCTCGCCACTCATCCCACCGATGCGAGCGCCCTCTTCGATGCCGGCTACGTTGCCGATGCCCAGAATCGCCTGGACGACGCAGCCGCTCTCTATCGCCGCGCCATCGTCGCCAATCCGAAATCTTTTGAGGCGCACATCTCGCTGGGCCTGCTCCTCGCCCGCCAGAACAAGTTCGACGAGGCCCGCCCCGAACTCGTCACCGCCGCCACGCTCGATCCCGGCGAGGCCGGTCCCGCATTGAAGGCTCGCGCATGGCGTGCTCTGGCGCGCATCGATGGCGCGACCGATCCCGCCGCAGCGTCGAATGACCTGCTGGAAGCCCTCAAGCTCTCGCCGGAAACTCCGGAGGACACGCTCCTTGCCGCCGAATTGGCTGAAAAATCCGGCCAGAACGATGCCGCAGAAGCCGCCTATCGCCGCGTTCTCTTGAAAGATCCCCACTCCGTCCCCGCCAACGCCGGCCTCGCGCACCTCCTCATCCTGCGCAAGGAGTATCCCGAGGCCGCAACCCTCCTCCGCGCCGCGCTCGCCGGCGCCCCGGACGATCCCACCCTCAACGCACAACTGGCTGCGGTGCTCGTCGCCCAGGACGATGCCGACGCCCTGCCGCTCCTCCAAAAACTCCACTCGGCGCACCCTGCCGACCCGGCCATTACTCGCATGTTGGCCCAGGTGCTGGCCGTCGCCGGAGACTATGCCGGCTCCGATCGGCTTTACCTCCGCCTCCTCGCCGCCAACCCGCAGGACGCCGATCTCCTTGTCGCCCACGGCCAGAACCTCGTCCGCCAGGCCCAGATGGAAGAGGCCATGAAGGTCTTCGACAAGGCCACGCAAATCGATCCTGCCAACGCCGACGGCTGGAGCGGCCTGGCTTTTGCCGCCTCGCGCGCCGGCCATCCCGACCTCGCCGTGCACGCCCTCATCATGCGCTCCCGCTTCCTGCCGGAAAATGCCTCGACCCTTTTCCTCTGGGCAATCTCCTACGATTCACTGCATCAGAAGCAACAAGCCGCCGCCTACTATCGCCGTTTTCTCCAGGCCGCCGCCGGCAAAATGCCCGATCAGGAGTGGCAGGCTCGCCAGCGCCTGCAAATCCTCGCAAAATAGGAATCGGCAAGTAACCTCCAATTCCGCTCGAAATCCACCAGGAGCGCCGTACTCGCCGGGCCTTTGTCCTTTCGGCAAGGTTTGCGGCGCGGCAAGCAGGACTGAAGGGCCAAAGGCTCAAATTCCCGCCTTTCGCCCCGTTTTCCCCTCGCCTATTCCGGCACTTTATTTATTCACGATGTCAAAGTTGTGTCCTTTTGCTCTTGCGGGCATCTCTAAAATACGCGTACTATGTCCACACTTGAGGGCAAGACCGCATCGGTGGAGGGTCCTCATGCGTTGTCGGGTTTCAATCGTCGCCCTACTGACCTTGAGCTTGTCTGCAGCGGCTTTGCGCGCTTCCTCGGGCGACAACAAGCCGCCTGACTCCAGTGCTATCGCGGCGCTTGAAGCGCGCGCCAACCAGGCCCACCCGCGCGAACAATGCTTCCTCTATGCGCAGCTCATCCAGCAAATGACGGAGTTGAGCATTCGCCAATACGCGGCCGGCGACGTCGACAAAGCCACGCAACTGCTCCAGCAGGTGCAGCGCATCGCGCAAAAGATCCACTTCTCGCTGGCCGACAACGACAAGCGCCTCAAGGACGCCGAGATCCTGCTCAGCCACACGGCCTTTCGTCTCAACGAGATGCTCCACTCGAGCAGCGTTGAAGACCGCCCGCTCTTCGAACAGACCCTGGCGCAGGTGACCCAGGCGCAAAACGCAGCCATGATGCACGTCTTCCATAAGTAGGGGTCAGTGCGAGTGCGAGCGTGAATGTGGTTGCATCTGTCCGGCACACTCACACTCACACTCCACACTCCACACTCGCACTCGCACTCGCACTCACACTCCACACTCCTCCTTGCTCCCTGTCTTTTACACTTGAACAAGACCGCTGGAGGCTTGCCGCCATGCGTCCTTTCCTGACCGCCCTCGTCTGTCTTCTGCTCGTCGCGCCTCTCGCCGCGCAGCAGCGGAAGCGCGAACCCCTGACAGAAAATCAGCAGGAGCAGATCGCCGAAGCCGGCATCGATCCCGTGGCCCGCGTCAATCTCTACGTCAAGTTCCTCAACGACTCCTCCGGCACCATCAAGGGGTTGATCCCGCGCGCCAAATCCTCGGCTCGCATCCGCCGCATCGACGGTGAGTTGCAGGACTTCGCCGCCCTCATGGACGAACTTGGCGACAACCTCGACCTTTACTCCCAACGCAAGGCCGATATTCGCAAGTCGCTCAAAGGGCTCAACGAGTCCATCGCGCGCTGGCAGCAGGTGCTGCGCGATCTGCCCAGCGAGCCTGGGTTTGAGCTGTCGCTGAAAGAGGCGATCGCCAGCGCCAGCGATCTCGCCGGACAGGCCAAGGAAATCACCGCCGACCAGGAAACCTACTTCAAAGCCCATCCCAAAGAAAAAAGCCAGGACCGGTACGAGCCGCAGTGAGACCAGTGATCAGTGATCAGTTGTCAGTGGTCCGTGTGAGTGTGAGTGTGAGTGTGAGTGTGAGTGGCAAGTGATCAGCGCACCCTGCTGACTCACGCTGTTCCCCAGCTCCCAACCCGCCAAAGAGGAAAACCGCGCGAACTCGCCAACCTGCCACGTCGCCAAGCGACGCCAATCTGCGAAGAAGCGAACAACTTATCGTCTTCCGCAGGTTTCGATCACCGATGCGCGGCAAACTTGCCGACCCCGCTGACTGACTCGCTCCCTGCCGGGGTCCCCAGAGGGCGATTTGTGCCCGCTGGGGTAGCTTGTTCCCTGTTATCCTCAGTCTTGGTGCCACCCGACGTCGTTCCCATCTTTCAGGAAGAGTATCGCGCGCTTCGCCCGCGCGCGCCCATGCCGCCCATCCAGGTGCGCTTCCGGCGTTTCACCTCTCTCAACACCACCATCCGCCTGCGCGAGGGCACAATCTTCGCCAGCCTCTCCGATCTGCTTGAAGGCGCGCCGGAATCCGTCCTGCACTCGATCGCGCACATCCTGCTCGCCAAACTTTATCGCAAGCCCATCGAACGGGCACACAACCTGCGCTACAAGCGATTCGCTTCCTCGGCCGCGGTCACGCGCCAAACCGAGCTGATCCGCACCGCGCGCGGCGTCAAGCGCTACTTCGGACCCGAGGGCCGCTACTTTCACCTCGAAGAGGTCTTCGAATCGCTCAACCTGCGCTACTTCGGCGGCCTGCTCGGCCGTCCCGACCTCACCTGGAGCGAACACCACGCCAAGCGCTCGCTAGGCCACTACGACGCCGCGCACAATACCATCGTCGTAAGCCGCGTCTTCGACCGCCCCTCCAGCCCGCGTTACGCGATCGAGTACCTGCTTTACCACGAGATGCTGCACCTCAAGCACCCCGTTCGCATGCGCGGCCTGCGCCGCTGTGTTCACTCGCGCGAGTTCAAAGCCGAAGAAGCGCGTTTCCCCAAGCTCGTCGAGGCCCTCGCCTTCATCAAGCGCCTTTCCTGAGAGTCGCACGCTCCAAAGTGTCCATCACGCGCGCATCGGAGCATGGTTGGCCTGGGTCTCGCATGGAAATGGGCGTGGCCCTTTGACTCACCCTTTGGCACCGGCCTGAACCAGGACCGCTTCGACATCGGCGTGATTGTGCACCGTCGCCGCATCCAATGCAGTCTTACCCTTGGCATTCTTTCTGTTGACGTCGGCCCCGCTCGCAAGCAGCGCTTGCACGACATCGAGGTGGCCGCCGTATGCGGCTATCATCAACGCAGTCGTGCCGTCGCCCATAGCGGCATTGGCGTTCGCGCCCTTGGCCAGTAGGGCCTGCACTATGCCGAGTTGCCCATTTTGCGAGACTGTGTAAAGCGCGGTTGCGCCATCGAAGCTCTTGGCATCCACTTCAGCTCCGGCGTCGAGCAGCAGGCGCACAGCTTCCAGGTTTCCCCGAGATGCAGCGAAGAGCAGCGGGGTCGTGCCCATGTCGGAAGTCTTGACATTCACCTCTGCCCTCGCAGCCAGCAAGGCGCGAACGACCTCGACATTACCTTGCTGGGCGGCGAACATCAACGCAGTCGCGCCGTTCTGGCTTCGGGCATTCGGATCGGCGTGGTGGATGAGCAGGAGCCGAACCACCTCAGGGCTGCCAGTGAGAGAAGCACCCATCAGCGCGGTCGCGCCGTCGGATCTGCTTGCTTGAACGTCCGCACCCCGGGCAACGAGCGCTTGCGCCACCTCGAGGTACCCCCCGACAGAAGCGGCCATCAGTGCGCTTGTGCCGTTGTTGGAGCGGATATTGACCGCGGCTCCTTTGGACAGCAGCGCCTGCACTACATCGAGGTGGTCATTCTTTGCGGCTATGTAGAGCGCGCTGACACCGTCGTTGTCCCTGGAATTAACGTCCGCTCCGTGGAAAAGCAGCGTCTGTATGAGATCGAGCCGACCGTTGCCTGCTGCAAGCTCCAACGGATTCGCACCGTCATTCCTTCGGTCATTCGCGTCCGCTCCGTAAGCGAGCAACTCCTCCATGATCTCCAAACGCTTGCAACATGCGGCGGCAATTATCGGAGTGGTTCCATCATCTCTTCGGATGCCCATTCGCGCGCCATGTGCCAGAAGCAGCTTTACCAAATCCAGATGCTCGTGCTCAGTAGCGAGAAGGAGCGCGCTTACGCCCTTCAGGTCCTGGGCGTTGATATCTGCTTTGTTGGCAAGCAGTACCTCGGCGACCGCTGGGTGACCTTCCTGGGAGGTCCAGATAAGCGGAGTCCAGCCCTCGTGATCGGCAAGATCCACTTTCGCGAGGTGCGCGATCAGAAGCGCCACTACCTCTGCGTGACCGCGCTGCGATGCTACAGACAAAGCGGAAGCGCCATCCTTCTGGCAGGCATCGACCGAAGCCCCCTTGTCAATGAGTACCCGGACCACCTCCAGGTATCCGTTCTGCGCAGCGAAGATCAACGCAGTGTTGCCATCGCTGGTAGCGGCGTTGACGTTCGCGCCGGCTGCGAGCAAAGCCTGCACGCGACTTAGATCCCCGGCTTTGGCGGCAGTGATGAGGTCGGGCTCCTGAGCAAACGCCTGTACGCCACCAGCGCAACACGCAGAAAGCAAGATGACAGCGATCCTCAACGAGACTGCAATCTCCCGTTTCAAGCTCCCAGAAGACATTCGAATTCCTCATGACTGGAATGCAGGAAGTCTATCAAAAGACCGAAAGTGATACCGAAAGTGAAGCAGTCCGAATGGGTGCGCTGGCCGAGGAATCGACCGTCGCAAACCCACCGACGGCGAATTCCATTCTAGTTTCGGGGGCTTGCTCCATCGCTCCCTTGCTCCCCTGCTTCCGGCACTTCCAGCGCTCCGGTGAGACTGCTCACCTTCTGCAAATCGTGGCTCTTACACCACGACTCGAGCCCCTTCGCCAGCCGTTCCGTGGCGCGCGGGTCGGCGTAGCTTGCCGTCCCCACTTGCACCGCCGTCGCGCCCGCCAGCAGAAACTCCACCGCATCTGGCGGCGTCACAATGCCGCCCATCCCCAGCACCGGAATCTTGACGGCGCGCGACACCTCCCAAACCAGGCGCAGCGCAATGGGCTTGATCGCCGGCCCCGACAGCCCTCCGGTCACATTGCTCAGCCGCGGCTTGCGCTCCTCGGCGTCGATGGCCATGGCGAGAAACGTGTTTGAGACGCTGAGAGCATCGGCGCCGGTATCCGCGGCTACGCGGGCCAGGTGCGCAATCGAGGTGACATTCGGCGTCAGCTTCACAATCAGCGGCCGTCCTGCGGCCGCCTTGGCGCGGCTTACAAGATACTCCAGCGACCCCGCGTCCGCCCCAAACGCCATGCCGCCGGCGTGCACATTCGGGCACGACACGTTGAGCTCGTAGGCCGCAATTCCCTCCGCCTCGTTCAGCCGCTCGATCACCGCCACGTACTCGTTCACCGTGTATCCAAAGACATTCACGATCACCTTGCACGTGGGGTAGCGCTTCATGGGCGGCAACTTGCGCGCGATGAACTCCTCGACGCCCACATTCTGCAGCCCGATCGCGTTCAACATGCCGGCCGCCGTCTGCACGATGCGCGGCGACGGGTGGCCGGCCATCGGCTCCAGCGAGATGCCCTTGGTGACGATCGCGCCCAGCCGATCCAGCGCCACAATCTCTTCAAACTCGATGCCGTAGCCAAACGTACCGCTGGCGGCGATCACCGGATTCTTGAGCTCCAGTCCAGCCACCGTCACTCGCATGTCGGGTGTCACTTGGAAAACTTCCTTCCTGGTTCAGACAATCAACTTTAGAGGCTTTGGAGGAGATCGAGATACCGCTCCCGGCTCATCCCCGCCGAGCGCAGAAGATTCTTGATGATGAAAACGGGAACTTGGTGATAAGCGGGAATAACAAGCGGACTTGCAACGCCGGCTTTGGTATAGATCAGATGGTCTCCCCGCTGACGGTTGAAAACGAAGCCTTCCCTTTCAAAAACTGCGGCCAGAGTAATGTAAGGGACTGGCCGAAGAGCGGCCATCAGCGTACACTCGCCATCTCCCGATCAAGCGCCACAAACTCCGGCGCCAGCCAGGAATCACCCTTCTTGCTGTAACCCGACTCCTCAAGGACCCAATCCAGGGATCCCATGTCGGCGCTTGTCTCCAGGAAGCCCTGCACCGCATCCCTGATGTTCTTGCGGGCCTCATCGTTGGTCGCGCCGCAACTTGACAGATCAAGCTCCGGCACATATGCAACGTAGGTTGCACCTTCCTTAAAAGTGTGCACTGTATACGCAATGTCTTGCATCGAAGCTTTCCCCCTGGGCCCTTATTCTAGCCTTGAAGAAGCTAGCGGCTAGAAGCTGCCTCTACGCCGTCACCGCCTCACTCGCCTCCACCTTCACCGGCGTCAGCCAGCCAAACCGGTCCGGCTTCAGTCCATTGACGATGCCGAAGAACTCATCGGCAATCTTCTTGGTAATCTCGCCGGGCTTGCCGTCGGCAACCACCACGCGGTCAATCGAACGGATCGGCGAAACCTCCGCGGCCGTGCCGGTAAAGAAGACCTCGTCGGCGATGTACAGCAGTTCACGCGGAATGGCCTGCTCGTGCACCATCAGTCCCAGGTGCCGCGCAATGGTGAGCACGCTGTCGCGCGTAATGCCCGACAGCGCCGAATTGGCCAGCGGCGGCGTGAACAGCACGCCGTTGCGCACGATAAAGATATTCTCGCCCGAGCCCTCGCTCACCAGCCCGTTCACGTCCAGCGCAATCCCCTCCTGGTAGCCGTTGATTTCGGCCTCCATGTGGATCAACTGCGAGTTCATATAATTCGCGCCCGCCTTGGCCAGCGAGGGCATGGTGTTGGGGGCCAGCCGGTTCCAGCTGGAGACGCACACATCCGCGCCTCCGTGCCCGGCAATGTACTTGCCCCAGGGAAAGTTCGCAATGTAGACCTCGAGCGGCGAGCCTTTCGGGCTCACGCCGATCTCCCCATAGCCGCGCAGAATAATCGGCCGGATGTAGCATGGGGCCACGTCGTTGGCCTCAATCAAATCCACCACGCCCGCGCACAACTCCTCGAGCGTGTACGGAACCTCCATGCGATAGATCTTGGCCGAGTCAAGCAGCCGCTGCATGTGCTCCGGCAGGCGGAAGACCGCCGACCCGTGCGGCTGTCCATAGCAGCGGATGCCTTCGAAGACGCTCGAGCCGTAGTGGATCACGTGGCTCATCACGTGGATCGTGGCCTGCTCCCACGGAATCAGGTTGCCGTTGTGCCAGATCTTCTCAGTGGTTTGGATAGGCATCGGGGATTGAGTACTCCTTCAGGTGCGGCACTTGCGCATCTTCTTCAAGGGTGTCATGGTTCGGCATTTTCTGGCAAGCGCCGGGTTCATGAAAACTCAACGTCCCAGGGCGCAGTCCCGAAGTCCCGCATTCCCGCACATTGCTCAAAGCGCCGCAATCACCAGCACCGTCGCGTCGTCGTGGAACTGTGCGTCGCAGAACTCCGTCACTCGTTTCAGCAATCTGCTGTTCAACTCCTTCGCCGCCAGCGCGCTGTTAGCCTTCACGAAATCCGCAATCCCCGTCTCTCCGAACTCCTGCCCGCTCGCGTCCGCCGCTTCCGTAATCCCGTCGGTGAATAGCAGCAGCCGGTCCCCCGCCTTCAGCTCGATCACCGCGTCTTCGTAGCTCCACGACGGAAACACGCCCAGCACCGCCCCTCCGCCGTCTACGGTCCTCGCCTCGCCTTCCGAAAAGACGATCGGCGGAAGATGCCCTGCATTGCAGTACCGGAAGGTTCGCTTCTCCGCATCCAGAACTCCGTAGAGAAACGTTACGAACTTGCCCGTCGCCACATTCTCATGCAGCAGCGCGTTCACTTTGCTGCACATCTCGGCGGGGCTCCCGGAGCTGTCGGCGAACGCCCGCACCGCCGCCTGCACGTTGGCCATCAGCAGCGCTGCCGATACGCCCTTCCCGGCCACGTCGGCAATGCAGGTGCCAAGCCGGTGGCCGTCGAGCCGCAGCACATCGTAGTAGTCGCCGCTCACCGTGAGCGCCGGCTGCCACGCCCCCGCAACCTCAAACCCGGCAAGCTGGGGAATCTCCTTGGGCAGCAGCGACGATTGGATCTCTCGCGCGCGCTCCAGCTCCTGCTCCTGCATCGCAATCTGCGCCGAGCCGCTCTCCACTGCCTGCTCCAGTTCCACGTTGCGCCGCTCCAGCCGTTCCTTTGTGGTTTGGCTCACGAAGGAGAAGATCCCGAAGATGAATGTGATCACAACCGGGAACTTCCATGCCATCAGCAGTTCCAGAAGCGTATGCGACGAATGCGGAGCCACCAGCCACACGATCACAGTGGTCACCAGGAAGACTGGGACCATGATCACCGCCAGTACAGGCAGGAAGATCAGCAAATTATAGGGAAAAGCCCGCTTCTCATAGATGGGCTCGAACCACGGCAGGCCGATCGAGAGCAGGTTTCCGATGCAAAACGTGTAGAGCACGACCGCAATCGGATTAGTCGGCTGTCCCTCGGCCCAGAACACAACGCAGATCATCGCCGAAAACACGACGTAAATGATCTGCTGCCGCAAGAGTCGAACCAGATTCTTCCTGTTCACGCGCGCTCCACTTCCATTTGTCCTTCGCTCAAGAAGTTATCACGCCAAACAGGGATCGCGCTTGACCGGCCCGCGCCCGCTTCCCACCTCCGTTAAATTGACGGATACTCTCTTTATGACCGCAACGGTCCATCCCGCCAAAGCCGGCCCCGGCGACCTCCGCATCTCGCCCGGCCCGCGCATGAAGGCCGCACTGCTGCTCGCCATCCTGGCCGACATCGTCCAGCTCATTGTCTTCCCCTTGTTCATCGAAGGCGCGGCTTTCCCTCCTGACGATATCCTCGACCTTTGCATGGCCGGCATCCTCTCCTGGCTCCTCGGCTGGCATTGGGAGTTCCTGCCCTCCTTCGCCGGCAAACTCATCCCCGGCGTCGATCTCGTCCCCCTCTGGACCCTGGCCGTAGCCAACGTCTACCGCAAATCCCGCCCGCACGCAGCAAGGATCGACCCCGCCGCCGAAGGACATAAATAGGGCTGTCATCCTGAGAGCGCAGTTTGCCGCGCTTTTTGCGGCAAACGGAGTCGAAGGATCTGCGGTTGCTCTTTTGCCATTCTGCAGCGGCGAGAACCTGTAGCGCCGGTCTCCAGACCGGCTGTACTGGCGGCGTCCTCGCCGCCAGAAGAAGTTTCCGGGCCCTGGGCCCAAATAACCACCGGCTGGAAAGTAAACACAGCGGCCCACGCAAGGCAGCGAAACGATCACGCGCCTGCACTGGTTGCCGGGTGTGGCGGGCGACCTCGAAGAGATAGCCGAACCCATCGAATCGAGAAATGCTCCCGGCGACATCGGTGTTTGCCAAGAGTGGTCCCTTGGTTGGGAGCGGTAGGCGACCAACCTCTCCGGTGTGCCCGCAGTGCAATTCGGATCAGACGGCGTGCGAACTGTCTCCTATAGTGAGAGTGGCCAGATTCATGCTTTATTATCTGAGAATCGGCACGACCAGATGCCGGCCGTACTGCTTCTTGCCGCGTAAGAGCGCTGCACACCCCGTTTGCGTCTTATGGCAACTCATGGGAACCCGTTCCATCCAGAGGGTTCACTCGAGAGGAATTGGCATGCGAGCAAGGCTGCATTCCGTCGCCGCGTTGTGTGGTGCGCTTGCTTCAACTCTTTTGCTTTGCGCGCAATCGTACAGTCAACCTGGTTCAGGGCCGGCCTTCATCGCGGATGAACGTGCCGATTCCTCGTTGAGCGATCGGCCGAATGAATCGAGGGCCGGATTCAGCGCATTTGCGCCCGTTGTTGGCGCGGCTTCGACGCCGGCATCTTCGCTTCCGTCTGCGCCAGAACCCTCTGCGGGCGGAGGACGTGAAAGATCGAACGTGGCGTCGGCCGGTGCCGAACACCAACAGCCGCTCTCGCGCATCGGGATCGGCGCCAACGTCTCTCCGCTGGGTATCGGGATCAACGCCACTACAGTGCTTTCCGATTATTTCGATGCGCGCGTGATGGGGAATTTCTTCAACTACTCGGTTCCTGAGTTTGAGTTAGAAGGGTTCAATACCACCGCGGATCTGCATCTGGCTTCGATGGCTGCTTCACTGGATTGGTATCCGTTCAATAGCTTCTTTCGCGTAAGTCCGGGCTTGATGCTCTACAACAACAACCAGATTTCCATGGCCACTACGGTCGTGCCGGGAACCAGCTTCACGCTGAATGGAAAGACGTTCTACTCCGCCACCGCCAATGCGGCCACCGGAGCTACGCCGCTCACGGGATCGGGTGTGCTGGGAATGCACACCCATGTACCGGCGTTTACGGCCGCCGGCGGTTTTGGCAAGTTCGTGCCGCGGTCGAATCGGCATTGGTCGTTTCCGGCTGAATTCGGAGTGGTTTTTATGGGAGCTCCGGCCATCAACTTGAAAACATCGGGGTGGGCTTGCACGGATCTAGCTCAAACAAAATGCAGCGACATTTCCAACACCGCAAACCCGGTTGGCCAGGAATTCAATACCGCGCTGCAAGCGCAACTGACGAAATGGCGAGCCGATGTGGGGAAGGTGCGAATCTATCCCATTTTTTCCTATAGCTTTGTTTACAGCTTCAATATCCGGTAGCGAGCCAGCCAGCGAATCCGTAGGGCTGCCATCAACAGAGCTGTCATCCTGAGCGAAGTCCCGCCCTAGCGGGACGAAGCCGAAAGCCTGCCCTGAGAGCCTGTGACTTTTTCGATGCTCTTTGGAATATGGGCGGGGATTTCCAGAGCGAAGCAGTCTATAAGCAAGACATGAGCGAATGCGATACGGAGAAGAGGCGTCCATCGGTGCGATTGCGGAGCCCGGAGCGGCGCCAGATGGGCTGGGTGGCGCAGTGCCCTGACGATCTGGTGAGCGCCAACCATGCGGTTCGTCTGGTGATGGCGGTGGTGGAGAAGCTGGACCTGAGGGGATTTCGCGAGCCCATCAAGGCGCGCGAGGGATCGGCGGGCCGGGACGCGACCGATCCCGAGTTGCTGGTGGCGTTGTGGCTGTACGCCTGCATTCGCGGCATCGGTTCGGCGCGGGAGCTGGCGCGGCGCTGCAAGGACAGCGCGGGGTTCCGCTGGCTGTGCGGCGGAGTGACGGTGAACCACCGCCTGTTGTCGGATTTCCGCAGCGATCACGGCGCGGCGCTGGATGAGCTGTTCACGCAGGTCGTCGCCTCGCTGGTGGACAAGGACGTAGTGCGGGTAAGCCGCGTGAGCCAGGACGGGGTGCGGGTGCGGGTCAGCGCCGGGGCGAGCAGTTTCCGCCGTGAAGAGCGGCTGGAGCAGTTGCTTCAGCAAGCCCGGCAGCATGTGGCCGCGTTGCGCGCGCAGGTGGACTCGCCCGCGCATGCGGCGCTGAGCGCACGGCAGCGGGCGGCGCGGCAGCGGGCCGCGGCCGAAAAGCTGGAACGGCTGGAGCAAGCCGTCCGGCAGTTGCCGGAGTTGAAACAGAAGCAGGCCGAAGCGGCTGGCCGTGCCGGCCAGGGCCAGCGCGGCCAGCAAATCCGGGCGCGCCAGCCGCGGGCGAGCACCACCGATGCCGAAGCGCGGGTGATGAAGATGCCCAACGGCGGCTTCAACCCGGCGGTCAACGTGCAGCTTGCCGCCGACACCGTGAGCCGCGCCATCCTGGGCGTGGAGGTGACCAACGAAGGCTCGGACAACGTGGGGTTGAGCGAGCCCATGCGGCGCCAGGTCGAGGAGCGCAGCGGCGGCAAAGTCACACAGCATCTGATCGACGGCGGCTACATGCGCACAGAAGACATCGAGCAGGCGCAGCGCGCCGGCGTGGAGTTGTTCGTGCCGCCCAAACCCGCCCGGAATGCCGCCAAGCGCGGCCATGAACTGGAACCCAAACGCGGCGACACGGAAGCGGTGCTCAGTTGGAAGCGGCGCATGGCCAGCGCGGAGGGAAAGGAAATCTACAAGCAGCGCGCGGCCACCAGCGAGACCGTCAACGCCGACCTTCGCACTTATCGCGGGCTGAGCCAGTTGACGGTGCGCGGGCTGGCCAAGGCGCGATGCGTGGCGCTGTGGTGCGCGCTGGCCTATAACCTGATGCACTTTGCTGCGGTGTTGTTGAGCTAAATCGGAACCGGGGGCAAAAAACCGGCCCCAGGCAGGGCACCGCCGCCAAAACCATCCGCTGCAGCGCGTAACCCGGCCCGCTGCCGAGCCCAGAAGGCCCACCGCACAACCATCGCCACCGCGCCGCAAACCGAAAGACCGATTTAGTCACAGCCCCTGAGCGAAGTCGAAGGCTCCACGCCGCCAGAAGCCCTTGCGGGCCGAGGGGTCCGCATAACCACCGGCAGGAAAGCAAACAGGACGGCCTCCGCAAGGCAGCGAAACGATCATGCGCCTGCACTGATCGCCTGGGATGCCGGGCAGCCTCGACGAGCCAGCTGAATCGATCAAATCGAAAAAACACTCCCGGCGACATCGGCGTTTACGAGAAGTAATCCTCAGGATTGTGGCTGGCAGGTGGACGATAAGTGCATTGGGCAACCTTTGAGCTTTCGGCAAATGAATAGTTAGCGGCCGGTGATCATAAAGAACATAATCCAGGGGAGTGCTGTTGCATCGTTCAAAAAGTGAGCGACAATTGCTGGAACCAAGCTGCGCCGCCCCAGCAGATAGGCAGTGCCCCATATCATACCGATGCATGCGACTGGAACTGCAATGCCCAGCCATGGAAGAAAACCCTGACTTAGGTAGCCGGCATGAGAAAGTCCGAAAGCCAAACCGGGAATGAATATTTGCATTCCTTTGCCGTATCGCGCTTTGGCAAACTCAGTCATGAGAAAGCCCCGAAAAAGCACTTCTTCACAGAATCCAGCAGTGATGCCCATTAGAAGCGCGGCAACGAGGTGAAAGCCATGTGGCAAGAATGCGTAGTAAATAGGGATGTGCATTCTAGGCAGGAAGCGGAGATTGCTCGCTATAGAAAGAGCTGCGATCAACAGCGCCAATATCCAGGCTGGCCACGTTCCTGATCGCCAAACGCCAAGGTCTCTGAAAGAAGATCGCCGAGCCCGTAACAAGAACCAGAGCATGATTACAAAGGACCATTCGACAATGACTCCTCCGAGAATCCAAAGCAAAAAACGCTGTTCAGGAGAGCCATGAACCGTCGCGGGAATGTAAATAGAAATCAATCGGGAGACGGCCCAAATCCCAGAGGGCACCCCGAGGCCCAAGATCAGAGCCTCTACCCAACATAAAACTCGACTAGACGATGCGCCGGCGAGCTGAGCTTCCGAGACAGGTGCATCCACAATAAACCTCCGCATGAAGCTGAATTCTGACGAAAAGATCCGGCGCTCTAAGGATTACGTGATTCATGGCAGGAAGTTCCCCAAAGTAGGTATCCACCGGCAGAGCCGGCGGCTTTACGGTTGCTGGCCCCTCAAAGGGGCCTTTTCGGCGCGTGGCCCCGATCCTGGGATATTTCCAAAACACAAATGAGGGCGCCCCCGGTCCCTCGTCCGCCGCGGCGGAGGGACCGGGGATGCCACAGACCTCAACCCGGAATCCGTTCGCGATGCTCCCGGTGAATCCCCTTGAAGTCGGCAAGGCTTCGGCGATCCGCTTAAACAGAATTCTCGCCTTCGCCAAACGTCAAAACACTCATTGACGCCGATCTCCCGCCGATAGGCTGACACCGGACCACTCCCAGAGATGCCCGTCTCGCCAGAAGGAACCCCGCCAACCCACCTTCGTCGACCCCCGCAAGCCCCCGCCAGCCCATTTTTCCCGTAACCCGCTGAAAACACGCCCCAAAAACCATCCGCAACTTTGCCGATAAATTCCCCATTCCGGCGCACAATAAAGACAAAAGCACAAGTGGCCAGCCAAGGCCCAGCGGCGCCTTGCGTTAACTCCTTTTCTGTCTAGACTTTACTTGTAAGTCCTTATGGGAGAGGAATTTGCACGAACGCGCGGATTTTCGCGCATGAGGCGATGTTGAAAATGAACGACTTACCAGCAGGAACCCGAAAATGCCTGAGGCTAACTCCTTTGTCATCCATATTTTGGCCACAAGCGACTGGATCGAGAGAACTTATCTCATTTCCAATCCGCCAAAGGCATGAAAACAAAGAACTTCTTTGCAGAGACCGGGGGGGAGGGGGAGGGGTAACGAAAAGATAACGTACGGCAGGAACGCCGTCGGGTACTTGGCTAGCTCCGCTAACTCCGCTAACTCCGCTAACGCCGCCAACGCCGCTAGCTCCGCCAACTCCGCTAACTCCGCAAACGCCGCTAGCTCCGCTGCCTCGCCGCCAACTCTTCCACCGTGACGGTGTATGGCGGCAAGACGCCGCACTCCGCCGCCATGCGGAAGAATCCCCGCATCCCCTCTACGCACTCCTCGTCGAGCACGTAGTGGATGTTGCCGGAAAGATAGCTGCGGATGGTGCTCTCAGAGATCGGCAGCCGCGTGGCCCACTCGGCCACCAACGCATCGATATTGGCAAGCCCGTGGTCGCGCGAGCGGACGAAATCCTCAGCAATGCTCTCGTCCGAAGGTCTGCCCTGCGCAGCAGTGCCGCGCGCAGGGGCAATGGACCACACAGCCGAGACGTAGGGCAGCCCGGTCAGCGCCTTCCACTCCGCGGCCAGGTCGCGGTAGACAAGCTCTTCTTGGGTTCGTTCCATGCGGTTGGAGCGCTCTTCGAGCGCCAGCAGAGCGGGATCGCCGATCAGGATGGCCGCGTCGGCGCGCTCCAGCATCGCATCCAGATCGGCAGCCAGGGGCAGGAATTTGATCTCCGGATTGCCCCATTTCTGAAAGAGAATGCGCGCGTAGGCAAGCGTGGTGCGGCTGGCAATATCTGCGGCGACCGATCGCAACGCGGTGAGCGGCTGGCTGGCGCGGTGCACCAGCACGAGCGAGCGCACGCGGCCCTTTGAGGCGATGGTGCAGCCGGGCAAAATGCGCAGCTCGGGCGAGGTGGCCAGCGCGGCAATCGGAACCAGGCCGATATCCGCTTCGCCTGACGCCAGTCGCGCCGCGCACTCTGCCGGCGTCATGCGGTCGATGCTGTAGCGCCTGGCTAACTTGTCTCGAAGCGGAGGATGCTCAAAATCCCACATCAGTGGCGCGGGATTCAAAAAACCGATGGCCGCAATCCGCAGCCGTGCGTCGTGCGCTTCGTTCACATCCGTTAGAGTACCAACTTCCGTCGCGGGATTCACCGCGAAATCCGCGAGCGGAAGCGCATTGGTCAACTCCGGCCTGGGGTCTCGTCTGGCGTCGCAAGCCCGCGGCCACCGATCGCTGAGGTCATGCGATCGATCGCGCTCGTCGCGTCATTGGTACGTTTGCCTGAAGTCCGCTCGGGCTGTTGCGTCATCGCAGTGCGCTCAGCGATGGCCGCCGCTGTGCGAGCCTCCTCCGCCGCCGCCACCACCTCCACCGCTGTGCGAACCACCGCCGCCGCTGCTCGAGCTGGAGTGCGATTCGCTGCTGCTCGAAGAGTGACTCGACGAACTGCTGCTTGAAGAGCTCCGCGGAGGAGAATACGAAGGAGCAGGGCTGTGGCTCTCAGGCGCAGGCCGCGACGGCGTGTAACTCGGCGGCTTTGCCGTCTCACCCGCAGGACGGCTGCTGGTGTAGCTGGCGCGCGGATTCGCCGTCGTTCCGCTGTTGACTCCAGATCCGGGAGCGCCGGGCGCCGGGCGATTCCTCTCTGCGGCAAACGCCTCATGCGAGTACACCGCGCGCGACGGCTGGGGCTGAACCGCATGCACCGTGCTGCCCGCAATCGTCACCTGCGCATTCCTGTCTCGCGCCGGAAAGCTCGTGCTCGCAAGCGCCATGTGCCGATTCACCGGGATCTCCGGCACCGGCCGATGACCAATGGGCCCGTGCGGCGGCCACGGCCTCGGAATCGGCCGGAAGCCGATGGGCACGAAGCCGATATTAGGACCGCCATAGAAGCCCTGTCCCCACCACGGCGTGCAGCCGCCCATCCCCGGCGCCCAACCCCAGCCGAAGCCGTCATAGAAGTTCCATGCTCCGCACTGGAAGGGCATGTATCCCCACGGGTAGCCTGATGCCCACACGTAGCCGTAGGCCGGCGTCCACATCCATGTGCCGTTGCCGTAGGGATCGAAGTCGGCGTTCGCCGCTTCGTACGGCGACCATATGTAGCCTTGCCCCGGCACGTCGTACCAAC
>Ga0326727_10005443_pt1 | contig 36423 bp, 24 predicted proteins | sample MB2enrmetagenome_FD_207643 | JGI IMG/M metagenome (GOLD analysis project Ga0326727, IMG submission 207643) | Lab enriched peat soil microbial communities from McLean, Ithaca, NY, United States - MB29MY | ecosystem: Environmental > Terrestrial > Soil > Wetlands > Peat | place: USA: New York...
GCAACTCTTCGACGCCGTACTCAACGTCTTGGCGAACAAGGATCAACAGCCTCACGATGTTCCTCTGGTTACCCGTCACTCCTTGCGCGAAGCCCGTCAGAACCTGCGCATTCTGCTGGCCGAAGACGATGTCGTCAACCAGGTGCTGGTGTGCCGGCTCCTGGAGAAACACGGTCACAGTGTGGTGGTGGCCAACAATGGCCGCAAAGCCCTGGAAGAACTGGAAAAGCAAAAGTTCGATTTGGTCCTCATGGACGTTTCCATGCCGGAGGTGGATGGCTATGAGGCCGTCGCAGCCATCCGAGCCAAGGAGGGAGCGGCGCAAACGCATGTTCCAATCGTCGCCATGACTGCCCACGCTATGAAAGGTGATCGTGAACACTGTCTTGCCGCTGGAATGGACGCCTACATCTCCAAGCCGATTCAACCCAAGGAACTCTTTGAGATCATCAAATCGCTTTCACTGGTTCCTGCCTAGGGGCTCGACCCCGAAGGGTCATTGGGAGCGGCGCTTTCCAATTGACTTGCCCCCTGCTGCCCATTAGATTCTGAACATGCGAGGCATGCAGTTGTTGTGCGCGTCCTTCGCGCTTGCCCTTCTCTCGTCGGCGAGTGCGTTTGCCCAAGGTCGTAAGGTAGCAATCACGGTATATATCAAATTCTTGCATTTGGAGATGTCTGCCTCGGAATCTTTTTTGTTTTCAAGTGGAGGCTTGAATACTATCCGTGGGCGAGGCGGGTACAGATCCCCATCAGGGCCACTGAATAACAAACTGGAAAAGTGCGGCTAAATCGGGTAGATCCAGCACAAAATGAGCTTCCCCACACCTCTAGTGCCACGACCTGTTTGGTGCGTACAACACCCCGTTTGATTCACCGTGTTCTTGGCAAATTACCAAAAGCGATACGTGATAACTGGTCGCAAAATCCCCCAGCAAAGCCACGTTCCGTCCATAGGTCCGATGCTCATGCAACATGCTACTCAAGCTCCACACGGCACCCGTGGCGATTGCCCAAAAATATCTGATTTCGAGCGGCGCGATCTACCGAAAATTGGCATTAGAGAATCAAGTACTTGCGGCGAGCCGAAGAAGAGGGTTTTTGGGCAAGCAGCTCAAGTCAGTCACCTGTGTGGGCACTTGAGCTCTCTGGACGAATAGGTCACTTCTCAAGTTAATCCGTTTCTCGTCAAAGTGCCCGGCGCAGCGGCGTTCTCAGCGATTACTGGACCGGAGAAGACGGTGGCTGACTGCTTCAAGTGCCGATCGCAACTTGTTATCAATTCTCAGACTTTCTTCAGAAAGGAAAGTGCCAATAAAACAAACCGTTGCATGAGCCGTCTGTCGAAATCAATTTCCAGCCCCCGGTTTGGCAAGAAGGGAGGTAGCCATCTCCAAGGCCCTCCGGGCCTCTGGGTCATTGGGTTTGAGCTTCAGCGCGGCTTCGAGTTCGCGCTTCCCGTCCTGGATGTCACCCTTGCGGCAATAAATAAGGCCTAGGTTGCGATGCAGGAGGGCGGCGAAGCGGCAGTCGCCGCAGATTTGCAGAGCTTCCTTCGAGTCCGCGACCGCTTCGGCCCAGTCGCGCGCGTTGGCCGCCGCCAACGCAAAAATTCCCAGTTGCTGCACGCGGTCGGAGATCTGCCGCTGTCTTGTCAGTTCCTGGAAGCGGGCCAGGTACTGGTTTGCCTGCGGGTTTCCCACCTTCTTCAATGTCTGGGCCAAGTGGTAAAGGGCCCGCGAGTCACCGGGGTCCGCCTCGACCGCAAGCCGCAGGTGCTCGAGGGCCTCATCGGTTCTGCCGACTCGCAGCAGGTTCTCGCCAAGCAGCGATTGAGCATCGGGGTTAGCCGGCGTGAGCTTCACCAAAGCCTGTAGTAGTTCGGTAGATCTTTGCAGGTCACCGAGATCCCTTACGGTTTCCGCCAGTAGGTACATAGCAGCGGGGTAGTCGGGGTTCAGATTGCACGCGGTTTCAAGCTCCGAGCGAGCCTCTCGCAGTCTACCTAAGTCATACAGCACCCGGCCTTTGTTATAGTGCGCGGCTGAAGAATCAGGGCTTATGCGCTCTGCCTCTGAGAACTGTTCCAGGGCGCCTTTTAGGTTGTAGCCATTGGCGAGAGCAATTCCCAAATTCAAACGGGCATCTACGGAGGTAGGCTGAAGGCGAACAACCTTTTGGAAGATCTCAGCCGCTTCTTTCCAGTTCCCCAGCTGACCCTCGGTCGTGCCGAGAGCGGTGTAAACGCCTTCCGGGGAGATCTGCGAAGCATGCTGAAATTCCAGCCTGGCCTGCTCCAACCGTCCTTGACCGGTGAGCAGAAGCCCCAGCCCGATGAACGCCTGGACGCAGCGTGGGTCGTCGGCCTGCGCCTTTCGGAACAGTGCCTCCGCGTCAATTAGCTTACCCTGGTGGCTGTAAAGTATCCCGAGATCGCTCTCGGCGTCGGCAAACTTCGGATTCACTTGCAGGGCTGTCCTGAATTGCTCCTCGGCGTCGGCCTGCTTTCCGTCTTCCATGTAGCGTAGTCCTAGCCGCTCGCGGGCCTTCGCGAACTTCGGATCCAATTGAAGCGCCCGCGTCAGGGCCTCCTGCTCAGAGGCATGGTCGTCGAGTCCGGCATAGACGAGCGACAGGTTGTAGTGAGTGCGCACGTCGCCGGGGTTCAGACGCAGGGCTTCGCGGAAGACCTCCACGGCTTCGCGCAGTTTCCCTTGGCCCATCAGCAATTTTCCACGTGCATTCAGATCGTCGACGCGAATCATGAGCCGACTTTTGTTCTCGACCTGGTTAGATCCTGTGGTCGCGCCTTGAGCGAGTTTCGCACCGTGCTCCTGCGCGCGTAGAAGTTCGAGGTAGGTTGGCTTAATGCAAACGATTCCTGAAAGATATATCAGCAAGAGTCCGAGGAGAGGGCATCGTAGAAGGCGGAGCGTGTGGCCGACAGACCTTGAACCTTGCCACGCCCGACCTGAATAGGTCCGGTCCCGTAGCTCCGCCGCTTGCTTCTTTCCGGCACCTCGGCAGTTGTCCTTCATCGCACTGTGTCTAGTAACTCCAGCGATCCCCTTTTGTCAACTCTCTAGAAATTGAACTCGCGAACCTGAAGTAAACGAGTCAAGCCTAAGCCTGCTCCCCAAAGGGGAACAATGCGAGTAGCGTGAGCGAAACCCGCGGAAGAAACGTTGTAGCGCCGACTCTTAGGTCGGCATTCGCGATGCTGGCCTAAAGGTGGACGCCACGAGAAAGCCCTCCGGGGTTGCACAACGTTCAAGGGGTTTGCCGACCGTTAGCGTAACCTTCGGCCACTCATGGTGAACCCGTCAGCCGAGGCGGGGGGAAAATAGTCGTTAGGCTGGTGAGAAGCCTCGCGCATTATTTGTGATTGGTGATCGGCGATTCGTGATGAGTGCATCCCGGGCGAGTGCGCGCTGACTTCAATTGTAATTGGGGGTTGGTGGTGGGAGGGCAACGTCAAGCACGAATCGCCCATGTCTATTTCGATCCCAACTTGACGCCCGAGGATGGGGGGCGTATAACGTCGCACTGAAGTTGAAATTGAAAAGCTTTCTTTAAGCGGTTTTGTAATGGTGTTTCTAGGTTCGTTTTCATTGCATACCTGGCTAAGGAGGAATCGCCATGGAAAAGGCGGGACTCATGATCGGAAACCCACTGGGAAAACTTGTACGCTTGGTGCTGTGTGCCTCCACGTCGCTTGCCCTAGTCACGGTGTCGGCCCATGGTGCAGACGCCTGGAAGGTCTCCTCGCCCGGAGGGGAGATCACTATGAATATCCAGCCGCAGGCGGACAAGAGTCTGACCTACAACGTCGTTCTGGGCGACCGGACAGTGGTCGAAGACTCACCACTGGGGCTGTTCATGCAGATCATAACCACTACGAGCCACGGGCTGTGGGTGAACGATGAACTCGGGGATTTTTCGAAGGGGCTGAGCTTCGTCAAGGAAAATAGAACCACCATTAACGAGACCTACATGCTCCCCTCGGGCAAGAAAAACACATACATCAACCGTTGCAACGAGCTGGTGCTGACTTTCCGCAACTCAAGCGGCATGTTGATGGTCCTCTCCGCCCGCGCCTATGACGATGGCGTGGCGTATCGTTACATGTTCCCCGCCACGGAAAAAACGCCCGCAGGAACTTACACGCGGATCACGAAGGAATACTCGGCGTTCAAAATCCCCATGGGTTCAAAAGGATGGAATCAGCCTTGGGAGTACTGCACTGAATCACTCTACCGCAAGGGGGAGGTCGGCGTAAACTTTCTGGATGACATTGGTTTCCCGGCCCTGTTCCAGACACCGAAGAAGGATTGGGTCCTGCTGACCGAGGCCGCCGTGTATGGCAACTACTGCGCCTGCCGGCTGGAAGGCAAGCCCGGGGGCATTTTCAAGGTTTGCCTCTACAAAGCGAATGACGGCACGGGAAAAGCCCCGGAGCTGCCGGTCAGCAATAACTTGCCCTTCGAAACACCCTGGCGGGTGGCGATCGTCGGCAAGACGCTGGCTCCGATCATCGAGACCAACATTGTCGAAAACCTCAATCCCCCTAGTGAACTCAGTGACATGAGCTGGATCAAGCCGGGGCGGACCTCGTGGCTCTGGTGGTATGAGGAATTCACGAAAGCAAACAAAAGCCAGATGGCGGTGACTTACCCAATTGACAAGCGGACATGGGACGAGTTCTTCGCTAACGAGATGGGCTGGGAATACGGCTGCAGCCGAGGTGAGTTCGGATACGACTGGACGGGCAAATATCGCGGCTTTAGCGACCGGGAGCGCCTGCTGACCCTCGGCCCGAACTTGGAGGCGGCCTTGGATGCCGATCTGGCGCAGCGGGAGGCCAGTGGCATGAAATGGAACAAGTGCGATTTCATGGACAGCGATAGCCAGGAAAGAATGAGGGATTACGATGCCATTGCCAAAATGTGTGCCAAGCACAAGATCATGCTCAACTGGCACGGAGCGGCGACACCGCGCGGCCAGCGCCGACGCTGGCCCAACATGATCGGCTACGAAGCCGTGCTTGGAGAGGAGTATTACATCTGGTCTCAGGGTCCTACTTTACTCCATCGGCTCTGCCTGCCGTTCACTCGCAACGTGGTCGGACCGATGGATTTCACTGGGGTAGACTTCAGCACAATCGACTCCAAGCGCCAGAATACCAACGCCGCTGAACTCTCTTTGGCGGTGATCTATGAGAATGGCTTCGCCTACTGGGGCGACGCCCCACAGGTTTATCGTTCCATTCCCGCCGCGATGAGCTTCCTCAAGAAGTGCCCGGCGGCTTGGGACGAAACCCGCTTTGTGGATGGTTACCCTGGTGAGTACGTGGTGCTAGCGCGGCGAAAGGGCGACACCTGGTTCATCGGCGGGATGCAGAACGGCCCAGCGCACACGGTCAGCCTCCCCCTCAGCTTCCTGGACCGGAGCGCTACTTATCAGCTCGACCTGCACCACGACGGCACCGACAAGCATCAGATCAGGAGCGACACCCAGAGGGTGAAGGCTGATGATAAGCTGAAAATCCAGCTACTCGAGAACGGTGGCTTTTGCGGAGTGGTGGTCCCCCTCAACCATAACTGATTTGGTAGCCGGCTGTAGCGGCGGTTTCTGACCGCCGACCGGCGCCCCGGGAGCGCCGCTGAAAGTTACGTCGGCAGTTCAGTGCAGCTTTCCTATTTGAGCATCTCCTGCAGTACATAAGCGGATTTCCGCCACTGGCCATCACCGGCGATGACGCCCCACAGGTCCACCTGTTGCACGTTCTGCCCTACCGTCGCGACGCCATACAGTGCGTCGGGTCTCCAGCCGCCTTCGAACTCATCCATGGAGACCCAGAGGAAGGCCTTCGCGCAACCGGAGATGGCGAGCATCCGTGGGAACATGTCCCTCATCCAGACGGCGCGGCGCGCGTCCTCCCGCGCGATCGCGGGATGGTTGAGATATTCACGCCCGGTGTAGTAGGGTTTCCAGGTGCCGCGGAACTCGGGGTCGTTGGCCTTGGCCAGACCGTCGAGGCTATCATTTCCCCACCAGCCGATTTCAGTCAGCCAGAAAGCTTTCTTCCCTTCGCCATGCTTCTCCATCTCGGCACGGAACTGGCGCACGCTCCGCTCTTCTTTTACCGCGGTCGTATCTGTGCGGAAGTGTCCCCAGTCCTCATACACGTGCAGGTTACCGATGTCATAATACCCGCGCGCGAGATCCCAGAAGTCCTCCGGGTTGCCGATCGGCGGCAGGTTGTTGTAGGCGCACGGCAGCACCTTGGCGGTCGGATCCACGGACTTGATGATGCGGTATGCGGGCTTGAGGATCCCTTCCACGTAGGCCTTCACGGAAAGCGTCTGGTGTTGCCCCGCTGGCTCATTGAGGATCTCAAAGTAGTGGATCTTGCCCTTGTAGCGTTCCGCCCAGGCACGAATGAATGATTCGAGTAGTACCGGGTTTTGGTCCACCACCTCAGCCAGGGACGATCCCGCCCAGACCGGCACGGGGGGGCGGTCGAAGTGCCCGCCCAGCGTGGCAAGAATCTCTATGCCGTCTTTCTGGGTCTCATTCACAATCCGGTCGTAGGCTGACCAATCATAGCGATTCGCCGCGGGTTGGATAACCACCCAGGAGAACGGCACGCGCATCCACTTCACACCGATCTCCTTGAACTGTCCCACCAACCACGGGCCCTTGTTGATGAAGTCATAATTGCCTGACCGGTTGGCATCCGGCCGCATGAAGTTCAGTCCGATGCGCTCCTTGGCATTCGGGATCTTCGTCTGCCCGAACACCGCCAGGGCGCCGAGCAAAAACACACACAGAAAGCGGACAAGCTTCGTTCCCATATCCTCCTCCTCTCACTGGACAGTTGCGCTGCTCCTACTTGAGCATCTCCTGCAAAACGTAAGCAGATTTCCGCCACTGGCGATCGCCGGCGATGACGCCCCACAGGTCCACCTGCCGAACATTATGACCTTCCGTTGGGAACCCATAAAGCGCGTCCGGTTGCCAGCCCCCTTCGAACTCGTCCATGGAGACCCACAAGAAGACTCTTGCGCAACCCGGAATGGCGAGCATGCGCGGGAACATATCCTTCATCCACACCGCGCGTCGCGCGTCCTCCCGGGCGATCACGGGATGGGCGAGGTACTCCTTGCCCGTGTAATACGGCTTGAAAGTACCCCGCAACTCCGGGTCGCTTTCCGCCGCCTTGGGCATGCCGTCTTGCCAGCTCCCTCGGTAGCCGGTCAGGCATGCGGTTCCCCACCAGCCGATTTCGGTCAGCCAGAAAACCTTGCCTCCTTCTCCGTGCTTGTCCATCTCGGCGCGGAACTCGCGCACGCTCCGCTCTTCTTTCTCCGCCGTCGTGTCCGTGCGGAAGTGCTCCCAGTCCTCATAGACGTGCAGGTTGCCGATGTCGTAGTACCCGCGCGCCAGATCCCAGAAATCCTCCGGGTTGCCGACCGGCGGCAGGTGGTTATAGGCACACGGCAACACCTTGGCCTGGGGGTCCACGGACTTGATGATGCGGTAGGAGGGTTTGAGAATGCCTTCCACGTATTCCTTCACAGACAGGTCGAAGTGTTGGTCGTGCGGCTCATTCAGGATTTCGTAATAGTGGATCTTGCCCTTGTAACGTTCCGCCCAGGCGCGAATAAACGCTTCGAGAGGCGCAGGGTTCTTTTCCACAACCTGGGCCAACGTCGCGCCCGCCCACGCCGGGACGGGCGGCCGGTCGAAGTGCCCACCCAGCGTGGCCAGGATCTCGATGCCATCCTTTTGGCTGGCGTCCACAATCCGGTCGAAGGCCGACCAGTCGTAGCGATTCGCCTCAGGTTGGATGACCACCCAGGAGAACGGTATACGCATCCACTTCACCCCGATCTCCTTGAATTGGCTGACCAGCCAGGGGCCATTGTTGACGAAGTCATAGTTGCCCGGTCGATTCTTATCGGGGCGCATGAAATTCAGGCCGATGCGCTCTTTGGCATTCGGAATCTTCGTCTGCCCGAACACCGCCAGGGCGCCGAGCAAAAACACACACAGAAAGCGGACAAGCTTCGTTCCCATATCCTCCTCAGCTGCATGGCCTGTAGCGGCGCTCTAAGAGCGCCGACTTAATTAAAACCAGGAGATCGGCAGTCATAGACCGCCGCTACAGGTAAGCACAACTTCACGCCAGATTCAGCTCGACCTTTACAACCTGCGGCACGAGCATGCGAAATGGCCGGCTCCTCTCCTCCGCTTCACGGCGTACGGGCAGTACGAATCGCCACGCCTTGCCCTCGAAGCGCCCGCGCTCGACCTGCAACAGTTCGATGCCTTGGCCTTGCGGCGTCAGGAAGCGAGCGTCGAACCCGGTCCCGAGCACCACGAATTCCGTCTTGTTTAACCGCAGCACTATGCCCCGAGCCATACTCTTCCTGTGGTGATACTCCGCGTGCACGACAATCCCTTCGAACGGCAGGCGGGCCTCCTTCTCCTCGGGCCCTTCCTGGACGAAAAACCGCAGCCGGTCGGTCTTTTGCGCCATGGCTAGCGGAACCATCGCGTCGCGGATCGGGACATAAGAATCCCGCAAGTTGTAGGCCTCTTCACTCCATCGCCGGTCGAGTTGGTCAACCAAGGGCTGACCGTATTCATCGGGGAACGGCGTATCAATGGCCCAGGGAGAGAAGCCGATGGCCGAGAGTTCCCCCAGCGCGTAGTAGACGTTCCGTTCCGCCCGGCTGTCCTTGCCACTGGCGTGCTCGGCCACGTAAAGCGGCCAGCCCTTACCCGAATAACCTTCGCAAATCGAGCGAAACAAGTCGAGCCCCCGCACATAGATGTCGGGAGCGATGAAATCAATGTTTTTGGCCGTGGAGGCGTAAATATCGAGCACTCGTTCGACAGGGCCGCCCGATGGATAATTCACCCCCGGCACGCCGTCGTCCAGCCTGAGCCAGCAGTTGACGTAGACAGGTAGCGGATAGATGGCTTTCACCGCTAGAGTGAGGCCATCAAGGTATTTTGCAATGCAGTGTGCCGTGAATGCTTCCGCGGCGCGGTCTTTTTCCCGCTCCCTCCAGCCCCCCTCCTCGAACTGCCCGGTGCAGACCGGGCAATAGCAGCGGTCGGTGCCTAGGATGCCGACTTCGTTCTCCATCTGAAAGAGGATGACAGTGTGACGGCTGGAATCCACAGCCTTCAGGTGGCCGAAGATTGCCTGAAGCGCTTTTCGGTCGGCGGCGAATGTCTCGTCCGAGGTGGGACAAGAGAAGTTCCGCAGTTGAGTTCCATCCGCTCGTCTCGCCCGGCGGAAGCGCCTCATGTCGGACTTGACGAAATCGGGAGCGTAGTGGAGGCAACCGTTCTTCCAACTCGCAAACCAGACCAGCGCTATCCGCAAACCGTGCTCGCGCGCCATCTCGAGGCGGTCGTCCAGCATGGCGAAATCGAATTTCCCTTCTTGCGGCTCGACTTCCCGCCAGTAAAGCGGCAGCACCGCCGTATTGCATCCCATCTTCGCCGCCTCAGGAATGAGAGGGTTCATGATCTCCCGGGCGAAGCAGGTATCGCAATCCCATTGCAGCCCTAAGATCAGGAAGGGGAGGCTATCGACAAAGAGCGCCTTGGCGCCGTTGAGTTCCCGCATCTGCGGCATGCCTGAGTTGTCTTGCGTCTGAGCAGTGGAAGCACCAGAGGCAAGCGGGCGAGTGGTACTCTTTTGAGCCCAGGCAGCTAAAGCGCCTGGGGTAAGTAAGCAGCTAGTAACGAAGTTCCGCCGTCTCATATCAGACTATCCCTCCACCCATCAGCATCAGCGAACTCCCCGACTTTCTACATCGTTTAAGCCCTGCCTCATCTCACCAGACCTGGTAGGCAGACGCAGGCCACCGTTTCCAGCCCGGCGACGAGCGGCGCAGCGGCTGAAGTGAATCGGGGGCCTGACGATTCCCTATCGTAAATGTCGCCCTCGCTTTAGGGGATCGCTTCAGCAAGCCAGATGTGTATAGTCCGGGAGGCAGGGGTTGTCAATTGGTTGTTCAATATAATTGAATTCGTGATTCTTCACGGAGGACTTACGGTTCCCGCACCGTTAGAATTTGGTCGGCTTTGATCTTCCTGAGAGTTTGCGCCGCTCCGCTTGGCCATAAGATTTGGAGCTCCTCAACTGTAGTCTCCCCGCCCAGTCCGAAGTGAACGCGCCCGTCCGAGGACGAACTGAGGCCGACCGCCGTGGTTACGTAGTTAAATTGGACACCCTCCGCCGTGACGAGCCTCAGCTTCGCGCCAACCCCGTCCCGATTGCTCTTGGTCCCGATGGTCTTGACTAACAGCCAATGGTTTTTGGGAGGGGAAACATTGTGCCACACCTCCAGCGTCCCATCCAAAGCGGTCACCACGGCGTCAATGCGGCCGTCGTTGTCCAAGTCTCCGAACGCTGCGCCCCGGTGCACCCCCTTGTGAGCCGTTACGCCCGCCTCCAGGCTGGCGTCAACAAACCTACCGTTTTTCATGTTAGCGAAGACTGCATTCGGTTGCATGGAACGATCGCGCTCACTACCCAAGGGATCGCTTACCTCTCCCCCTGCAACAAACAGATCTTTCCAGCCATCGTTATTAAAATCGAAAATCCCGTTCCCCCACCCAGACCTTGCCAGGGTAGGTCCTATCAAGCCACTTTCGTAAGTGGCGTCGTTAAAGAGCCCGTTCCCCAGATTTCGAAACAAAGGCCACGATTCGTTCCGCAGAGCGGTTTCGAAGATATCGACGCGACCATCGTTGTCGATATCCCGGGCGTCCGCGCCCATGCCCGAGACGGGAGTCCCATTCTCCGTATAGGCAACACCGCTCTCCAGGGCGACCTCTTTGAAGGTGCCATCGTGTTGGTTGCGAAAAAGGCTATTCGGAAGAGTGTCATTGGCCACGAAGATGTCCGGCCAGCCGTCGTCATCAAAATCGGCAACCGAAACTCCCATCCCCTTACCAAGGCTATTGCGAATGCCTGCAAGCGCCGAAACATCGGTAAAGGTTCCATCGTGATTATTATGAAAAAGGGAGTTGGGTAGTGGGGCGTAATTCCTGGGATGACAATAGTCCCGTTGGCCATTCAGCGCGCAAGCTGGCTCCTTGTCGGGGTTCCATACGCAATAGTTCGACACAAAAAGATCCAGCCAGCCATCCCGGTCGTAATCTAGCCAGGCGGCGCACATTGCCCAAAGGTGACCATAAACGGAGTCGAGGCGGTCCAAGCCCGCGGGCGAGGTGACGTCAGTGAATGTTCCATTGCCATTATTATGATACAAGATATTGCCATGGAGCCCGGCCACGAAGATGTCCGAGAATCCGTCATTGTCATAATCGCCGATGGCGACACCAATGTTATACCCTTGACCCTGAACACCGGCTTGTAGGGTCACATCCTGGAATGTTCCGTCACCCTTGTTCCTAAAGAGGCGGTTGTAGTAAGCGGTATTGTCCTTGTTCAAGCCAGGAATCGTAGCGCCGTTAACGGCGTAGATATCCAGCAGGCCGTCGTTGTTGTAATCAAAGAGTGCAAGCCCTGAGACCATGGTCTCCGGTTGATGCTTGTACGGGGTTCGACACGAATTGGTCACAAAATACAGCCCGGCAGGGGTGACCAATTCAAACCTTATGGGATCAGTCGTTGCCACACCAAGCGCTCTCGTGGCGCACCACGCTGCTCCACCTCCAGCCAGTGCTTGGAGCATTTGGCGTCGCGTCAAGATCACTGCACCTCCCCTATCATTCGAGGTCGGGTCCTGCTCCCTTTTTGAACATGGCCGGTTATCCCCTTGCTTTGACTGCCAACGAAAGGCCTTGAAGATTCATTCGTTACTGCGGTTCCCACACATTTTCTCCGTCCGGACTTGATTGGGATCGACGCACGGCCTCCTTATAGCGGAGATCCAGAGCCTGCGCTTTCTCGTCTTTCTTGAGAAGGCGGTAGCACTGAATCAGTGTTTGATTCGCTGCCGCCCAGCCGGGAGCGCGCGTGACGGCCTCTTCGAGGTATTTCTCCGCCAAATCGTATTTGTGTGCGCGGTGCAAATAGAGAGAGCCAATCCAAAAGTACGGTTCAGGGGATTCGGGGTTCTTTTTCAGCGAGCGGAGGAAGCATTCCAGCGCCGCCTCGGTCCCATTGGGCACCTTTGCATAAGCGACTCCCTCCTCAAAAGCAAGCTGAGGATTTTTCGGATCGAGCTGGCCAGCCTTTTCGAACGCTTGGATTGCCTGCGAATAATCCCCTTTCACCATCTGGATCTCCCCGAGCAGCTTCCAGGCAAGGGGTGAGTTCGGGTCTTTTTGAATTGCGGTTTGGTAGTCCTGCAGGGCCTCTTCGACATTGCCTTCTTCCGCTTCCACGTGTCCCATTGCGACGACGAGGGCGACTGAACTCGGAAACCTTTTCAAGGCTGTTGCCAATACCTCTTTTGCTGCCCGATAGGCATGATGGTTATTCAGCAGCGAGGCGAGAGAGACGTAATAGATCTCCTTGGCGGGGTCAATCGAAACGGCTTTGCTGAACTCTTCATATGCTTGCCTGAATTCCGGCAGCCTTTCGTAGCATTGTCCTGATAGGTAGTGGAAGGAGGCGCTGTCCCTCTCCGGCTCCTTCACTCGCGACAGGACCTCAAGAGCTTCCTTGGGTTTGGCCTCTTGCAACAGGAGTGCAACGTAATCGCTTGTCGCCTCCAATGACAGTTGGGGGGAATTCGCCACGAGAGCAAACTCCCGTTCAGCGGCCTCGAAATAGCCGCCCCCGGTGAGCCATTTGCCAAGCTGGCTATGCAACGCCGCATTCTGCGGCTGCATCGACCGCAATCCCTTTTCGGCACGGTCGACGGTGCCGGGGTCATGATTCTCGATGCCACACTTGAGAAGGTAGAGCAGGGCCTCTTGGTCCGAAGCGTTTAGCGCCAGATATTCTTGGAAAGCCCTGGCCGCCGGTTCATACTCGCCTTCGTCAAACAACACTTTCCCTAAATTGAAAAGCGCCTCCTGATTGTGCGGGGATAATTCAAGGGCGCACCTGAACTCCTTTATGCCCGACTCCTTATGCCCCAGCAGCACTTCGACCACCCCCAAACCGAGGTGGGCAGAGGCCGAGTTCGGAGCTAGAGCGACAGCTCGCAGGAGCACCTCGCGAGCCTTATCAATCTGCGAATTCTCTGCATATCTTCTCCCCAGAAGAATATATCCCTGGGGATCTTTAGGGTGCTGGCGAACGTACTCTTGCAGCTCTGGGATATTCTCCGCGGTTCCTTCTTGGTCCGCGGATAATTCTGGCTCCCGTGAGGGCGCAGGTCCCTGTTGTAAAGTAGGGAGTGGCTGGGCCAAGGCGAGCACTGAGGTGGTCACCAAACCCACTAGCCACCCCGGGTTCAAACTCAATGTGGAGAATCGGCGGAAATCTTGCATGTCCAGACGTAACTCCTCCCCCTGAACGCAAAAGTATACACTAATCACCGGCACTCCATTACTGGCCACGGTACTGCGGTCAATTTAGGACATCACTGTTCCCTGGTTTTTCTTGACACGTCCTATTCTCGGTGACACTATGCGCGGCATGAAAGGTTGCTCGACAGCTCGTGACCTGAGTCAAAAGTTCACCCACAGAGCCGCTGACCGGCGGCTCGAATTCCCTCGCCCGCTCCCCGGGCGGAATTCTTCGGTGAAGATATCCAGATGCTTGGTGGAGGCGTTCACAATGCGAAAGCGAATCACTTTACAGCACACAGCATTCGCGCTGCTTACCATCTCCTTGGCGGCAGTGAATCTGCCTGGCGCGGAAAAGGCGTCACAATCCCCGGGTATCCAAAAAGAAGAAGCGTCTGCTCTCCATCCGGCTGGGGGAGGACTGGAGCAGCGCCTCGAGGCGCTTCGCTCCCAAGACATGCGCCCACACTTTGAGACCATGCTCGGCAGACCGATGCTTTTTGTGGATGGCGTGCCGTTCGTTGTGCTGACGGCCGAAGTGCCCTGGCATCAAAGCCACTATGGTCATTACCCGGAGACCATGGGTTACTGGGATTATTTGTATCCCGCCGCCCGGAAGATGCACTTGAACGCCCTGAAGGTCACGGTGAAGTGGTCGCAGATAGAACCGCGCAAAGGGGTCTACGACTTCTCCTATGTAGATCACGTCAAGGGGCTGGCCGAGGCCAATGGGCTGAAGCTGATCCTGGGGTGGTTCGGCCACTACGCGAGTGGCTCCAGCGGAAACATCTACTCCAACCTCGACAACTATCTCTTCGCACCCCTGGACATCGTGGAGGACGAGGAGACGTATCCGCGCGCAGTGGACGCGAACGGCAAATCGTATCACGGCTGCATTTCCTACGACTACGATGCGGTGATCGAGCGCGAATCGGCAGCTTTCCGAGCCTTCATGCGGCACATTCGTGAAGTCGATGCCAAGACCCATACCGTGCTCATGATTCAGGTCGAGAACGAAATCTCTGTCTTCAACACCACTGCGCGCGGAAAGCCGGAGATGTGGCGCGACCATTCACCCCGCTCCAACGAGCTGTTCAAAGCAGGTGGCTATACGAATGACTTGAAATACTCGGCCGAACGGCTGGCTTCGGGCTGGCTGCGCCGCGTCACGGAGGCTGGGGCTCAGGAGTACGAGCTGCCATTCTACATGGATTTCGTCGGAGGAACGCTTGCCGGAACCATAGGTGGCGAGCCGGGTGAAGATGTGGCTACCTATCTCAAGCTGTGCCCGCGGGCAACGTTTTTGTCAATGAACCTTTACAGCGACTCGGCTCGCGAGGAGGATTTGCGCCGGCGGATCGAGCCCTTTAGGGTGGAGGGCAACATCGTGGCGATCAGCGAGACCAATTCGGATCGCAGCGCGGTTGCTCCCCGCTTGGCGTTTCTGGCGATTGGCGATTACGGGGCCCCCTTGTTTTCGCCGTGGGCATTCAACATTTCCTGGCCCACCCGGGGAGAGCCTTATGTACTGAAGGATGGCACTCTGGCCAATGGCGCATTTGACCTGATGCGCGCCTACACGACCATTGAACGCGCGATGGCACCCCTCGCGCTCTGCGCCGGGACCAATAAAGTAAAGGTCCTGCTGGAAGGCGAAACCCGGGAGACTGAGGTCGCGGGAGCCAAAGTTGAAGTCACCTACGACCCCGGCGGGCAGGCGATGATTCTGCATCCGGACCCGAATGAGTTCCTGGTGATGGGATGGAAGGCGGCTGTAACGTTCGAAACGCCGCTCGCGAAGTGGCCGGCGCTCAAGAAACTGCGGGTTGAAGCAGGCCGCTGGGAGGGGCCACGGTGGATACCGGCTGACGACCCGGTATATTACGCCGTGCAGAACGAGCGAGAAGTAAGGGTACGCTTATTCGAGGAACCCCTGGTGGTCAGGGTGTACGCGAAGTGATACGGCAACTGAAATGACCAACGCCCACACCGTGGCTGCGGTCACGGCGAATCGTCGCGGTGACCCTGCGCAACGAGAAGAACTCTGCCGCGGCCGGCGGCAATCTTGGTTGAGGAGGACCGCGACGATGAATTTCCTTAAGGCTTGGGTCTTTTTTCTTTCTGCCCTGCTCTGGTGTTCAACGGCTCCGCCCGCCCCCAGCGAAAGCCAGTCGTCTCTTTTCAATCCCCACCTCGCAGCGAAGCCGGTACGCATTGTACCGGCGCGCGAAATAGATCGCATCTCAGCCCCGAGTGTGCTGGTGCGCCTTGCCAATAACAAGCTGGCTCTCATGATGAGAAGTCAGGCGGGAGTCCTTGAACCCTTTTACGTGCGCGGCATTGAAACCGGATTCTACGACACCCGAAAATCCAACCGGACCGACTACGATCAGGTTTTTGCCAACTATCGCCGCCTGGGGGCGAATACGGCGATGTTCATGATCCATTGGAACGATATCGAGCCGGAGGACGGCCGGTTCGATTTCAGCTTTGCGGACATGATCGCCGACAAGGCGGCGAAACATGACGTTCGTATCTGGTGGGTGCTTTTCATGCACACTCAGCATGAGCAGCCCAGCGACATACCAAACTCTTGGATCTACCGGATCGACAGCAGGAATGGCGTCGATTACGGAATACAGTGGCTGAAGGACAGCGAGGGCAGGCTTCACAACAGCGTGGCCGATCTGTTGCACCTTTCCAGGCCTGCCGAGATCTATCCCGCTTACGGCAACCCGGCGGTCTTCTCTCGAATCATCTCAATGATTCGCGCCCTGGCAAGCCACTATCGCGATTCCCGCACTGTCGTGGGCGTACAGATCGGCAATGAAGAGGGCTTCGTGTACTACTCGGCAGTTCACAAGGACCGGCCGGGCTGGGAGAGCGATTTCAACCCCGTCACCCAGAAACTTTACGAAGAGTGGAAGCAGAAGACCGGCAAACAAGATTGGCACGCGTTCAAGCTCGACATTGTCGAGTGGTGGTGGAGGCACTTCACGACCGCATTTCACGAGGAGGACCCTTACCGCGTGGTATCGTTCGACCTTGCGGGCGGCCGACCGGAGGCTGGCGACCTAGAGATGATCGACGAGGAGGGAGTGGACAGCACTACCTACGGCGAGGGGAATATCGATGTTGTCGGCATCATGTTTTACGGCCGAGAAGCGGGCGATAGAATCTGGCCCAACTTGGATCAGCACTACGACTACGTCTATCAGCTTCCCATACTTGTTCCGCCTGAGATTGGCACGGGCAAACCCTGGGGGACGAAGGCGGATTTCCAGGAGTATGCAATCAGCGCCATCGAGCGGGGTGCGCAAGGCTATTCCGCTTATTGCTACGGCACACTTGTCGATGACGACGGCACGTTGAACGAATACGGTACGGCGTATCAAAAGTTTGCGGCCATGATGGAGGCGAACGAGGACGTGATTTACGCCGGGCTTCCGGGAGCCGGCGCCGTTTCAATCCGTACATCCAGCGCCGGTTGGCGAGTGAGCCAGCTTCACCACAGCTCGGGATCGACGTTGGGTATCCTCCACTTCCCGCAGGCGCACCTCAGGGAGAATTCGGACGACAATACGGCAGCGTCGGATGTGGCGCTCGAATTGACCTCGGAGACCGCGGGCCGTTATGCACTGGAAACGTTCCATGACGGAATGCTCGGGGCGCGCGAGGTGGTGTCCCTGAAGCCGAATCGATCCTGGGCGTGGGTGATTCCCAAGGTCAGGGAAACGGAGGCAATATTCGTTCGGGTCAAACGGCTTTAAGACAGACTCTGCCGTCACTTAGAAATGTGCGGTGGAGTGCCGCGTCTATGCGGTGGCAGTGTGAGCCTGCTCGCATTTTGCGCGGTGAGCTCAGGCTGGGGAACACCGCGGGAGCGCGAATGATGCATTGCTTCGTACCCAAGTTCAGCGGAAATCCTGGCGGCCGTTGAACGAACCATGCGAATCAAGCTGCCCTCTTGCGAAGGCCCCAATCTGGCTGCCATCATGGAGATACTGAGCGCAGCCACTACCTCCCCCCGATGGTCGCGAACTGGAGCGCTGATGCAACAAGCGCCCTCCACGGCCTCCTCGTGGTCCGTTGCATAACCCAACGCCCGGATTTTCTCGAACTCCGCGAGTAGTTGCTCCACGTCGGTAATTGTGCGCTTCGTACACTTCGGCATTCCGTCTTTCTTGAGAATGCGCAGTGCGGTTGAAGGGTCCTGATGAGCGGTCAACATCTTGCCGATGGCGGTGGAGTGAGGGCCGGCGCGTGTGCCGATCCTGAGTTTTACTTGGAACTCGCTCGGTGAGTCGATCTGTTCCACGAATATGATGTCCAGTTCGTGCGGATCCAGGATCGCCAGGTTCGAAGTCGCGATGGCATCTTCGGACAGCGTCCTCATGAAAGGCTTCGCAACCTCACGCACTTCAAGGTTCTGATACACGAAGTGGCCGAGCTTCAGCAGCTCCAGACCGAGGCGGTATTCTCTTGTATCCGTGTCCTGCTCAACGTAACCAAAAGTGCGGAGCGAATTGAGGATTCTATGCGTGTCGCTGCGGAGCAGTCGGGCCTCCTCCGCCAGTTCAACCAGGCGTACGGATGGCCGTCTTCGAAGCAGAGTTAGCACTCGGCAGACTTTTTCTATTGACGTTGCGGGCTTCATAGGATCCTTCTCAGTTTATACACGCTCGCATTAAAGAAAGTCAATTGCGGTTCAGGTATTTTGAACATCCCCCTTGACGCAGTCCTTGCAGAGAGAGAAATTGGCGCGGTGCAAGGCAATTATCTCCCGTTTGGAGTTTCGACACGGCGGTGAGTTGCCATGAAGGCGTCGTGCGGAGCGTTTACATTGAAACCAAGAGCCCAACGCCCGAAACATTCGGTGCTTAGAATGGCGTTACCTTGTCTGTTTGCCTTGCTCTCCGCCTGTCACTAGGTAAGCTAACTGACGACCACACTCGGTCGTGTGCAATTGAAGCGTCGGGTCTACGGGTCATTGGAAGACGGTTAAACAACGCAACTTTGAGATATCTCTCAGGAGGTAAACTATGACTCACAGAACGCTTGCCTGCCGACACAGGGACATCGTTTTACTGGTTCCATTGCTCCTGCTTTCTCTGCCCTCGCCGATCTTCGCTCAGGTCGACATCTCGGCGCAACTCCAAGGTTCTGTCGTTGATCAGAGCGGATCGGTGATCCCCGGGGCTCAGCTCGTGGCGACGGATCAAGCTACCGCACTTCAGTACACCGCGACCTCCGACGAAAGGGGCAACTACCTGTTTCGCTCCCTTCCTGCGGGCACGTACACGGTCAGTTGCGAGCATCCGGGTTTCACCAAGTACGTATCTGCCGGGAACGTTATCCTACCGCAAAAAGTCTTCACACTGAATGTGGCCCTGCGAGTGGGAGCAGTTACGCAGACAGTCAATGTCGAGGCAACAGCGGCGATGGTAGACACGGTGACGTCCACTATCCAAACTGGCTACCAGGAAACTCTAATGACAGCAATTCCCGTAATCGGGCGCGACCCCAGAGACACCTTGGAGCTTCTGGTGCCCGGCGCGCAGCCGGCGGGACTCGGTCAAAGCTCCAGCGTTCCGATTACACAGTTCAATGGCGTCTCCGGGCTCACCAACAATTACAGGGTCGATGGCAGCGACGCCAACCGCTACATGAATGGCGTATCGAACACGCTGCCGCAGGTCGAGAACCTTGCTGAGTTCAACGTCACCTCGAGTGCGCCTGACGCTTCTTACGGGCGGGCCGCTGGCGGGCAAATCAGCGCCATAACGAAATCTGGTACCAACCAACTCCATGGACAAGGGTGGGCATACCTCCAGAACGGAGCATGGAACTCCAACTCTTGGTCCAACAATTGGTTGGGCGTCAAGAAGCCGGCCTTCAATCAGCAATGGTATGGGGGCAATGTGGGCGGTCCTGTGTATATCCCGAAACTCTACAACGGCAAGGACAAGACGTTTTTCTTCGGCTCTTATGAGCGCTCTTCCACGAGTGTCGCCACGGTTAGCACCGGCGAGACGATCACCCCAGCAGAGCGCAACGGCGATTTCACGAATTCTCCGGACGGGATCCCGGTGATCAATGGCGTGCCTACGCCAGTTATAAGTCCGACGCAATTCTCGACTTTGGGCAAGACGATCATGAACCGCACGGACATCATGCCCAATCCGACCAGTGGCTTGGATACCTTCACGTGGACGCCGCCCACCACTACGGTGATTCAGAACACGCTCATAAAAATCGACGAGAACATTGGGGAGAAGCACCGCTTGTTCGGAAGCCTCTGGTGGGCCAAGAATGTCAGCAGCAGCCCTGACATGTTCTATGACTTCGGCTTCGGCAGTTGGGCTTCGCATTATCCCAATAAGAACCTCAATTGGACCTTTCCCAACAAAACCCAAGTCTGGACTGTGAATGATACGTATAGTATCTCACCGACGGTGATGAATAACTTCATTCTGAGCGTAACGCGAAAACTGGGCGGCGAACAGAACACGGCAGCAGCGAATCCTCTCTTTGGCGACGCGGACGTGGGTGTTAATGGTATAGGCGATGTCGGCTCCGCCGATATCGATCAAATCACAACGCCCCGATACATGGGCGAGGGTATCTACCAAGGCTTTTGGGACCAAAATACGGAAAATACCATCTATGCGACTGACAACGTGATCATCTCGCACGGACGTCACACCATCAAAACGGGCTTCGAGTTCCGGCAGTACCATGAATCCTTCCTCCAGGGCTGGAATTCGGGCCTCATCATAGGCTTCGCGGACGGAAACCAAAGCTTGGGCGGGACCGGCAACGGCATTGCCGATATGATGCTCGGCCTCGCGGCCACTATGTCCCAAGATAGTACCGAGAACCTGCAAGACGACTATCCCTCCAGAGAAGCGTATTTCCAGGACAGCATCAAGGTCACCCGCCGCCTCACCGCACTGCTGGGTCTTCGGTGGGAGCCGCACTTTGGCGTACGCGAGGAAAACGACCACCGAATGGCATGGCGTGAGGGCCAAACCTCAACCATCTTCCCATTGGCGCCGACGGGGGTGGTAGCTATCGGTGACCAAGGTATTCCGAAGTCCACCTACCCAGACCGGTGGGGCGACGTCGGACCGCGTATCTCCATCGTGTACGATCTTTTTGGCAACGGCAAAGTTGCGATCCGCTCAGGGTTTGCGGTGATGTCGGACTACCAGTACATGCAGGCCTTCAACGAATTTGGCACTTCCTTTCCTTATGGCCTCTCACTAAGCATAGCCCCGGGCTCGCTGGCAAGCTTACAGAATCCGTACGCGGCCTATGAAGCGGCAACCGGAACCGTGCCGTTCCCCTACCAAGAGCCAGGGCCAACTTCGCCAGGCAATGCAACGCTTAAATTTCCCAATCTTCTGAACACTATAGGCTTGGACGAGCATTACAACTCGGCGAGCATCTATCAGTGGAACGCTACGTTCGAGTACCAACCCACCAAAGCGCTGTTGCTCTCTCTTGGTTATGTGGCGACACGGGGCACGCACTTGCCTGACCGGTATGATATGAACTGGCCTAGGTTCGTTCCGGGGGCCAGCGCCTATACCACGGACAACGTCAATTCGCGCCGCCCGTGGTTTTCCGATGGCGGCTTGCAGACGATGGACGTGGCCTTCACTGACGCCAACTCCATGTACAACTCGCTGCAATTTTCTTTCCGCCAGCGGGCCTCACACGGCCTGACGTTCATGGGGAACTACACCATGAGCAGCCTCGCGCAGTTACAGCCAGGTGCCATAAACAACAACCCTAATCCTACAAACAGTTCGGGTGATGGGTCCGCCGCGCTCGGCCTCCCCGCCCGTTACCTGGGCGACAGGCAACTGGACTATTTCAGCCCTGGCATCATGCACAACTTTGCCTTGGCCTTTTCGTACGATATCCCAGTCCCGACGGGTAATTCCAGACTGGCGAAGTCATTGATCGGCGGCTGGACCTTCGGTGGAGATATCATAGGCAGTTCAGGTCAGTATGGCAACGTGGGTGACGTGAACTGCAACGAATTCAATTACGGCTCTGCCAGCTGCTATGCGACCTTAGTGGGCGGGAGCCCTTACGCCACGAATAAAGGTCAGCCCTTGCTCGCTGGAGGTGCGCAGGTTGGCGTAACATGGCTGAACCCGGCCAAATTCCTCCGCGCTGACGAGGTCTTGGTGAATAACGTACCTACCGTGTCAGCGGGCGTCGGCCAACGGCTGTACCTGGGCAATGCAGTGCAGGGTGTGTTCAAGGGACCGGCCGAATTCTATCCCAATGCCAGCCTCAGCAAGACCTTCAAGCTCACCGAATCGCTGAAGCTGAATTGGAGGGTCGAGGCAACCAACGTTCTAAACCACAGGGTCCTCACTCTGCCTTCGAACACCACGGTGGGTCCCAACATGACGCAATTTGGGGCAATCACGACGGCGATGGCTCCGCGCACTGTTCAGATGTCAGGACACTTCATATTCTGACACTTGCGGGATATGGTAGGAGGGACCGCGGAACGTTGCTCGAAGTGGTCCCTCCGCTTTCTCGTCTCATTCCGTGGGCTCGGCTGCAAAGCCAAGGCCCATACCTTCGCGCATCCTAAGCATGGGCCACAACCTCGGACCGTACTCTATGAGAAACACCGAGGTAGGCATCGACCCGCCGGGCCGGATGTACCCGCTCTGTCAGCGCACCCAATACCACGACAACCCCACACGTCGGTGCAGGACTGAGTGTTTTGTGCCCGAGGAACGGGTGCCTGTTCGGAAGGCGGATGAAGATCTGAAGCCCTCGAATTCGTGGCTCGGGCCTGCCACTGAGAACACTGGAGGATCCGGTGTCGCGATTAGATGGGAGGCTCAAGATGACAACCACGTACAGCCGACGGCAGTTACTTGCTAAACTTGGGGTGGCGGCCGGAGCGGCGATGGCACTCAGGGTTCCGCTGGAAGCCGCGCCGGCCAAGCCGTTCCGAGGCATTTTCCCGATCCTGGCAACCCCCTACACTTCGACGGGCGCCGTGGATTTCGAAGACTTGGCCCACGAAGTCGAGTTTTTCGAACAATGCGGAGCCCACGGCATGGCGTGGCCGCAGCATGCCAGTGGTTACCCAGGTGGTGTCGACAAGGAAGAGCGGATGCGCGGCATGGAAGTATTGGCCAGAGCAGCGAAAGGGCGCAAGCCAGCTTTACTGCTCGGCGTTCAATCCACGAGCATCGAGCAGATGCTCGAGTTTGCACGCAGAGCAGAGGAATTGGAGCCGGACGGAATGATTGCCATGCCGCCGCTCGAGGCGCGATCCGTGGAAGAGTACCGCACTTACTTCACGGCACTGGGGAAGCTAACTAAGCGCCCCGTATTCATTCAGACCTCCGGCGGGGCCCAGGGGATCGATCCGTCCGTAGAATTGCTGATCGACTTGGCGAAGGAGTTTCCGCATCTCGGCTACGTAAAAGAAGAGGTCAACCCGGTGAACCAGCGCATGAAGGCTTTGGTCAAGGCCAAGCCTGCGATCACAGCCGTCTTCAGCGGTGCCAACGGCTACAACATGACTTACGAGATGCGTTTCGGCGCGGACGGCACCATGCCGGAAGCGCAGTTCGCGGATGTGTACGTCTCCGTCTGGGACCTGTACCAGTCCGGGCAACAGGAGAAGGCGCGGACGGTGTTTGGCAGCCTCTTGCTGATGCTCAACCAGATGCGCCAGTTTGGCGGCGTACCGCAGTACATCATGAAAAAGCGGGGCGTGTTCAAGACCACGGTGGGGCGGAACCACAGTGGCCAGCGGACGGACATTGATCTGAAACCGGATGAGGTCGCCGAAATCGATTGGAACTTCGAAGCACTTAGGCCCTTTCTCAGGGCATAGCACTTCGATTGCAGGTTGGCTCGAAAGTAAGGTGGGTGATACGATGGCACAATCGAATTCCTGGGGCAGGCCGAGCGGCTTTACCCGGCGTGGAATGATGCAGAGCGTGGCTGGGGCATTGGCGGTGAATGAATTTCTGCCTCGGGATGGTTTTGCCGGAAACGTGGGCAGCATGAAGATTACGGAGCTCAAAACCTTCGTGGTGGGGAACCCATGGAAAAACTGGGTCTTCGTGAAGGTCAACACGGATCAGGGCCTGTCGGGATGGGGAGAAGCGACAGGCGGGCTTGAAACCAAAGGTCCCGAGGCGCAGGTCCATGAGCTGGAGAGGTTCGTCATTGGCGAGGATCCTCTTCACCCAGAGCGGTTGTGGCAGAAGATGCACAAGGGCTTGTTCCTCGGCACCAACGTGGCCATGAATGGCATCACCATTGCCTGTTGGGACATCCTAGCCAAAAGTCTGAACGCGCCGCTGTGGAAACTGCTGGGGGGCAAACAGAACCCTTCTCTTCGGGTCTACGCGAACGGTTGGTACAAGGGCCCCAGGGAACCGGACGCTTTCGCGGAGGAGGCCATGCGCGTCAAATCCATGGGGTACACCGCCCTGAAATTCGATCCGTTCGGAAGCACCTACCGGTTCTTCGACGCCGGCGAGGAGAGAAAATCACTGGCCATAGTGGCGGCGGTCCGGAAGGCCGTGGGCGATGATATGGACGTCCTTATCGAAGCCCACGATCGGTTCAGTGTTTCCACCGCCATCCGCATTGGGGAGGAACTCGAGGAGTACCGGCCCATGTGGCTCGAGACCCCGGTCATGTCTACCGATATCGAGGCCACTCTGCAAGTGGCGCGGGCGATCAAGGTTCCGGTAGCCACCGGCGAACGGTTCACCCGTTTGGGCCAGTTTTTAGAACTGCTGGCCGGGCGCGTCGTGGATATCGTGCAGCCGGAAACCTTGGGCATCGGGGGCATTGGCGGGGCCCTTAAGGCTGCTGCCCTGGCCGAAGCGGCCGAAGCCTTTGTCGCCCTTCATCAGGCGCAGAGTCCCTACAACACCGCCATTAACGCCCACATTAACGCCGTAATTCCCAATTTTCTGATTCAGGAGTGCTTCGATGATTTCCTGGAGCCGTGGGTGAGTGAAATCATGCAAGGCGTACCGCAGGTGAAAAAGGGACATCTGGAACCGCCAGAGGCTCCCGGAATCGGTGTAACCTTCGATGAAAAGGCCATGGCCAAACATCCGTATGGCCCCAACAACTTTTTGAGATTATTTGAAAACGGTTGGGAGAAGCGCACCGGCGGCTCATCGCATTAACCACGTGCTTCATTGTCGAGCGGATTTCCGGCCAGACTCCAAACTGCCGAAAGAAACAAGAGGGAGCGGAAAAGTCTGAGGAGCGAGTTTCATGCCCAAGTATCGACCACAGAGCACGGCCATCCGCGAGAATGGATCTGCAGCAGCTAAGCTTGCTGACTCGCGAGGCAGCCGTATGCCGTTCGGAGCCGAGGGGATGGATTTGCTCCTGCTCGTAGCAGTCAACTTCATGTGGGCGCTCAAATGGACCCTTGTCAAAGTTGCCCTCCGCGAGCTCCAGCCGGTTTCCATAACCCTCTTTCCGATGGTGGGCACTATCTTCCTCTTAATGCCGCTCTTGCGCAAGAAACTGCAAACCCAGCCGACATACCTAGGTGTTTTGCGCAAGGAGGCATTGCTCCCCGCCAATGTCTTTCGTTTTTTTCTGCTCGGCGCGGTAGGCCAAGTGGGGGCCCAAGTGTTGACCAGTTGGGGCCTCAAATATCTGCCCGCGACAGATGCAGCTATCATCGGGCTTGCCGTACCGATTTTCAATGCCGTTCTGGCGGCAATTATTATCGGTGAGGCGCTCAGTTGGCGCTTGGTGCCCGGTTTCATTCTGGCTCTGGCAGGGGTGTTCCTGATTATGGGATTCAACATGCACAGCCACGCGGTCCCGAACTGGCTGTATCTCTTTGGCGCCTTTCTGTTCTTCGCTTCCACGCCGGCAGCGGCGTTCTATAATGCGTACAGCAAGAAGTTGCTCGGCCGCTTTGAACCCACAGAGATACTGTTTTACAGCTATGTCTTCGTAGTTGTAAGTCTTTATCCGTGCCATCTCCTGATGGAACGGCCCCTGTCCCTTCATAGAATGGCTGAATTGCATTGGCAGACGTGGTGTAGTCTGTCTCTCCTTTCTCTTCTCGTATACGGGCTGTCAATGGTGCTATTCCTGGACGTGCTGACTCGCCGGCCCCTGGCGCCAGTAGCGATTTCCATCTATTTGATGACGGCCTGGGGCGTATTGATTTCGACCACTACGTTGCACGAAAAGGTAACTCTGAACATGGTGGTCGGGGCGTTGCTCGTACTCGGCAGCACGGTGTTCGCGAATCTGGGGAAAACCAAGCCTGTCTTGCCCCGAGCTGAGACGGAGAGTCCCGCGGTTAAGGCAACTCCGACCGGAAGGACTACGCCTTAATACAGTGACGCAACTCCGTGCGACGGGCTTCTTAGATGAGCAAGAGGAAGGGGGATTTGCTGCCCGGGAGCGATGACTGATGAGGTGCTTGCCAAGCGAAAGAATTCAAAGTGTCGAGGGGAATCGACGTGCAAGCCAAGGAGCAGTGCCAGCATAAAGTATGTGTAGTGACCGGCTCTACCGGTGGTATTGGTGAGGGGATTGCACGACGCCTGGCGGCCGAGGGGTTTTCAATGGTCGTGTCTGGACGCCGGCGAGCGAAAGGCGAGGAGATTGCCCGGCAGATCACGAATCAGGGCAGCACGGCGTGCTTCCTTCCGGCCGACATGGCGGATCCCGAGGCTTGCCTGAGATTAATTGAGGCAGCGGTGGACCGCTATGGACGGCTGGATGTGCTGGTGAATAATGCCGGAATTTTCCCCATTGCCGAAATTCGAGACACGACGGCGGAAATCTGGGATAGGGTTTTCGCCATCAACGTCCGGGGCCCCTTCTTGTGCGCCCAGGCGGCCATCCCGCACTTAAAAGAGCAAGGAGGCGGGTGTATCGTCAACATTGGCTCTACAACTCCATTCCGTGCCGGCGGGGACCGCGTTGCCTATGCGGCTTCCAAAGGCGCCCTCTTATTCATAACAAAGACTTTGGCACGAGCATTGCTCGGTGACAAAATCCGTGTGAACTGGGTGGCTGTAGGATGGGTTGCCACCGAAGGTGAGATTGAACTGCGTTCACAACACGCCTCGAGTGGCATCGGTCAGGAGTTTCTCGATAAAGTTTCCGCAGAAGCGCCGCTCGGAAGGCTGGAGACCGTTGAAGATATCGCGGCCGGTGTCGCCTATCTGGTGTCGGATGAAGCTAGTCATGTGACGGGTTGCGAACTGAATATTTCCGGGGGATTGTGGATCTAAGGGGGCGGCATCTGTGACAGAGGTCGAACACGTACTTGGGATAGGAGATCAGTTGGGCGAAGGGCCGCTCTGGGACCCCCAGAAGGGACTCCTTTTTTGGGTCGACATTGAGGCAGGCTGCTTCCATCGTTTTTGCCCGGTCACAGCACGAGTGGAGACGTTTGACACCGGCATCACGGTTTCCGCACTGGGCCGCGTAGCGGGTTCCGACAAGCTCATCATGGCGACCACGCGAGGGGTTGCTCTTTGGAACTGGCCGGACAGCTCCCTCGCGGTGATTGTTGCAGATCCGGAGGAGGGACGGCTCGGGTCCCGTTTCAACGATGCTGCGGTAGACCGGCACGGCAACTTCTGGGTGGGCAGCCTCGGGCCGGGTTTTGAGAGCGCACTTTACCGGCTCGGGCCTGAGCGCTCGCTCCACAAAATGGATTCGGGGATCGGGGTCTCCAACGGCATCGCATGGAGCCTCGATAACCACGTGATGTATTTCACAGACTCACGCCGGCGCGTCATCTTTGTGTACGATTTTGACGAGTCCTCAAACTCGATCGCAAACCGCCGCGTTTTGGTAGAGGTTCCGGAGGGCGAAGGCTTTCCAGACGGCCTCACCGTGGACAGGGATGGCTTTCTGTGGAGCGTGCGCTGGGGAGGCGCACGGATCGCCAGATACGACCCAACTGGACGGCTGGAACGGGAAATTATGCTGCCGGTAACCTACCCGACGAGTTGCTCGTTCGGCGGCGCGAATCTTGACGAGTTGTACGTCACATCGGCCCGCGCTCCGCTTCTCCAGCATCTCGCCGCTCGCGAGCCGCGTGCGGGAGATTTATTCCGCATCCGAGTAGGCGTAAGGGGAATCGAAGCGTCACAATTTCGGGAGTAACACCGAAAGTGACGCGTTCTTTCAAGAAAAAAGTCAGGGATTCAGCAGTTTTGAAAGCTGCATTGACGAGTCACCGTTGAAAGAATAAAGTCCGGTCCTTGTGTTCGGCCATGGTGATCTGCGGGTTGACCGGAACAGCGAGGACAATTTGGCAGCAGTCGCCGCACTTTCGGAAAAGGGGTCTTTGCGCGTTTACCTCATTGTAGTGGCGTTCGCATTGGTTTTTGGTTCGTCGCTCTTCCTGGACCGACTGCCATTGAGCGTGTTCGCGCCGGCTTTCCGCCAAGTCCTGAACATAGGACCATTGGCGAGCGGGGGAGTTCTTGCGACGATCGTGTGGGGCTATGCCCTGCTTCATGTCCCCGCCGGCTGGCCAGGAGACCTTTGGAGAGCGCGCAAAGTCCTTTCCGCTATCATCGTACTCAGGTCGGCATTGACCGCTCCGATGGCCGTCGTTTGGAACCTGCCGTCTTTGCTTGCGATCGGCTTTCTATTTGGAGCAGCAGAGCCAGGGGCGCTGCTTTGGCTCAAAATCAACCCCAAGGAACAACTGGCATGAAAATAGTCAATCTGAAAACATTTGTGGCGGGCGCCCCCTGGCGAAACTTGATCTTCATTACCTTGGAAACGGACGAAGGGATCACCGGCTGCGCCGAGGCTACCTCGCACAACAAAACGAAGGCGTTACTCGGCTACTTCGAAGAGGCGCGCGAGCGGTACCTCTTGGGCACGGACCCCTTCAACACCGAAGACCTGTTTAGTCGCATGTACCGCCTCGATTACTCCTTGTGCTCGTCGGTCCAGGCCACAGCGATCAGCGCCTTCGAGATTGCCTGCTGGGACATCGTCGGGAAGGTGCTGGGGCAGCCGATCTGGCGCCTCTTAGGTGGTAAGTGCCGCGAATCGATTCCTGCCTATGCGAACGGCTGGTACACGGTGGAGCGCGATCCAAAACTTTTTGCCGAGAGGGCGCGCGAGGTAGTTGCTAAAGGATACCGCGCACTGAAATTTGATCCCTTTGGCGCTGGCGGACTCGAAATGTCGCGGCCGGAAAGGCGGCTCGCAGTCAGCCTCGTAGAAGCCGTGAGGGATGCTGTCGGGCCTGACGTGGAAATCTTTATCGAAGCGCACGGTCGTATGAGCCCCTCAACCGCGGTTGCCATGGCGCGGGAGATCGAGCGATTCGATCCGGGGTGGTACGAGGAACCAGTCCCGCCGGAAGATGTCGAATCGCTCCAGTTCGTGAAAAATCACATCGGCATACCGGTAGCCACAGGCGAGCGTTACCAGACCCGTTACGGTTTTCGCGAACTGGTGGAGCGGCGCGCCGCCGATATTCTGCAGCCTGACATAATCCACGCGGGCGGGTTCCTGGAGACGAAAAGGATTGCCGCTATGGCGGAACCCTGCTTTATGACCGTAGCGCCGCACAACTCTGCCGGTCCCGGTTGTACCGCGGCTTCGGTGCATTTGGCCGCCTGTACGCCGAATTTCAAAATCCAGGAGACCTTCGACGACTTCGCCGATCCTTGGCTCAAGGAGCTGGTGCGCGGCGCGCCGCAGGTGCAGAACGGCTCTTTCCAACTGCCGCAGCAGCCAGGGTTAGGTATCGTACTCGACGAGGAAGTCATACGCGCGCACCCACCGCGTGACGGTTTCTTCAACTTGTGGGACCCGCAGTGGCACAAACGGAATTTTATGAGGGGTGCATCATGAAAAACATAGAGGGTATTCAGGTTTTGCTTTCGACGCCTATGCTGGAAGACGGCAGGCTGGACTACGACAGCTTGGACAGGCTCATCGAACATGTGATCCAGGGCGGCGTCCATGGGATCGTACTGCTGGGCAGTACCGGCGAGTTCTTTTCGCTGACGGACCAAGAGAGAAAGGAATTCACGACAAGGGCAATCGCTCTGATCAACGGCCGTGTAGCCGTGGGAGTTTGCCCCGGAACGGCGGGCACAGATCCCACCATCGATCTGGCGCGCCATGCTGAGCAGTGCGGCGCCGACTACTTGCTCCTGCCGATCCCATTCTATTTCAGCAACACGCTCGCCGGGGTCGTGGACTTCTATACCCGCATTGCTCAGGCCGTTTCGATTCCCATCATGCCCTACGATGGAGGCGGCGGCAATTCGCTGGATATAGAAACCTGGCGACGGGTGGTGGCTGGATCCAACAACGTCACTCTGGCCAAAATCACGGTGCCGCTTCCGCCGAAGATCAAATGGCTGCACGAGGAATTCGGCGGGCGTGTGAAGGCCTTCGGCGGCAGTGACCAGACCATCCTGCTCGCGCTGGCCAACGGCGCGTGCGGATTAACGGTGGCCGGAGCTAACGTTGTACCCGGTCCCTTCGTACGCATGTGGAACCTCCACCGGAGTTGCCACAAGGACGAAGCGCGCCAGATCTACTATAAGAGCATAAGCCCCATGAACGTGATTGCGGTGCCGGCGCACACCGAATTCATCCAATGTTATAAGCAAGCGCTTTACTGGATGGGCATTATCAGCAGCCCGTATGCGCGCGGCCCCATGATGCCGCTTGACGAGGCCCGCAAGATCGAATTGCGTGCTGCCCTTGAGATTATGGGTCTGGCACTGCCCGTGCGCGAACCCAGCCCGGGATCGCCAGTTACTGAGCTACTCAGCTCCGCATAATGGCTTCTCGTCCAACGCCTCCAGGCCGGCGCCTAGCAGCGAAGAATCCCTCCCTCCTCCCTGTGACTTGGCCGGTTGACGTGCTCAAGCCCCATTCATTTCCGCTCGGCGGGCTCGGCGGCGAGCAGGCCCATGTCAAGCACCGAGTTGAAGAAGGGGGTGCAGAAATTATCCATATAGGCATGGCCCCCACTGTCAATTCCGGAAAACTCGTCCTCGCGACTGAGCCAAGGATCACTGACTCTTTCGTAAAAAGCCCCCTTGTTCTTTCCCGAACTGAGCTCCGTAAACAGGTTCAGCTGTATCAAACGGTGATTCAGATCATTCCAGAGCGGATCTTGGGTCAGCCTGAATAAACGGTTGATCACGTAGTTCATCCTGTTGTCAAAGTTGTAACAAATGTACTGGTGATATCCCGTCTGCTCGTCGAATGTGCACTGGGTGGGATTCTTCACCCAACTCAGTTGCTTGGGACAGAAGGAAAGCAAGGCCCAATATGCATCGCCTAGCGCCCGATCCAGGCACTCCTGATCCTTGGTACGATCGTATTTGGACAACCAATACTCAATGACGTTCCAGATCGCTTGGTCGTCGTAGTTGCTTTCAAATGGCCCCACATCGGGATGTACGGCCGTAAAATAAAACCGGTCTTCAGCATACTTGCGAGTCCAAGCTTCCAACTTGTTCGTGGCGAAATCCAGGTACCGTAGGTCACCCGTAATCCGTGCGATTTCCGGAAACGCAACTAAAGCCCGCGATGACAAAACTGAGGGAGGCTTAGCTGACCCTTCCGCTGGTACAACCGGCGGCAAACCTCCATCTGGATTAACTTGCCGCATTACCCAATTGGCCATCCGCACCGCCGCGTCGTACCATTCTTTATGCTCCACTCCTTCAGCTTTTCTTACCAGTTCGTACGTCCACAGCAGGTATTTCGCCGTCTGCGCATTGATGTCGGGCTTCCAGCCTGAACGCGCACCGAATTTAGTAGTCCATTCGCCACTCTTATAGGCGGTGTAAACGACTCCATAATTCGGGTCATCAGGATTTGTGCACGCCTGAGACTGCGCCTTCAACACGAAATTCATCTGCTTAAAAGACCGACGTCGCCACAGCGGATCCTTGGTTGTCAGGTACAATCGATAACTGAGATACCCCGAAAGCGCAGTTCTGAAGGTAGCTATGCCAAAGTCGTGGTCCCCCTGGTTATTTACCAGGTATCCGCCAATGGTGTCATCTCCTCCTACCGTTTCGTTCCACATCCATGTGCTACGCCGTCCGTCCACGAAAATGTCAAACGCCCGTTTGACGGTCCGCACATGGAATGATGTGTCGACCTTATATCCGTTGATGGCTATCCATACCTTGGCAATATCAGCGATTGCTTTCGATGCTTGTCCCTTGTCACTTACAATGAGTTGTAAAGGATAGAAGTATTTGATCTTGGAGGAAAGAAGGCCGCCTCCGATGCGAAACTGTGGCGGTGTTACTTTGTCCTCGAAGTATAACCCGGTGTTGCCAGTCCAAGTGGTGGGGTTGAAATAGTCGAAGCCAATAGCGGTCACAAACAAAGTAACCATCGATACATCGGGCCGATACATGAGAGGACCTGGAACTCCACTGTAAGTGACTCGCCTGACGGCTAGACGTGAGGAATTCCCCGCATACGGATAGATTTGGCATCTCCAAGGGTAGGCAAATCCATCTTGATACGTCAGACCTACCTCCCAGCCCCTCAAATCCCTGTCAACCGACCAGCTGGCCTTCATGTCTGCCGCCGGCATGTCGTCCCTCAGCCCGATTTCCATGTTGAATCGAAAAGTTGTTCCCTCAATCTCAGCGGCGCCGGAGAATGTTGCGCTGCGAGCGCTAGTCCTGTGGGCTGTTGAAGCCGGTAGCCATAGTTGTTCTAAGGTGCCGCCGTTGTACAGGATAATCATCCCATTTGAGGCTTCTTCCTCCACTTCTTTGTCGTGCAGGGAGATCTTTCCAAGTGTCCATCCCTTGTTAAACCTCCTGAACTCCCATTTCAATCCAGCGGAATTTGCTAGGGTGATGGATTCCGATGGAAGTTTTTGTGCCGCAGTCGTCGATTGAACAAGACCGAGCAAAAACAATAAAGCCTCCATTGATACGACGACGAAAATGTTTGATGTTTGCATGATTCCCCCTAAATGTTTCGTTCCCTCGGAATATACTCTACAGCTCGTGGCCGCTATCACGAGCTCCCGAGAATCGAGGATGACCGGTCCGAAGTCGCGACAGCCCCTTCGGTGAGACTCCTCATGAGAAGCTTCGCAATCTTCCACGGTACCAGCAGATAAAGCCAGTTGATGTTCAAGCATTTTGAAATACCGGGTTGAGAGTATGCTGCAACAGAGGGCAAGATTTCAGACGGAATCGAGGATTATGCCAAATCGCGCGGGCATGGGATCCGCAGCAGATGAAGATGTTGGCACACATTCTGTTTTGAGGGGGAAGGGAAACGGTCTTCATTTAAAAGGCTGTATTCGAAGGGCGAGGTGTGGCGAAACCTTACAAACATGGAGGATCCCCATCATGAAGAAATGGCCTTATGCACTCGGTGCAACACTATTCATGCTGGCTGTATTTGGATTGTTTTGCAAGGGTATAGCAAACTCGTTAGGTTCCGGCACGGAGACGGAAGCCGGGTGGAACAAGTACCAGGGGAATCCAGTCCTCGGCGGCGAATTGGGCACGTGCTTCGATGTCTCGGTTCTGGAAAAAAGCGACGAGTATCTGATGTGGTTTTCGTGGCGCCCGAAGAGGAGCATCGGTTTCGTGAGAAGCAAGGACGGAATCCGTTGGGGAACGCCGGTGATCGTATTAGCGCCTAATCTGAAATCGGGATGGGAGGACGATATTAACCGCCCTGTCGTGATAGAGAACGCCGGCCAATACCAGATGTGGTACACGGGGCAGTGGCATGCCGGACAGGCGGACGGTCGTTCATGGATTGGATACGCGGTCAGCCAGGATGGAATTCATTGGAAACGAATGAACCAACGACCGGTTCTCTCACCGGATGAGCCTTGGGAAAAAGCTGCGGTGATGTGCCCGGACGTGATCTGGGACAACTCTGCAAGAATCTACCGCATGTGGTATTCCGGCGGGGAGCAGATAGAGCCCAACTCCATTGGTTACGCAACTAGCCCTGATGGAATAAACTGGAGTAAATTGCCGGAGAACCCGGTTTTCCGTCCGGATCCCCATGATGAATGGGAGCGACAAAGGGTGACCGCATGCCAAATCGTCCACACTGGCGGCTGGTATTACATGTTTTACATCGGTTTTTCGGATATCAGCCATGCTCAAATCGGGCTGGCTAGGTCGAAGGACGGGATAAGCGGTTGGCAGCGCCTGCCAGAAAATCCCATCGTCCGGCCAGGCATAGGTGCGGCCGAGTGGGATCATGACGCCTGCTACAAGCCGTACGCGGTCTGGGACGGAAAGCATAACCAATGGTTGCTTTGGTATAACGGTCGCCTTCGCCAGTTCGAGCAAATTGGACTGGCAATTCACCCTGGAAAAAACCTCGGTTTTCCTGATTGAACGCAGGCTTAGCGTGTCAACTGGGAACGAGATCAAGGATTCTCCTCCAGGTGGAAGGTAGTTGAGTGACAGGCCGGCCACTTGCGTAGTTATAGGCCAGCGCCTTTCAATCACGGAAATCTCTCGCTTGGTTCGGAAACGACCTCCGGTACAACGATTCCCTCCGCTAGCCTAAGGCGGCACAGCCAAAACCACGAAGGCAGAGCTGGAATGCTTTGAAATTGCTCCCATGGCAGTAAGAAACCCGCCTGAAGCTAACGCGGTCACAAGTTTTCTGCATGCAAAAGTGCCAACCTAGCGACCAAGGTGGTCTGAATTTCCCGCCTGAGGATGTTCACATGCGCCAGGCCCTCAGGGTACCACCGCTTCAGTTCAAGCAGCACGGGCCGGAGCAGTTCATAGTCGGTCGAGCAGGCGATGAGGGCAGCTTCAGGAACCGCGCGGACGACCAGAGGCGTGCCGGCGCTCTCGGAAGCCCGGCGGAGCCAGTCCCGCAGCTCGAGGTCTGTGCCAGCGGAGTACATGATCAGCATATGCATCAGAACTCAACGGAAGGCGTCGGACGTATACTTATTCCGGTCCGGGGTTCCCCGGTGACGCATACCGAGGTTCCAGCCCGGCGACTACGTCAAGGCTGATTTCCAGGATAAGGTGACAGGCCAGAGCGGGCAGACGTGAGTGCGGACGGATTCCAGCGACGACGGAGCGGGCATCCTCTTCGGTAGGCTCGACAGCGAGCTGCTGTTGGGTACAGCCCTCCATGTTGGCGAGGAGCTTGCGGCGGACTACGACAAGGTCGTCGAGCACTAGAAGTCGTCGGACTGCGAGAGGCAGTAGGCGCGCTACTTTTAGCCTTGGGCGGCGCATCGACTCACGGGGTCGTTAGTGGCAAGTAGACAAGAGGTCGTTCAGCAACGAAGATCCCCACACCCGTACGAGTTCTTTCATGTCTGCGAAGGTAGAAGTCGCTTCGGAATCCGCCGGCCAGGGTTCAGCCCCAGGTCTGAAATACAGTTCTCTTGTGCTTTTGCGAACCAGGGGCAAAAGGTAGGATTTGTCTTTGCAGACGTTGAAATCAGCCTACTGCGCCACTCGCTCGAGATTGTGCCTGGAAAGCGCCCTTCAACGCCCGAATCCCGTTTGCCCCATGCCTGCCGAAGCCAGATGATGGGAAGCTGACATCCATTCTGTGTCCATTCAACACCCATGATGCGCACAGGAGCCCTTCGGGAAACCTTGGTTTGCAGCCGGGACCACTTGACTGTCGACCCAGCACGGAGAGGTGTTGCTGCAGATGGCACTCCCGAAGACGCCCTCCTCCTGGGACTCCTCCCGATAGACCTGCAGCGTTGACTTAGCTGTAAGCGCAGCCTAAGATAGCCACCAAAGGCGGGACCGTCGCCATGGTTGGCAAGACCGTTTCCCACTACCGCATTCTGGAGATGTTGGGGGGCGGGGGCATGGGCGTGGTGTATAAGGCCGAAGACACCAAGCTGCGTAGGTTTGTTGCCCTCAAGTTCCTGCCTGAAGAACTCTCTAAGGACCATCAAGCACTAGAGAGGTTTCAGCGAGAGGCCCAAGCTGCCTCCGCACTCGACCACCCGAACATCTGCACGATTCATGAGATTGGTGAACAAGAGGGTCAGCCCTTCATCGTCATGCAATACCTGGAGGGTCAGACCCTGAAGCAGCGCATCGCTGGCAAACCGTTTAAGACGGACGAACTGCTCGACCTCGCCATTCAGATCGCCGACGCACTCGACGCGGCGCACCAGAAGGGGATCATCCATCGGGACATCAAGCCAGCGAACATCTTTGTCACCCAGCGTGGCCAGGCGAAGGTCCTGGACTTCGGCCTGGCGAAGCTGGCTCCAAAGCCCAGGCGGGCGGCGGAAATGGCGGGGGCCTCTGCGCTGCCCACAGCATCCATCGAGCCCGAGCAGCTCACCAGCCCCGGCGAGGTGATGGGGACGGTCGCCTACATGTCGCCGGAGCAGGCGCGGGGAAAAGAACTCGACGCCCGCACGGACCTGTTTAGCTTCGGGGTGGTACTGTACGAGATGGTGACCGGCCATCGGGCTTTCCCAGGCAGCACGTCAGCGCTCATCTTTGAGGCAATTCTGAACAAGGCTCCGACCTCGCCGCTGCGTCTGAATCCGGAGTGCCCTGCCGAGCTGGAACACATCATCAACAAGGCGCTGGAGAAAGACCGGGGGATGCGTTACCAGAACGCCTCTGACATGCGCGCCGACCTGAAGCGCCTGAAGCGGGATACAAAATCCGGGCGGCCTTCGCCACCGGGCGAGGCGAGAGCGGCCCAAGTTCCTGCAGCGGGCAGGAAACTCTGGAAGGTTCTTGTTCCCGCCGCCCTGATGCTTGTCGCGGCTGCCATCGGGGGGACGCTCTACTTCCGCTCGCGCCAAGCCATGGCCCGCCTGACCGACAAGGACACCATCGTCCTCTCCGATTTCGACAACAAGACGGGCGATGCGGTATTCGACGACACGCTGAAGCAGGGGCTCTCGGTGCAGCTTGAGCAATCGCCCTTTCTCGCCCT
>Ga0326727_10005445_pt1 | contig 36419 bp, 34 predicted proteins | sample MB2enrmetagenome_FD_207643 | JGI IMG/M metagenome (GOLD analysis project Ga0326727, IMG submission 207643) | Lab enriched peat soil microbial communities from McLean, Ithaca, NY, United States - MB29MY | ecosystem: Environmental > Terrestrial > Soil > Wetlands > Peat | place: USA: New York...
GCGCGGAATGCGCGTGTTCAAGAACCGGTTGATGTGCTCATTGACGAAGTAGAACCAGAGAAATCCGCGCACGTTTCCCTGCGCCGGATTTCGCAGCTGTGCCAGAATGTGCCACGGCGCGGCGACCACTAAGAACACCAGCGTGCTCGACAGCAGGCGCAGCTTTAGCAAGTGCCGCAGATTTCCCGTCAGCAGAAGGTAAAGCCCGATCGCGCCGATGGGAAACACCAGCCCGATCAGTCCCTTGGTAAGAACGTTGAGCGCGCACACTGCGGCCAGTCCCCAGCAGGTCCAGGGCGCCGGCTTGGCTTGCTCCAGCGACACCAGAAAAAGCCAGAACGTCAGCGTCAGCCAAAGGCCCACGGCCGCGTCCGGAATCAGAAAGCGTGTAAAGAGAAACGGTCCGAGCGCAGTCGCCAGCACCAGCCCGGAATCGAATCCGCCTGCGCTGCCCAAAGCCCAGCGTCCCAAACCGTACGTGGCGAGGATCATCGCCAGCACGCCCAGCATCAGCGGAAGACGCGTGCTCCACTCGCTGACGCCGAAGAGCGTGTAACTCGTCGCCACGCCCCAATACATCAGCGGAGCCTTTTCCAGGTAGCGTACGCCGTTGGCGTACAGCGTCACCCAGTCGTGCCGCAGCACCATCTCGCGCGCCGCTTCGGCGTGCACCGTGTCGGCATCGTCGAGCAAGGCGGGCCGCGAAAGTCCGGTCATGTAGATGACCGCCCACAACACGGTCAATGTCACGACGGAAATGCGCCAGTCAGAAATAAACCGGTTCGGACGAATCAGCGTCGGAGGAATTATTGTCGAGGGGATCGTTGCCGGATGGATCGCGCTGCCAACTGTCGACGGTTCAAGATTGGACGTGGCGCTAGGATTCATCGTGAAAATGCCATTATACGGGAGCAAGAACCGCCTCAGTCCGCCGCAGCCCCACGGGAAACACGGCCGTCGGCTACTTCGCGGTAAATTTCAAGAATTCTCGATACCGAGCTGGTCCAGGAAAATCGCTGCGCCTGCTCATAACCGCGTTGCTTCATGCGCTCGCGCAGCGCCGGGTCAAGCAGTGCGCGTTGTAAGCCTCGCCGGATCTCAAACACGTTTTCCGGATTCACCAGCAACGCCGCGTTCCCCACCACTTCCGGCAGGCTCGAAGTGTTCGAAGCGACCACCGGAGTTCCGTGGGCCATGGCTTCGAGTGGCGGCAATCCAAATCCCTCGTAGAGCGACGGGAACACAAAAATCTTGGCGACATCGTAAAAAATGCGCAGCACTTCGATGGGCACGAAGCCGAGGAAACGCACGTCGTTCTGCACCCCGCTGCGCACCACCGTGCGCCGCAGCCGCGGATGGCTGGAAAGATCGTCGCCGATGATGATCAGCTTCAGATCCGGAAACTGCTGCTCCTTCTGCAGTTCACTCTTCAACGCAGAAAACGCTTCAATGATCCGCACCACGTTCTTGTGCGGCCGAATCGCACCCGCATACAAAATAAAGGGATGGTTCACCTGATAACGCTGGGCAATCAGTTCGCGATCCGCGGCGGTGGCATGGCCGCGCAGAAAACGCTCGTCAATGGCGTTGTAAACCACCTCGATGCGCGCGTCCGGAACGGCCAGCAGTTTTTCGATTTCGTTCTTGGTGAATTGCGAGACCGCGATGACACGCGCCGCCTTCCGCAACGCGCGCCGCGTCAGATAGAAGTACAGGCTGCGCCGCAAACTGGAAGCGTCGCGCGATCCGTACATGTGCTCCAACAGGTCGTGCACGGTCAGGATGTAAGGACGACCGAGGCCGCGCGGAATCCAGAACAGGTGCGGAATGTGAACCACGTCGCAATCCAGGCGCCGCACGATGGCCCGGAAATCGAGAGTCCCCTTCAGCGTGTTATCGCCGCCGTCCAGCGCCACCGCGTGGAAGTTCGGCGGCAGCGCGCCACATTCCGCCACCCTCTCCGGCGATCCGATGAGGAAGTACTCGCCGTCGCGATCCAATCGCGCCAGCGTGCGCACCACGTTGCGGATGTAGGTGCCCACCCCGAATTCCGTCATGCGACGGATGTCGATGGCTACTTTCACAGTTTGAATTTAACCACAGGGGACACAGGGGAACACAGGGAATTCGCCAAAAGCGTGTCATCCTGAGCGGGGCGAGGGACTTGTGCATTTCAACGCACGAACCAAATACATAGGTCCTTCGCTTCGCTCAGGATGACAGCTTATGAGAGGTTACGCTCTCACTTCGGCCTGCGCCCGCGCGCGCCGCTCGGCATACAGCGGAAACTCTTCCGCCATTCCCAGCACCTGTTTGCGGATTTTCGCCAGCACCGCGGCGTCGGTCCGATGATCGAGCGCCTCCGCGATCCAGTGCGAAATCTGGCGCATCTCCGCTTCTTTCATGCCGCGCGTAGTCACCGCCGGAGTGCCAATGCGAATGCCGCTCGGCTTCATCGGAGGATTCGTATCGAACGGAATCGCATTCTTGTTGACTGTGATGCCGGCCTCGCCGAGAGCTTTCTCCGCCTCGCTGCCGAACATGCCCTTCGCGAACACGTCCACCAGCATGAGGTGCGTGTCCGTTCCACCGGAGACGATGCGATAGCCATCGGCCGCCAGCGTCTCGGCCATCACCTTCGCGTTGGCCACGATCTGCCGCGCGTAGTCGCGGAAGCTCGGTTGCGAGGCTTCGAGGAAGCACACCGCCTTGGCGGCAATGATGTGCACCAGCGGCCCTCCCTGCATTCCGGGGAAGACCGTCTTATCGATATCCTTGGCGAATTCCTGCTTGCTCAGGATCATGCCCGAGCGCGGCCCGCGCAGGGTCTTATGCGTGGTCGACGTCACGATATGCGCGTGCGGCACCGGCGAAGGATGCGCTCCACCCGCCACCAGTCCTGCGAAGTGGGCCATGTCGACAAGATAGAGCGCACCAACCTTGTCGGCGATCTGGCGCATGCGCGCGAAATCGATGATCCGCGGATAGGCGCTGCCGCCGCCGATAATGAGCTTCGGATGCTCCGCCGTGGCGATCCTTTCCAACTCGTCGTAATCGATCGTCTCGGTTTCCCTGGTCACGCCGTAGGGAACGATCTTGTAGGTCTTGCCCGAAAAATTCAGAGGATGTCCATGCGTGAGGTGCCCGCCGTGAGCCAGATTCAATCCAAGAATCGTGTCGCCGGGCTGCAGCACCGCCGCGTAGGCGGCTTGATTGGCCTGCGATCCCGAGTGCGGCTGCACGTTGGCATGCTCCGCGCCAAAGAGTTTCTTGACCCGCTCGCGCGCCAGATTCTCGACCACGTCGGTGAATTCGCAGCCGCCGTAATAGCGCTTGCCGGGATAGCCTTCCGCATATTTGTTGGTGAACACGGAACCGGCAGCCTCAAGCACAGCCTCGCTGACAAAGTTTTCCGAAGCGATCAGCTCCAGCCCCTCATGCTGGCGGCGAACTTCGTTATCAATAGCGTTCGAAATCTCGGGATCAACTTCACAAAGAGGGCGGGACATGGCGGAATTTTTCATGGGGACTCATGGCTATTTTACCCCGAGCGGGGGTCGAGAGCGACATCACAAACAAGGTTCAATTGCGCTGCAGAGTCCGGAAAAGCTGGGGCTGCGCATACGGTCGGACGTCGTCCGGTATGCGCACTGCAGACTGGCATGTTCAATGTTGGCCTCGCCCTGGCGTCCTAAGCTGACGCAATGAACATGACCTTCCACTTGGGCGTCCGGATTTTGGAACGGAGAAGAGCGTGCGGTTATGGCGCGGTTTCTTCCGTCTGTATCCGGGCGGACACCGCCAGCCGCGCCCACATGTGGAGTCTGTTCGGTTTTCGGAACAGAAACATCGCTGCCAGTCCAGTAGGACAGGAGGCATATACCATTCCTGCGGTGTGCTAAATAGGATTCCAGTCTCCAAGTCAAGTATTTATCACAACTTCCCAGACTTTCATGAAAACGACCAACCTGCTTGTAGTCAGTGACGAAACGATCGCTCGCGCGGGTCTGAAGTTGTTTCTGGCAACCGAAGCAGGACTAGAAGTCAAAGGGGAAGCAAGCAGCAAGGATGCCATTGAGCAAGCGAGCGACCTGAGACCCGACGTCGTCATCGTGTTTGCTGAAGTGACAAAACCCAGCTGTGCGCAGCTGATCACCGCTCTGCGCAAAGCGGTTCCTCCGGCCGGAATTGTTGTCCTGGGTCGTGAGACACATCACGCCTACGTAGGCTTGTTACTGGCAGTTGGGGCGCTCGGATATGTTCTTCTACGTGCAACTCCGCGGCAGCTGTTCACAGCGATTCGCGCCGCTTCCCGCGGGCGCAGATATGTCGATCCCGAGTTAAGCGAGACACTCTTCCCGTTGCTTGCCCGACAAGCAGAGTCTGGCACCAAGGTGCTTAGCCGGCGCGAAGAAGAAGTTCTAAAAATGGTGGCCTACGGTTACACCCCCAAAGAAATTGCCTCCAGCCTGAACATAAGTCGAAAATCGATTGAAACCTACCGGGCACGAAGTCTGGAAAAGCTGGGGCTGCGCACACGGTCGGACGTCGTCCGATATGCACTCCAGACGGGCATGTTCAAAGTTGATGCCAAGCGGGCATCCTAAGCTCCAAATGGGCTTTCCCGGTGGACTGCATTCCCGATCCACTTCGTAGCTAAGAGCATGGAGCTTTGTTGCACCGTGCCGCCGAAATTCCGGTTCTCAGCTTTGCGGCTTGGGCTCAGTTACTTTGCCGGCAGCAGGTCGTCCTTGGCGAGGACGTAGGTAGTCAGCTTATCAATCTTGAGATTGGAACGGCTGGAAGTGAGAGTAACGGTTCCGTCGCTGTTGCGAATGGAGTCCACATCTTTCATTAGAACGCGGCGTTTCGAAGTGATGGAGGACGGCGAGGGCAACGTTGGACTGTCCTTGCCCGTGTCAGCGCTGGGAAATCGCGGTGTAGACGAGGGATCCCTCTTGTCGGGGTATTGGCCCATGCCGTTCCAGTTTTTAATGCTGTTGGCGGCGTCCGGTGGTTCATACGAGAGACTCTGAGCCGGCATCGCCTCGGCGGGGTAATACCAGGCGGTCAAGTAAAGCTTGAGGGGCGCCGATCCATTTTTCCACTGCGCGGAGTCCATGCGAATGGCGAGGCGGGAGGGGTCGGTTTTAGACTTCGCCACGGACTCGGTTACTTCTCCCGATAAGACGGCGTCGCGCGGGATTACTACGCTATCGACCAGGGTGGCAATGGCAAGATTGGCCTGGACCTTGGTCCCGACGGGGGTTTTGCCGGCAGCGACGTTTTGCCGCATGACCACTGGGAACTCAAGCCCCACCGGGGAACCGGATGCCGCGGGCGGCTGCTGGCTGAGCAAGGCGGCAGAGCCGAGAATGACGGTGAATAGCACGCGACCGACCGCGACCGCTTTGCTGAACATATTGTCCCCCTTGCTGGTTGACTGTCGGGCAGGCGTTCTAGATGGCGGGATTATACCTCAGGCGAACTACGGGAATCCACGCGCCGAGCACTCGGTGTGTCGGTTGCACGCACGGACACTGCAAGCGCTTGAGCACTAGTAAGCGCTGCATCTATAGCGAATCCAAAGTTGCTGTGGCCACAGGCGACTGCCGAGCTGCGCTCGGCCTGGACGGGCGAGGGCGCCCGTCCCCACACACGAGCGGGATACGATGACCGCAAATCCTCACTCGGCACTTCGACGGGTCGTTCACACTGGCGTAACAATCCTTCCGTATAGTTTCCGAAACTTTGGGGCTTCGCTCTTGGTTCCCGAATCCCGAAATTTATTGCGAACAGAGGAGATTGTCGATATGGCCACGGCACCGAATCCTGAAACCTATGGCGAAGCGGGTGGAGTGTTGAGCCTGGCCCCCGCCCGGCCCGCGCTGGAAGCGAAGCTTAATCGGAGTCCGGGAAAGATCGGGATGGTGGGCTTTGGCATTGTGCTTCTGGTGGGGATCATTTACTCCGCGTTTCATCTGCTGACGGATCTTTCCACCGTGCACAGCGGGTCGATCATGCCTTATGTTTTGCTCGGCATCGCGCTGCTGGTGGCGTTGGGGTTTGAATTTGTCAACGGATTTCACGATACGGCGAATGCAGTGGCTACCGTCATCTACACGCACTCGCTGGAGCCGCATATTGCGGTGGTGTGGTCGGGGTTCTGGAATTTTCTGGGCGTGTTGCTTTCCAGCGGGCTGGTCGCTTTCGGAATCGTCTCGTTGCTGCCGGTCGAACTGATTTTGCAGGTGGGGAGCAAGGCTGGGTTTGCCATGGTTTTCGCCTTGCTGGTCGCGGCCATTATTTGGAATCTGGGCACATGGTATTTCGGCTTGCCTGCCTCCAGTTCGCACACCATGATCGGGTCGATCATTGGAGTGGGCATCGCGAATCAGCTGATGTCTCCGAAAACGGGCACCAGCGGCGTGGATTGGGGGCAAGCCACCAATATTGGGAAGTCGCTGTTGTTGTCGCCGCTGGTGGGATTCGCGGGCGCATTTCTCCTGTTGTGGCTGATGAAGGTGGTGATTAAGAACCGCGCGCTTTATGAGGCTCCGGTAGGAACGGAACCGCCGCCGTTCTGGATTCGGTCGTTGCTGGTGCTGACTTGCACGGGAGTGAGTTTCGCGCATGGATCGAATGATGGGCAGAAGGGCATGGGGCTCATTATGTTGATCCTGGTGGGGACGGTGCCTACGGCCTATGCTTTGAACCACGCGATCACGCATAAACAGTCGGACGACTTTATTGCGGTTTCACAACAGGCGGCCGGAATACTTTCCAAATATGTCACCCCGAACGCAGTCATCGGCGATGAACGGGACGAGCTTACCGATTACATTCGAACCAAGGAATTCACTCCCAACACCATGCTGGCGTTGCGTCAGATGGTGAGCGATATTGGGAACGAGACGGTGCTGTTCGGAGAGCTGGCAAAGATTCCGAACGACCGGGTGCGGAACTTCCGCAACGACATGTATATCGTCAGCGAAGCTTTGCGGCTGATGAAGAAGACCGGGCAGCCGGCGATGAGCGCGGCCGATTGGGAAGGCTTGGCCAATTACAAGAAGCACGTGGACGCGTCGACGCGATTTATCCCGACCTGGGTGAAAGTTGCGGTGGCGATGGCGCTTGGACTGGGCACGATGATCGGATGGAAGCGGATTGTGGTGACGGTGGGAGAGAAGATCGGCAAGGACCACCTCACCTACGGTCAGGGAGCGTCGGCGGAGATCGTGGCGATGTTCACGATCGGCCTAGCCGACTGGTACGGATTGCCGGTCAGTACGACGCACGTGCTGTCGTCGGGCGTCGCGGGCACGATGGCGGCGAACGGTTCCGGGTTGCAATGGGGGACGGTGCGCAACCTGGCGCTGGCGTGGGTGCTGACGCTGCCGGCGTCGATGGTGCTGTCGGGATTTCTGTTCTGGGGATTCAAGAATGTGTTTTGACCGCTGGTCGGCTTGCTCTCCGATGAATTGGAGCCGTTGGCGTTGGGAGGGATTTGCCTAGCTTCGCTCGGCTTGGACGGGCGGGGGCGGCCGTCCCTACGCTAACAATTTGGCCACCGGCACGCGGGCGAGGGCGCCCGCGCCACACGAGCGGTGGTGATAACCACCTGCTTCCCAACCGCCTCCAACAGGTTTATAAAGTAAAGCAAAGTGGGGAACCGGAGGGACGGCATGGATCGCAGGGAATTCTTGCTTGCGGGCTCTGCGGGAATCGCGGGCGCCTGGGTCAGCTCAAAACTTCTCAGTTCACGGACGCTCAACTTTCGGGCGTTCGGGCCGGCGTTCGCTGCTCCGCCACCGTTGGCCCAGAAGGTCTCCGCCTTCGATACGGTGACGTTGGGCAAGACTGGGATTCGCACCAGCCGTCTGGCCATGGGCACAGGCACGGTTGGATGGAATCATCATTCCAACCAGACGGCGCTGGGCGTGAAAGGGCTGTCGGAGCTCCTGCTGAACGGCTACGATCACGGCTTGCGTTTTTTTGACGCGGCCGATTCTTATGGGAGTCATCCGCATGTTGCCGAAGCGCTGAAGCAGGTGCCGCGCGACAAGGTCACGGTGCTCACGAAGACTTTTTCGCGCGATCCCAAATCTGCGCGCGAGGATCTCGACCGCTTCCGCCGCGAGCTGGGCGTCGACTACCTCGACATCTGCCTGATGCATTGTGTGACCGAAGGCGATTGGACGGAACGCTACCAAGGAGTGATGGACGTGCTGTCCGAAGCCAAGGAAAAGGGCATCATCCGCGCCCACGGCTGTTCCTGCCATACGATTGAAGCGCTGCGCGCCGCCGCCAAGTCGCCGTGGGTGGAAGTGGATCTGGCGCGTGTCAATCCGATCGGCTCACACATGGACGCCGCGCCTGAGGAAGTCGTCAGCGTCCTGCGCGAGATGAAGGCCGCCGGCAAAGGCATCGTCGGCATGAAGATTCTGGGACAAGGCGATCTGCGCGGGCGGGTGGACGACGCGCTCCGCTATGCGCTGTCGCTCGGAGTGCTGGACGCATTCACTATTGGGGCGGAGAGCAAGGGCGAGCAGGAAGATCTGATGCGGCGCATCGCCGCAGCGTAAAGATCGAGGACCGAAGACCGAAACCTAAGATCGAGCACAAGCTCACGGCGAAGGCCCGACTGGGCGCCGCGGGAAGTCAACTTCCGCCTTCCTTCTCATCACCACGCACGGTGACAAAACTCACAGCTTTTTCCCGGCCATGAGACTAGAGTTCTGGGCGTCGACCCTCCCTCGACCGCTCGTGCCTAGACATTCTTGCACTCTGCTCGCTAAAGGTGCGCGACATTAACAATCCAACCTTCGTGATACAGGCGATCCGCACTGAAGGGTTGTCCCAAAGGGTCGCCGCAGTTTCTGTGGAGGGAACAATGAGGCGAGTTGCAGTTATTGTGGGTCTATGCGCGCTGCTATTCCCAATGGCCGCTTGGGCAGACGGGATTAATCTTACTAACGCGGATGGCACGGTCATCATCACGAACGCCGGGGTCGTAACCACCGGGTCCCATCTGATGAGCTTCAATGGGATTTTCGCGCCTACTGCACGGGCCATGGGCTCGGTTAGCTTTTCAACCGGCGCTTTCACGGGCGCCAGCATCTGGACTGGCGGAACTTTTTCCAGCACGAACTCCAGCTTCATCGTGACTGGCATCGGCAACCTCGGCCAACCGAAAGGGGTCATTTTTAGCGGGGCTTTCGTCGGGCCGATTGCATGGACCGTGGTCAGCCACACCAAGTGGGACTATGTGTTCACCCTCTCGGGCACGATCCGTGGGCAGATCTGGACCGGACGGGTGGTGACCGGAACCACGACACAGACTATTTACGCGTACAAGAATCAATGGTCGATCGATCACGACGGTGGCATCCATCTCGGCAATACGAAGTTGACCGTTCCCGAACCTGGCACCCTGGGATTGCTGGGCATGGGGTTGATCGCTATTGCCGGAGCCATGCGCCGAAAGTTCTTTGGATCGTAACCTGACCCGGTTTCATCTTGCCGGGCAACCATTGGTTCCCTTTCATGGGGAGCGGGGAGGATTCCGTGTGGCGCGGACACTTGTGTCCGCGCCACATGTGTTTACGCCACATTCCTCCTCTGCAATTGATCAGCGGCGCGGGTGACGTGCGATACTGAAATTCATGGCGCTGCCGGATTTCACGCCTCGGGTGGGGAACGATCCCAAGTTGGTGCTGATTCATTTGACGACGGGGACGGGGATGGAGATTGAATGGAAGGATGGGCACCGGTCCGTCTACACATTTGCATTCTTGCGAGATGCTTGCCCTTGCGCGCTTTGCGAGGATGAACGGACGAAAGCGGGACGCAAGGCGGGCGAGGCGGCGAAGCTCGCACCGGGGGCTTTGCCGATGTTCAAGCCGACGGTGAAAGCGCTGGCGGCGGAGGCGGTGGGCAAGTACGCGCTGAAGTTCTCGTGGAACGATAAACACGATCTGGGGATTTATTCGTGGTTTTATTTGCGGGAAGTTTGTCCTTGCGCGGAGTGCGCAGCGGCGCGGAAATGACGATGGACTAACCCGGCGAGATTTGTTGCTGGTGTGACTTTCCGAGGGATTATCCAATTCAGACTTCTTTGGCAAGAGTGGGTGCTAGGTGGAGTGCGTTGAAGATAGCGACGGTTATGTTTCGTCGCGATCCGATACGAAGTTTGGTGTTTGACGAGGAAGCCTAAGTCTTTAACCACGGGGGACACAGAGGATCACGGGGGAAGTCAGTGACATAAACGTCAATCTGTTTGACTAACTCTAGGTGGTGATGGCGTCCAAATAACGGGTCAGGAGTTGTTCTCCTTGACCTTCGAATTCCACGAACATGATGCCGTTGCCGAACTGGGGATGGCGGGTGACGACGACTCCACGGACGACGACAGGGCCGTCGTCGATCCAGAGGGTAGCCCGAACGCGTACACCGAGTGGGAACTGGATCAACATTTCGACGTAGCAGCCGCCGCGACTGAGGTCGGTGGTCACGAGACGCAAGGGAACGTCGCTGCCTTCCTCGTGGATTTCGATTTGGACCTGTACCGTGTAGCGAGGATGCAGGCGGCGATCGGGTTTCGCTAGGGCGGAGGTAAAAGGCTGGGCGTCGGGCGAATTCATGGATCGGCTCCGGGCTCGATGCTTACAGGGCCCCTGGGCGAATCATCGGCGTTGCGGGTGGGCGAGATTAGTGCGGACGTCCCCAGACGCGATTACGAAAGGAACGTCCCGGGTCTCTGACCATATGAATTTGCGCTTGAAGCGTTGTGGTCTCCCAGGTCTCAAAATCGAGACTTGGGGCACCCACGGCGATCCTTTTACGGGCAAAACCCTTCGTCCGTGAGTCTCACGAGAACTTGCGCTGCAGTATAATCTTCGCCTTGAACGAAACGGCATGACTGACATGAATCAGACGACTGAAGCGGCTGCGACTGAAGCACCGGCATCGGAGAGAACGGGGATGGATATTGGCGAAATCTTCAAGATCCTGCCTCACCGCTATCCATTTCTCTTGATCGACCGGGTGGTCGAGCTGGTGCGGATGAAGAGCATTGTCGCATTGAAGAATGTGACCGTCACCGAACCTTTTTTCCAAGGACACTTTCCGGACCAGCCGATCATGCCGGGCGTGCTGATTGTGGAAGCGATCGCGCAGGCGGGCGGGCTGCTGCTGCTGACGGAAGTTCCGAACCGCGACGAGATGCTGATGGTGTTCACGGGGATCGAGAAGGCGCGATTCCGGCGTCCGGTGGTGCCGGGAGATCAGCTACGCATTGAAGTCGTGGTGAAGGCCTGGCGAATAACGGCGGCTCGTCTGGAGGGCAAGGCGTATGTGGACGGCAAAGTAGCAGCCGAGGCTACGGTGACTTGCCGGCTGGTGCCGAGGAATGCGGGCGCGGAGGCGGCAGGGGATTTGTGATTTCCAATTTGTAATTTGTAATTTCGATTGAAACTTGGAGTCTCCGATCCAAATTACAAATTACAAATTACCAAATTACAAATGTCTTCTCATCCCACGGCGATCGTCGATCTCACAAGCAAGATCCATCCATCGTGCAACATTGGGCCTTATTGCGTGATCGGGCCTGAGGTGGAGCTCGGCGAGGGCTGCCATCTGGTTTCGCACGTCGTTATCGAAGGGCCAACGAAAATTGGCGTGGACAACGGTTTCTTCCCGTTCACTTCGATTGGCCTGGCGCCGCAAGACATCACCTACGCGGGCGAACCGACGCGGTTGGAGATTGGCGACCATAACGAGATTCGCGAGTTTGTCACCATCAACCGTGGCACGATGAAGGGTGGAGGATGCACCCGAGTTGGCGACTACAACCTGATCATGGCTTATACGCACATTGCGCACGACTGCCAGATTGGGAGCCACATCATCATGGCGAACGCGGCTACGCTGGGCGGGCACGTAACCGTGGGAGACTGGGCAACGGTCGGAGCGCTGTGTCCGGTGCATCATTTCGTGCGGATTGGGACACATGCGTTTATTGGCGGGGGCACGACCATCACGCGGGATGTGCTGCCATTTTCGAAGACGTCCGCCGAGCGCGGAACGCACGCGTATGGATTGAATGCGGTGGGGTTGGAGCGGCGCGGATTCACGAAGGAACGAATTGGGAAGATTCACCATGCGTATCGTTTATTGCTGGCGTCGAAGCTGAACACGTCGCAGGCGCTGGAGAAGCTGAAAGCGGAGTCGGACATCGGTGAAGACGTCGAGATGCTGATTCGATTTATCGAGGCGTCGGAACGCGGAGTGATTAAGTAACGTGGTCAGTGGCCGGTGGGCAGTGGCCAGTTAGAACCCACGATCGTTGATGCCTACTGACCACCGACCACTGACTATGAAACTCGGCCTCATCGCCGGCAATGGCAAGTTTCCCTTCCTCGTGCTGGACGCGGCGCGGGCGCAGGGTTTTGACGTGATTGTCGCTGCGATCAAAGAAGAGACTTCTCCTGAGATCGAATCGAAAGGCGCGGCTTTCGTGCACTGGTTTTCACTGGGCGAGCTATCGAAGCTCATCGACACTTTTAAAGCCGAGGGCGTCACCTGTGCCGTGATGGCGGGGCAGGTCAAGCACAAGCAGATTTTTTCTGCTATCAAGCCGGATTGGCGGCTGGCGAAGCTGCTGCTCTCGCTGGGCACGCGCAACACGGACTCGCTGCTGGGCGCGGTGGCGAAGGTGCTGGCGGATGAGGGCATCATGCTCGAGAACTCGACCGCGCTGCTGGAACCGCTGCTGGCGAAAGCGGGCGTGCTCACGAAGCGGGCTCCGAACGAGCAGGAGCGCAAGAATATTGATTATGGACGCACGGTGGCGCGGCGGCTGGCGGAGTACGACATTGGGCAGACGGTGGTGATCGCGGAAGCGGCGTGCGTGGCGGTCGAGGCGATGGAAGGGACGGACGCGACGATCGAACGGGCGGGGCTGCTGATGCGGTCGTTATCCGTAGAATCGGAACCCGCCGGTGAGGCTTCGACGCTGAGCCGCGCGCTGACGGTGGTGAAGATCGCGAAGCCGAAGCAGGACATGCGCTTCGACGTTCCGGTGATTGGCGTGAAAACGATCGAGACCATGGCGCGCGCCGGGGCAAGTTGTCTGGCGGTGGATGCGGGGCGATGTCTGCTGCTGGATGGCGAGGCCATGACGAGGGCAGCGGATGAGGCGGGAATCGCGGTGTGCGCGGATTAGCTTCGTTTCTTAGCGAGCGCTCGGCGCACTCGTTGCCGTGGGAAGCGCCGATCGGCGGTTTCGCTTATGGATTCAGAGATACTTCCGCGGGTACGACAGTTCAAATTTTTCCTTCGGTGCCGGCTTTACTTCAACCTCGTGGACCACGTTCTTCGAGAAATCCGGTGGCACGTAGCTTAGGTAGTACATACCGTCTATCAGTTCCTTAACTCTTGCAAATACCTCTTTCCTGTTGATGTTTCTGAGAGATGCGCCTCCGGTCAATTTGGCGAAGTTCTCCATGACCCTATCACCCCGGGCATCGGTCACCGAATCTTTGGTATAGATCGTGAAAATTACTGCTCCGGCCTTCAACGCCTCGGAAACCGCATCCTCGCGGGTGATATGGCTGAGGTTGTCTTCCCCGTCGCTGGTCAGCACTAGGACGCGCCGCGTTGGCTTGCGCCAGTCACGCGGCCCCATGCGCTGCTTGCAGGCCATGGCCACTGCATCGTAAAGCGCGGTTCCGCCGCTGGCCCTGACTTTGGCGGTAGTGCCCTGCAACTGCTCTTTGTTCAGCCATCCGGTTGCCTGTGGAATGGTGTCGAACCTGAGGAAAAAGACCCGATCTTCCGGGCCGCGAATGATGTTATCCGCAAACAGCTTCGATGCCTTCACGAAGTCGTCAAGGTGAGCGTCGCGCTGTGAGTTGCTCGTGTCGATCAGCACACCCAACTCCAGCGGGAGATCGGCTCCCCGCAGAAGACTCGCCCCTGTGACTGGTGTTTTCTGGTCCGTGATCACCAGGGATCCTACGGTTAAACTGATTGGCCGGTGATGCGACCCGGTTGCGATTAGCGGAATGGCCACCCTCGGCGTTGCCGATTCCTGCGCCAACCCAGACAGTCCTAACAACGCAAGCAGAATTGCTTTGCAGACCCGCTTCATGTCACCGTCTCCAATCGCGTAGAACTGTAAACATTACCACTCCGGATGGAATAACATCGATGGGATAACGAGAGGAGGCGCTTCATGTGTGAAGCCGCTCGCATTGCCGATCAGCTCCGCCGCGCATTTGATGGGGACGCCTGGCATGGCGGTTCCTTGTTTGAAATTCTGGACGGCGTCACGGCGGCGCGGGCAGCGGAGCGTCCGATTGCGGGTGCGCATACGATCTGGGAACTGGTGCTGCACATTGCGGCGTGGGATGGCGCGGTGCTGCGGCGGTTGCGCGGGGTTGCGGTGACGCTTTCCGATGCGGAGAATTTTCCGCCGGTTACGGATACGAGCGACGCCGCCTGGCGCAAGACGCGGGCTGAGGTGCGGCGCGTCCACGAGGAACTGGTCTCGGCGGTCGCTTCTCTCACTGACTCGCGGCTTGACGAGATCGTTCCGGGCAAAAAAGGCGCACACTACACCTTCTATTACATGCTTCATGGCGTGGTGCAGCATGAGCTCTATCATGCCGGGCAGATCGCGATTCTAAAAAAGGCCTAGCGGTCGAGAGCGTTGAGCTTGCTTAATGGTTTGACTTCGGCCGGCCTTTTCCCCTTGCCTGAAACTTTACCTGCCTTCGCGGATATTCTCTGTGGACGCCGAATGACTGACTTTGAGGCGCTATACCAGAAATACGCGCAGGATGTCTTCCGCTTCGCCTTCTTCCTTAGCGGGAATCGGGCGGACGCCGAGGACATTGCTTCGGAGACATTTGTGCGCGCCTGGAACGCGCCCGGTGGAATCCGGCAATCCACGGTGAAGGCGTACCTGCTGGTGATCGCGCGCAATTGCTATCTGCAGGGGCTGCGGCGCAGCGGCCGGCACTTGCCGCTGGAACAGGACTTTGCCGATCCCCGGCAGGCTCCGCACGACTCCGCCGAGCAGCGTGCCGAACTGGAACAGGTAATGCTCGACCTGCAGCAACTGCCGGAGATCGATCGTACGGCGCTGCTGATGTCGGCGGCGGAAGAAATGTCTTACGAACAGATCGCGGAAACGCTCGGCTTGTCGCTGGGCGCGGTGAAAACCAAAATCCATCGTGCCCGGCTCAGGTTAGAGCAAGCACGCAGCAACCGGAGGTGAATGTGGAGATGACGCGCAACATCATTCAGGATCTGCTTCCGCTCTATCTGGCGGGAGAAGTATGCCCAGAAACACGCGCGGCCGTGGAAGAGTTCTTGTCGCGTGATGCAACGCTGGCTGCGGAAGTCGAGCGGCTGAAATCCGATTCTCTAAAACGAATACTTGGAGGAACTACCATGACACTACCGCAGGATCACGACGCTCAAACCCTGGCCCGCACTCGCAGCACGATTGCTCAGCGCAGCTGGATGATCGGACTGGCCATTGCCTTCACTATTTTCCCGATGTCGTTCGTGTTCGACAAAGGGCACGTCCAATGGATGCTCCTTCGCGAGAGTCCGAGCCTGGCGATGGCCTCGTGGGCAGCGGCGCTCGGCTTCTGGGTGGGATTTGTCATTCACAATCAGCGGCTGCGGTCTTCGGGACTCTGACATCGGGGCTCTGACTTGGGACTTTCCCTTCCGGCTCCAGAACTGCGACAATCGCCCTTGAAAGCAGTTCTGGAGCACTTATCTGAGCAGCGAATTTCCGATTAATGTGGCGGTGATTGGCGTGGGCGCTTTCGGGCGCAATCACGCTCGTGTCTATCGGCAACTGCAGCAGGCGGGCAGCGTGCGGCTGGTGGGGGTGGTCGATCCGGATACGGCGCGGGCCGATGCGGTGGCGCGCGAGTTCGAGTGCAAGGCCTTCGGGTCGGTCGAACAGATGCTGACTACGCGCAGCGAGGTGCAGGCGGCGTCGGTCGCGGTGCCGACCGTTTTGCATGCGGAGGTGGCGCGCGCTCTGATGGAAGCTGGGGTTGACGTGCTCATCGAAAAGCCGGTGGCGGCCACGCTCGATGAGGCCGGCGAACTGATCCGGCTTGCTTCCGCGCACCAGCGGGTGGCGCAGGTTGGGCATCTGGAGCGCTTCAATCCGGCGGTGCGGGCTACGCTGCCGCTGCTCAAGCGTCCGATGTTTTTTGAAGTGCATCGGCTGAGCGTGTTCTCTCCGCGGGCGCTGGATGTGGACGTGGTGCTGGACCTGATGATCCACGATCTTGACGTGGTGCTGACCTTCGTGAAATCGCCGGTGAAGGAAATACGAGCGGTGGGGCTGCCGATTCTTTCGGGCAAGGTGGATATCGCGAATGTGCGCGTCGAGTTCGAATCGGGCTGCGTGGCCAACTTTACGGCCAGCCGGGTTTCGACGGAGCGCGTGCGCAAGCTGCGTTTCTTTCAGGCGGGGCAGTATGTTTCGATCGATTATGGACGGCAGGATGTGCTGGTGCTCTCGATTGGCGGCGCTTCCGGAATTCCCCACTCATTCGCAAAAGACGCGAATGAGTGGGGCACCCAGAATCCGCAGATCCAGATGGCGAAGCCTGCGACCACGGCGGAGGAGCCGCTGCTGGCGGAGATCACGGCCTTCCTGCAGGCGGTGCGCGAACGGTCGCGTCCGGTGGTTTCGCTGGAGGATGGGAGGCGAGCGCTGGAGCTAGGGCTGGCGATCCTGGCCGAGATCGCCCGTCATGCGGGACGGATCGGGATGACTGCAGAGGTCAGAGGTCAGATTGCGGAGGTTAAACCTCAGGAATCTGACCTCTAAACTTGCTCTACTGTTGAGGTGGCGGGCCCTGATTGTCGCCGGCGTCGGGCGGACCGTGGCGATGGCCTGGTCCCCATTGCTCATGCTTGGCCTGCATTTCGTCCCACTTTTTCTGCTGCGTTGAGTCGAGGAGCGCGCGGATCTGCGTGTCGCTGTTCTTGCGGATGTCCATCATCTTGGCGCGGCGATCGCGCTGGGAAAGAGAATTGTCTTGGTGCAGGGTCTCCATCTGTGAGTGCTCGGACTGGAGGATGTCCTGGACCTTGGTTTGCTGATCGGAGGTGAGCTTGAGTCGCTTGGTCAGTTCTTGGGTGCGCTGAGCGGGATCGGGCGGGCCATGGTGCCAGCCGCCGTTGCCCTGCGCGGGCTGCTGATTGTCAGGGGGCGGGCTGTCGTTGGATTGGGCGGTTACCAGAGGCACAGCGGTTGCGATGAGGCCGGCGGCGAGAAGAACCAGAAGGCACTGTTTGAGCATGGAGATTCTCCTTATTGGAATCGATCTGTCTGCATCTGCTATGAAGAGAATTATGCGCCGGAAGTTGTGTGAGGGACAGGATTCAGACAAATCTTTGCTTAACTTTACAAAGCGCGACTCCGATTCGGAATTTATGGCGTTGGAGCGCCTTGCGCGGACAGGCGCTGCTTAAGCTGGGCGGCAAATTGTTGTGTCTGCTCGTCGGAGAACTGTAGTTGACCGTCGAGGACGAGATTCAACTGGCTGGCTCCGGCATCCTGGAATTGGGCTTTCTGAAGGGTGGCGGATCCCTGCGCGACGGGCGGGAGTGTGACCTTGAGGTCTGTGCCTTTTTGCAGGGCGGAGAGTAATGATGCGGCGATTTGATCGCGCAGCGTGGCGCCGAGGTCGCCGGAGCGGAGCAAACTGCGGAGCAAGCCGTCGGCTTCGACGCGGGTAATTTCAGAGGCGAGACGCAAGCCCGCGTTTGGTTCGGTCGTTGGTCCGATCGTTGGTCCGACCGTTGATTCGGCCGTTGGTCCGAGCGCATGTTCGAGGGATGGAGTGAGCTTGACCTCGATGGCAGCCTCGCCCGCGGCCACCTCCATAGGGCTTTGACTGCCCGAGCTTCCCAGGCCTGAACCAGGCGTGCAGACCCAGCGCTCGTAGTGCAAGTGAGCGACTACCAAGCTGGCGGGCTCCCGTGGGATGAGCGTGGCTTGTTGAATCTCAATGCGCTCGCCGCAGCGGGGAGAGCGGGTGAGTTCGGAGCGGAGAATGCTGGTGATGTTGAGCTGCAGGTCGGAAAGATCGGCGACCAGCTTGAGATGGAAGAGGTTCTGGCCGCTTGCAGCGGGCGTTGTGGCGGATGCTCGGGAAACGGCGCCCGACGTTGGGACGGAGATGGGCTGGCCGTCGACGCTGATCGAGTTCGTCACCGCTGGAAGGCTGAAGGCCACGCCCTGGCCGGCTGGGTCAAAGAGGATACTCATTTCTCTGCCCAGGGCGAGTTGCTCGTTTTGGAAACCGACTAGAGCCTTGTCGAGACTGGTGGCGGAACTGGAAATCTGTTCGATGCCTGGCTTAGCGGTCTGGACGATCTGATCGAGGGCCTTGATCTGTTTGTCGAGCTCGGAATCGGCTTTGGCCAGCTTCTTGGTGGTCTCCTCTAAGAGGGATTTTTGCGTGGAAGAAAGCGAGGTGAGAAAATTCTGGTTGCCGGCGCGAACCTCTTCAATGGCCTGATCCACGGCGGTTGCACGATCGGACAGCGGTGAAGAAGGGGGAACTTTCTGCAGAGATTCGCGGAAGGTTTGCAGCTGATCGCTCGCGGCCTGGGTGTATTGCGCGACCTTGGCGAAGGCAGCACGCTGTTCGGCGTTCGCTTGCACGGCCATGGCGCGGTGAAAGGTCTTTAGATAATCCGTTGGGTCGAGCCCTCCATTCGGGATGGTGCAGTCGTGCACGCAGATGAGGGGCGTCGAGTTGCGTCCGCCGCCACCGCCCATGCCGCCGCCAGCGCCCGCGCCGCCGCCCATGCCGCCACCACCGCCCCCACCCCGCTGCGCGAGCATAGTGCAGGGACTGGCGAGCAGAGCGATTGCGACAATGACAACAGCTCTACCGGGCATGGGTCGACGCAATGCAGACATGCGAAATGCAGACACACGAGGCGCGGAAACACCATGGGCATGTGCGCTAGGGAAACTCTGATCAAGTGTCGGCAGAAAGCATAAACCACAGGGTACACAGGGGTGCACGGAGGACCCCAGGGACTCGATCAGAACTTCGCTGGGACGGCAAGTCCCTTTGTGGAACATAGGACAGATCTCCAAGAACATTTTACGGTTAGAACGGGACTGCAAGGACTAGCGGAGCCACAAAAAGTTCTGATGCGGGCGGATTCAAATTGGTGATCTGATCTCCCAGTCCTGTGGGCAGGTTGCTCGGCCGTTACTCCGGTACTCACTCGGCGGGCGCAAAAAATGCGACAATGGTGTTGGCGGTCGCAACTCCATAATTTACGTAACTTTACAGAGAGAACTTTGCCGTAATCTCACGCAAGATGTTACGCAACCCAGGAGTCTGCCCGTGGCTCTAACCTTTATAGTCTCTGCCTGATGCCGGTTACCCAAATTCCGTCTCGCGACCCGTTGCCTCCGCCTCCCGACCAGCCGGAGCAGCGTGATTTGTTTGAAGCGCAGCATTGGGAGACGGCTTATCGTAGCTTCAATCCCGACGATGTTCCGCATCTTCTCATTCAGTTGCAGGACGATCTCTCGCGGGCGCGCAAGCGCGAGGCGCTGTGGCTGTCCGTCATCCTGCACTTGTTCGTGATTATTCTGTTGTGGAACAGCGAGAAGTTGATGGAGCTGTTGCCACACCGGACGGTGGCGCTGGCGATTCGGACGGATACGGGGCCGAAAGACGCAACGTTCTTGGAGTTGCCGCCCGACGAGCAGAAACTGACGCGGCGTCCCGACGCGAAGGTGATTTCGGATAAGGACCGCATCGCCACCAGCAAGGCGCCGCAGATCAATCGCGAAGAACTGAAGAAGATATTGCAAAACATGCATCAAGGGAGTCCGGGCGAGAGCGCGCCGCCACCAGCGCAGGGCCAGCCAGCGCCGCAGGAAAATCCGCAGCCGAGTTCGGGATTCGCGCAGCCGCAGCCGAGCGACCAGACGGCGCAGTTGCAGGCGCCTCCGCAGAACAGGCCGGTGCCGAATTTTAATGCGCGCATGTCGGCGGGCTCGGCGATCGACCAGGCAATCCAGGGCGTAGCCGCCAATCGCGGCCGCAACGGCGGTTCGGGACAAGCGGGCGATTTCGGGAGCCCGGGCAGAAGCGGGGCGAAGGCGCTGGATCAGGCGGAAATCCTGACCGATACGATGGGCGTGGATTTCGGGCCTTACCTGACGCGGATCGTGCAGATTGTGAAGCAGAACTGGTATGGCCTCATGCCGCCATCGGTGTATCCGCCGATCTTGAAACAGGGCAAGCTGGCGATTGAATTCGTCATCTTGAAGGATGGCAAAGTGAGCGACATGGCGATTCGCACTTCGTCCGGCGACATCCCGCTCGACCGGGCGGCGTGGGCGAGCATCACCGCGTCCACTCCGTTCCCGCCGCTGCCGAAGGAATTTCCCGGCAAACTCCTCGGCCTGCGTTTCTATTACTTTTACAACCTCGATCCCAACGCCAGCGAGTTGAAGTGAGCTCGCGAAAATCGGCCCCTGAAGGGGTGTCCGTTGGGAACTGCATCGGCATGGCTGAACAGGCTGCGGAAAAAGTGCTTCCTGCGTCGCAGTCTCACCTCAGCGGCTAAAGCCGATACTTAAAATTAGCCAGTTATCGCAGCGGTAAACCGCTGCGCCACCCAAAAACAAGCGCAACATCAAGTTTTTCCGCAGCCTGTGAAGCGATGCCCTGATACGAACCATGAGACGCGGTGACACGAAGCCGTCCCGGAAAATGCCCTGATACTAAGCCGGGGCTCTTGACCAGTCCTCTACTTCACATACTTAGGCTCTTTTCCCTTCGACCAGGGATCGTAGGTGGCTACGAAATGCACCCGCTCCGGCCGGGTCGGATGATCGAAGAACCACACTTTTATGAAGGTATTCGGGTCGGGATCGGAGAGGTTCGTTTCTCCACTCTTCTCGAAGTAATGGGCGGCGACCTGATTCGGGTTGGGCACAATTCCGTGGATCACTTCGAGGCCATAGCGATCCGCCTCGTGCTCAAAATGGCGGCTCACGGCGTTGAATGCGGGAGTCGCAAGAAATGCCAGCGCTGTCATCACGAAGATCAGAACGGGCAGCGACGCCCAATCCTGCAAGTCTCGAATAGCCCACGTCGCGCCCCATCGCGCCAACATACCGTTCGACAGGCGATAGCCTAGATACAAAAGAAAAAGCAGAATGGCGGCGTCGATCGAAATCTCTTTGGGAATGTGCAGCAAAACGTAGTGCCCCATCTCGTGGCCGAAGACAAATAGCGTTTCCGGAACGGTGGCCTTGGCAATCGTGTTGTCCCAGACGACGACGCGCTTGGACGCGCCAAAGCCGGTGACATAAGCATTCAGGCCAGTTTCCTTCGAGCTGGCATTCATCACGAACATGCGGTCGGCGGGAATCTCCATTCCGCCGCGATGGACGACTTTCTGCATCTCCGATAGCAGAGCGGGCTGCACGGTTTGGAGCGGCTTGAAAGTGTAGAAAAGGGGATCGATGACGATTGGCTGCAGAAAGAAGATCGCCAGCAGGATTGGGATGGAAGCGAGCCAGAAGTAGAACCACCAGCGCCTGGGGCTGCGCCGGATGACGGCATAAAGGATGCCGACCAGCAGCGTCACCACAATCAGCATCAGTGCCTGGTTCAAGATCCAGTCGCGGAGCCATGGTCCCCAGCCTTGCACGGAGAGGCCATAGGCGCGTAATAACGACTGGTCATTGATGTCCGTAGCAATTCCGAAAATCGCAACCGTCAGCAGGAGCAGAGGCGCAAAGACGATCAACTGTACGAACCGGCGCGCGGAGGCGCGTTCTGCCAGGTTGCGAAACGCGGGCGCCAGACGCCATCGCAAGACCACCAGCAACACCAGGAACCCGTAAAACGCGTCGAAAAAAAAGTGCCGATAGTGGGTGTTCGAATACGCTTTAGCGCGTGCGTACTGGGCGGGAGGAGGCGCGTACTCGACGATGGGCGCGCCGGTTGAATCTGTGCCGACTGGGGTGGAAGAAACAGCCGCCGTGGTGGACGGCGGCGGCACCGCAGGATTCGTGACATTACCGGCACCGCTTTGCGCGTGCAGCGTTGCCGTCACGCTGGCTAAAAGGAGAAGCTGCGGGAGAAGGCACATTCGGATTGTCATGATCGGCTCCTAACGATTCAGGTACATGATTATTGCAGAACCGAACTTGAAAAGGGGGAGGGGAGAAGTGGTGACTTTCGGCATTCGTGTTTTCATCGATCGCAGGTGCGCGAACCGGCCAAATTCGCTACCATAGAACATTCGCAGTGCGCTGTGCATCCAAATAAAACTATGAAGCTTCAACGACTGATGCGGTTGTTACTTGTTCTCGTTCTGCTCGGCCTGCCGGGTTTTGCGCAGGATGTGCCGGAGGCTCTCCGCCCGCCCAAGGGATCGCAGCTTGCGATCGTCGTTTTCGAAGACCTGCAATGTCCGCAATGCGGCCGAGTCGCGCCGCTGCTGGTGCAGGCCTCGCACGAGTACAAGATTCCGCTGGTGCAGCACGATTTTCCGCTGCCGGGGCACAACTGGTCGTTCGACGCCGCCGTACTGGCGCGCTACTTCGACACCCATTCAAAAGATGTGGGGAACGCGTTCCGAGAAACTGTATTCGCGCACCAGATGGAAATCTTCCCGCAGAACTTGCGCGGATTTGCGGAGAAGTTTGCCGCCGAGCACAAGATTGGGTTGCCGTTCGTGGTGGATCCGGATGGCAAACTCGCGGGGCTGGTGCGGGCGGACAAGGATGTGGGAATGAGTCTGCATATTGAACACACGCCGACGATCTGGGTGGTCAGCAGCAAACATGCGGGCAAGCCTTATGTGGAAGTGACGGACACTAAGGAACTGTATGTGCTGATTGACGCGATGAAAAAGGAGTAGGAGAGGTCAGAGGTTAGAGGTTAGATTGCAGAGGTTGAAGCCAAATTGCAGAGGTCAGAGGTTAGATTGCAGAGGTAAAAACCTTACATTTTCGATGTGAGGATCATCACCTACAAGGGCGAGAATCACAGAATAGAATGCCTCACGAGGCTGGGCATGAAGCGCGACTCTGAGGCTCTGAAGCTCCGCACCAAGGACTTTGCACTGCGAGTCCTGCGACTTTATCGCTCGCTGCCGCGAACTGAAGAAGCTCGAATCTTGGGTACCCAGCTTCTTCGCTCCAGCACATCGATCGGCGCAAACTATCGAGCGGCGTGTCGGGGAAGATCTCGGGCTGAATTCGTAGCCAAACTGGGAATCGTCTTGGAAGAGGCAGACGAGACAGTCTTCTGGTTAGAGCTCTTTCAGGACGGAAATATCTTTCCGGCGGAAAAATTGCACGACCTTGTGCAAGAGGCGAACGAACTCGTCTCAATCTTTGTCACTTCCGTGCGCACCGCGAGAGAGGTCAGAGGTTAAGAGAGGTCAGAGGTTAGAGGTCAGATTGCAGAGGTGAAAACCTCTTGGCTTCTAACCTCTGCAATCTGACCTCTAACCTCTGCAACTCGTTGTTATTCGGTCCATCGGCGGAAGAGCAGCGCGCCGTTCGTCCCGCCGAAGCCGAAGGAATTCGACATGGCGTATTCGAATTCTGTCTTGCGGGCAAGGTTAGGAACGAAATCCATGTTCTCGGTCTCGGGGTCCTGGTTCTCGAGGTTGATGGTGGGCGGCAGAATCTGATCGCGCAGCGCTAGCACCGTCACTCCCGCCTCTAACCCGCCCGCCCCGCCGAGCAGATGGCCAGTCATGGATTTGGTGGAACTGACCGGGACTTTCTTCCCGAATAAATTTCTTATGGCGTGCGCTTCGAGCGTGTCGCCGATGGGCGTCGAGGTGCCGTGGGCGTTGACGTAGCCGACGACGCTGGGATCGAGTTTCGCGTCGCGCAGCGCATTGCGCATGACACGGAAGCCGCCTTCGTGCTCGGGGGCGGGTTGCGTCATGTGATAGGCGTCCGCGGACATACCGTAGCCAACGATTTCCGCCAGGATGGGAGCGCCGCGGCGGCGGGCATGCTCGAGTTCTTCGAGAATCATGATGCCGGCGCCTTCGCCCATGACGAAGCCGTCGCGGTCCCTGTCCCAGGGACGGCTGGCGTGAGCCGGGTCGTCATTGCGCGTGGAAAGCGCGCGCATGGCGGCGAATCCACCGACGCCCATGGGAGTGATGGCGGCCTCGGCGCCTCCGGCAATCATCACATCGGCATCGCCATGCTGGATGATGCGGAAGGAATCGCCAATGGAGTGGGCGCTGGTGGTGCAGGCGGTGGCGGTCGCTTCATTCGGGCCCTTGGCGCCGAACCGCATGGAAACGTGCCCGGCGGCGAGGTTCACGATGGCCGCCGGAATGAAGAAAGGCGAGATCTTGCGCGGGCCGCCCTCAAGGAGCGCGGTGTGTTCGCGCTCGATCACATCGAATCCGCCGATCCCCGAGCCGATGTGTACGCCGACGTTCTCGGCGATTTCGGGCGTGACCTTGAGCTGCGACATCGTCATCGCTTCGTCGGAGGCAGCGATGGCGAAGTGGATGAAGCGGCCCATCTTTTTTACTTCTTTTTTCTCGATGAATTGGAGGGGATCGAAGTTGCGCACCTCGGCCGCGATCTGGCAGGCAAATGCGGAGGCGTCGAACCCGGTAATGCGTTCGACGCCGCTCTTGCCTGCGAGCAGCGCCTGCCACACTGCGTCGGTGGTATTACCCACGGAGCAAATCAGGCCGATGCCGGTAATGACGACCCGTCTTGCCGAATTGCTGGCCAAATTACTTGCCTGCTTTCGCGTGCTTGCCGATGTAATCGACGGCATCCGCCACGGTGCGAATCTTCTCCGCATCCTCGTCGGGAATTTCGATATCGAAGGCCTCTTCGAAGGCCATCACGAGCTCGACGGTGTCGAGCGAATCGGCGCCCAGGTCGTCCACAAACGACGCGCTGGGCGTGACTTCGCCCTCGTCCACACCCAACTGTTCGACAATTATCTGTTTCACTTTTTCATCAACGGCTGCCATGTTTATCCTCGTTTCTAATTCTGGGAATCGCGGGTCCGGGTTCCGGGCCGGCGTTTGCTGATTTACGACTGCACATTGCTCAACGGATCGAATCAAGTCGAAACCAGTAGTCTAAAAGGGATTGCGAAAGTATGCAAAGGAAGGAAGCAAGAATGCCCTGCTCCCAGGCCGCCTGATCTGGAAGAACGTACGGTATCGCTAAAGCGACACCCTGCTACGAAACCGGAGTTTTTTCCCAGCCGGCTAGAAAAAGCTGGTCGTGTGGAGATCACTACAGAATCCTAACTGGCGGCGGGGAGAGCGGTCAAACTGCGCATCGCTTGCCATGTCCTCAATTCATCCACCACAAAGGACGCGAAGTCGCGCAAAGGTCTCAATCCCCACTGGTGCCCTTCATGCTCCTCTGCGTCCTTCGTGGTTGACTAGAACACTACCCGCTTTTTGCGGACACTCCTGTCGGCGCCGCGCCGCAAGACTACGCTTTGGGTTTGATCCCCAGCGTGGTTTGCAGTTCGGTGAGCGTAGCTTTTGCTGCGGAGGCTTTTGCCACCGCATCGGGAAGTTGGCCGGAGGTGAATGCGGACGAGGCATCGGTCCAGGCCTGCTTCGCGGTTGCGAGGCTGTCGTCGGCTCCCTTCGGGAGCTTATGGCTCTTGGTGAGCGCGTCGGCTTTCTTTTGGACTTCCTTCAGCAGCCCGGGAATCGTGGTGCTCAGTTCGGTCCATTTGGCGGCCAGTTCGGCTTTCTTGGCGTCCGCCGCCTTCCCAAGATCCTGCACTTTGCCGGCAAGAGTCTTGGAGGCTTCAAAAGCCGCAACGTAATCGCCTTTGTCGAAAGTGTCCTTGGCGGACTGGATGGCGGCCTGAACTTCCTTGGCCTGATCGGGCACGTACTTGTTGGCGTGATCGGCCACGGCGGCATATGCCGCCTGGGCGCCTTTGATGGCTGCGTCAGCGCCGGCTTTCTCGGCACTGTGGCAAGCGGTGAATAACATCGTTCCAGCTAAGATGACTCCAAGCACAAGCTTAGTTTTCATGATTTCGCTCCTTGAGTTTTTTGCTTTGAGTGGTGGTTCTTGCGATTTTGGGAACACACTGCAGGCGTACTGAATTCACGTGCGCAATTGTAGTTGAAGTGTTCAAAATGCGCTAAAACATTAATCGGCTGCAAAAGTCAAGTGCGATTTCGTCCTCCGCTCTTGCTCATTTCGACTGACTCATGTCACGATTCAAACGTGAGATTCCTAACCCTGCCTGCTGTTCTGCTGGCGCTCGCGTTGTCCGCCGTCGCCGCCGACTGCCCGAAGAATCAGCCGAAGACCGAGGCCACGCTCATCGAACTCGAACAAAACTGGGCCGCGGCCCTCAGCCGCAAGGACGCCGCCGCCGTCGCCTGCATGGTGGCTGACGAATTCGAAGACGCCGACGTCGATGGCTCGCTGCATACCCGCAACCAGATGCTCGAACACATCCCGCAGCGCAAGCCCGGCACCAACCACCTTTCGGATATGCGCGCGCACGTCGAGGGTAACTCCGGATTTACTCGCGGGCTCGCCACACTGGTGGATCCCTCCGGCAAGGTCGTGGCTCGCGTCCGCTTTACCGACGTCTTCACCTACCGCGACGGCCGCTGGCAGGCGCTTGCCGGACACGAGACGCTTCTCGGCGAGGCCAGCCGTTAAATGCGCGCCGTAGTGCAGCGCGTGAGCCGGGCCAGAGTCACTGCGGGCGGCGAGATCACCGGCGAGATCGGCCTCGGCCTGCTGGTATTGCTCGGGGTAGGAGCGGGAGATGCGCGCGCTGACGCCGATTACCTTGCCGAGAAGACAATTGGCCTGCGGATTTTCGAAGATGCGGATGGCAAGATGAATTTGCCGGTCGCGGAGGTTGGCGGCGCGTTGCTGGTGGTCTCGCAGTTCACTGTTTACGGAGATGCGCGGCGCGGCAAGCGGCCATCGTTCGACGCAGCCGCTCCCCCCGAGCCGGCGCGCGAACTCTACGAATATTTCGTGGAGAAAGTCCGCGCCGCCGGCCTGCGCTGCGAAACCGGACGCTTCCAGGAAACAATGCAGGTGGAACTGGTCAACGAAGGCCCGGTCACGATCCTGCTGGATTCGGCGAAATTATTCTGAAAAAATTCGACGAAACGATAGAAGCGCAATTCCGATTGAGGCTGGCGGCAGCGTCCTTGTGATCGGCCGGTCCCGACCGTATAGTTAAGAGTACCGAGGTCATCGTGAAAAAGGAGATCATGGAAACGAAGGCATTTTTGTCTCTGCTCGACGAACGCATTCATGCATACGATTTGCTCCGTCATCCGTTCTACAAAGCCTGGTCGGCGGGCGAGCTGACGCGCGACGACTTGCGCGCCTACGCCGAGGATTATTACCCGCACGTGGATGCGTTTCCGGGTTATCTGGCCCAGCTTGGCGTCCGGCTAGAGGAAGGTGAGCTGCGCCGCGCCGTTCTCGCCAACATGACCGACGAGAAGGGTGGCGAAGATTCCTTCGGCGAGCCGGAACGTTCCCACTCCGAACTGTGGCTCGACTTTGTGGAAGGTCTGGGCGGAGGCCGCGTTCCGAAACGGCGTCCGGTGGGGGAAGTTCGCAAGCTCGTTTCCTGGTTCCACCGTGTCGCCAGCGAAGGCACTCCGGAAGAGGCGCTGGCGGCTTTCTATGCCTACGAATCGCAGGTGCCGCGCATCGCCCAAGAGAAAGATCGCGTCCTGCGTGAACGCTACGGCGCCAATGAGAAGACCCGCGGCTATTTCACGTTACACGCCGCTGCCGACGCGCACCACGCCCAGGTGTGGCGCACCCAACTGGAGAAGAGGGTCAAGGCCAATCCGGAGACGGCGAAGAAAGCCTTGGCCGCTGCCGAGACTGCGGCCAAGGCTCTATGGGCCGTGATGGACGGCTTCGAGGCGCGGCGGCTGGAACGTGCGTCGGCTTTAGCCTCAAGCTAGAATTGAAGATCCACAAGGCGCAGTTGAGCAGATCGCTGAGCGAATCAGGTTTCGTATCAGGGGATCGCTTTAGCAATGCCGTAGGCATCGAAATCAGATGCCCCCTAGGGGCCGGAAATATGCGACCCCGCTTCAAGCAAGAATGGCCCGACCCATCCCCATCGGCACGCGTGGCGAAGCAACGGAAATCGTTGAATTGAAGCACACGCTTGCCGCGCATCATCCGGAGCTGCCGCCGGTGTATTCGACTCCCGACATGATTCGGTTGATGGAAACGGCCAGCTTCCACGCGCTGCAACCGTATTGCGATGAGGGAGAAATCACGGTGGGCATCTCGATTCACGTCGAACACCGCGCGGCCACGGGCGTTGGAATGCGAGTTCACGCCGAGGCGGAACTGGAGTCGTTTGACGGCCGCTTCTATATCATGCGCGTCCGCGCCGACGACGGAGCGCAGGAGATTGGACGCGGAACAGTGGGACGCGCCGTGGTGCACGTCCCCAGCTTCCTCAAGCGTATGCGCGAAAAAGCTCGCGGCAGTTGACTGCGGTTGAAACAAATCCGCCGGACAGAAAATATGAGGAGAGAAGTTGTGGATTCCCATACCGACAAAGCGATCCAGTTCCGGCAACTCCATCGCGGACCGGGAGTGCTCATCCTGCCGAACGCTTGGGATGTAGCCAGTGCCCGCATCTTCGAGGAGGCGGGCTTCCCGGCAATTGCAACCACTTCCGCGGGAATCGCTTTTTCGCTGGGTCATCCCGATGGCCAACGCATTCCGCGCGAGGAGATGATGGCCCGCATCGGCCGCATCGCTCGCGCGGTTCATGTACCTGTGACCGCTGACGTCGAGTCGGGGTATGGCTCCAGCCCTGAAGATGCCGCCAAGACGACGCGCGAACTGATTCGCGTGGGAGTCGTCGGGATGAACCTGGAAGACGGGAGCAGCAACCCGGACCAGCCCCTGATCGACACGCAGCTAGCGGTCGAAAAGATCAAGGCGGCGCGCCAGGCCGCCATGCAGATGCGGGCGCAAGTCGTGGTCAACGCTCGCACCGATGTGTATCTGCTGCCGGGAGGCAATCCCGATGCGGACTATTCCGAAGCTCTGCGGCGGCTGCTTGCATTTCGCAATGCGGGCGCCGATTGCGTCTTTGCGCCCGGACTGAAGGATGCCGAGACGATTGGACGGCTGGTGAAAGCCGTCGAGTGTCCACTCAACATTCTCGCCGTGCCGGGAACGCCGTCGATTTCGGAACTGGAAAAGCTGGGCGTGGCTCGCGTGAGCTTGGGGTCCGGCCCCATGCGCGCGACCCTCGGGCTGCTGCGGCGAGTAGCCGAGGAACTCAGGACCTCCGGGACGTACAGCGCGATGGAGGGAGCTGTGCCTTATGACGAGGTGAATAAACTGTTCGACCGTTAAGCTGCATCCATCGGACCGCGTGGGGACAGGCTTCGCCCAGTCTAGGCGGGGCAAAGCCCCGCCTCCACACAAGCCTACTTCTCAACCGTTGACTAGGTTCATCATGTGTTCCGGGTAACGCAATCCCGACGCCGCACCGGACGGAAAGACTTCGTTTAAGCGGCGCAGGTCTTCTGCAGTCAGCTTCAAATCCACCGCGGCGGCGTTTTCCTCTAGATATTTGCGTCGCTTCGTGCCGGGAATCGGGACATTGTCGTCGCCCTGCGCCAGCACCCATGCGAGCGCCAATTGTGAAGGCTGACATTTCTTTTCGCGCGCAATCTCTTGAACTCTCTTCACGAGATCGAGATTCTTCTGAAAGTTTTCGCCCTGGAAACGCGGCGAGAAACGGCGATAGTCATCGGCAGCCAGGTCTTCGAACTTCTTGAACTGGCCGGTAAGAAAGCCGCGTCCCAGCGGACTGTACGCGACGAAGCCGATGCCGAGTTCGCGGCACGCCGCCAGAATTTCGTGTTCGGGATCGCGCGTCCAAAGCGAATACTCCGTCTGCAACGCCGCGATGGGATGCACCTTCGCCGCACGCCGCAAAGTATTGGGGCTGGCCTCCGACAAGCCGATGTGTCGAATCTTGCCTTCCTTGACCAGTTCCGCCATGGCGCCAACCGTCTCCTCGATCGGAGTCTTCGGATCGACGCGGTGCTGGTAGTAGAGGTCGATGTGCTCGACGCCCAGCCGCTTCAGACTGGCTTCGCACGACCTCTTCACATAGTCGGGCTGGCCGCTGACGCCGCGGATGGCAGGGTTGCTGGGATCACGCACGATGCCGAACTTCGTGGCCAGCACGATCTGGTCGCGCTTGCCCTTGATTGCTTGTCCGACGAGTTCTTCATTCTTGTACGGTCCGTAGATATCGGCCGTGTCGAGAAAGTTGATGCCGAGTTCGAGCGCGCGATGAATGGTCGCAATCGATTCGGCGTCATCACGTCCAGAGTAAAACTCCGACATGCCCATGCAGCCCAGGCCGAGGGCGGAAACTTTGAGACCGGAACGTCCAAGATTGCGGGTTTTCATTCGAGGATTCCTTTCGCGGAAACAGAAAATGGCTATATTTGAAAGCTAATAGTCCACGATTTGGGAGTATAGATGCAACCGCTGCGGAGAAGCTCTGTCGGCGCGGAAGTGTTCCACGAATTGCGTCGCTGCCACTTCGTTTGGCATCTTGTAGGAAGACATAATTCTTGATTTGCCCGCAGCCATGAACCAACCGCCGATTTGGTTTGAAAGGAAGTTCGACTTCACGTTTCCGGTGGAGCAGCATCCGAACTTGTGCGCGCGTTTGCGAGGCACGCCGGGCCGGTTGGAGGAAATCGTTCGCGGCACTGATCGCAACGGTCTGGTTAGGAAGCCGCGCGAAAACGAAAAGTGGTCGGCCCAGGAACATGCCGGGCACTTGCTGGACCTCGAACCTCTATGGATGGCGCGCGTCGATGACTACCTGACGAAAGCATCACAGCTTACTGTGGCTGACTTGAGCAATCGGAAGACGTTCGAGGCGCAGCACAATCAGCGCCCGATCGCTGAGATCGTGGCCGAATTCCGAAGCGCCCGCTCACGACTGGTGAGCAGAGTGGAGAAGATCGAGCCCGCAGTTTTCGCCCGCGTCTCTCTCCATCCGCGGCTAAAAACACCCATGCGGCTGGTGGACCATCTGTATTTTGTGGCGGAGCACGATGACCATCACCTGGCCCACATCTGGGAATTGATTAATCAAAGCCGAATGCGCTAAGGAAACTCTGATCAAGTGTTGGCGGAAAGCATAAACCACAGGGTACACAGGGGTGCACAGAGGACCCCAGGAACTTAATCAGAACTTCCCTAATCAAGAAGTGACTTGGATTAGAGGTTTCGTGCGCGGTATCACCTCGCCGATTTCTACGGCAGAAACACCGGCATTCTGCAGCGCGCGGGTGAGCGGTCCAGAGTCTTCGGCGGAAACCGAGATCAGCAGGCCGCCGGCGGTTTGCGGGTCGAAGAGCAGCGTGCGAATCTCGGCGGGCACCGACGGATCGTAGCCGACTAAGCATTCGGCAAAGTCGCGATTCGCTTTGAGTCCGCCGGGAATGTAGCCGGCGCGGATGCAATCGAGCGCGCCTTCAAGGACCGGGATGCTGGCGGATTGGAAGACGAGGCTGACGTTCGATGCCAGCGCCATCTCGCGAGCGTGGCCGATAAGGCCGAAGCCGGTGACGTCGGTGAGGGCGTGAACGGCAAAGGCGTCGTTGGTCGTTGGTCGCTGGTCGTTGGCCGTGCCACTCGCTGCCGAGCTTCGCTCGGCTGGGCGGGCGGGGTCGCCCGTCCCCACACGAGCAGTGGTGATTACTTCGGCCGCGATCTTGTTCAGCGTGGTCATCGATTTCACTGAGGCTTCGATCCACACCTCCTTGGCTACGCCCCTTTTTATTGCGGTTGAAATTACTCCTGTACCTAGCGCTTTGGTGAAGAGCAGCCTATCGCCGGGTTGCGCGCCCTGATTGGTCAGCACGCGTTTGGGATGAATCACTCCGGTCACCGAGTATCCGAATTTCGTTTCTTCATCGCGGATGCTGTGGCCGCCGACCACGGTGCATCCGGCTTCGACCATCTTCGACAAGCCGCCCGCGAGAATACGCTCGAGGATGTTGAGATCGCCTTTGTCGGGGAAACAGACGAGAGCGAGCGAAGTCAGCGGCTTTCCACCCATGGCGTAGACATCGCTGAGCGCGTTGGTCGCGGCGATCTGGCCGAAGGTGTAGGGATCGTCCACGATGGGCGTGAAAAAATCCACCGTCTGCACGAGCGCCGTCTCGGGCGTGAGCAGATACACGCCAGCGTCGTCGGCGTGATCGAAGCCGACTAGCACATTCGGGTCCTGTTGCCGGGCTAATTTCCCAAGCACCGTGTCCAGCGCCGCCGGACTCAGCTTGGACGCTCAACCCGCGGCTTTGACGGACTCCGTGAGACGGAATGGTTTTACGTCAGGCACGAGGCCATTGTAACGGAGCAGCGAGGCCGCAGCCGGCGGGGCAGTTTTCTGGGTTGCCCGGGCCCGGTCAATGCCGGGCAGGGATTGGCAATTTGCGAAAGGGCGCTAGTCGTCATCGGGGTCGGTGCGCGGACTCTTGTCGTTGATGAAGTGGGCGGCATCGAGCGCCGCAGGAATCTTCTGAAAGGTGATAGGTGTCTGGGTGAGGTTGAAACAGTCGGAAAGGTCGTCGGCCTGAGCGTCGGCATAGCCGAGCGAGGGCAGATTGTAAGTGGTCTCGATGAATTTCAGGATGCTGCCGAAGTCGTGTGTAGTGTGAGAAATGTAAGCGGCTTTGGCGTAGGGTGAAACGACGACCAGAGGAACGCGGAAGCCGTAAACATAACCCGATCCCCAGCTCACGCCGTCGTCGATGACCTTGGGTGCGACGTGATCGTACCAGCCTCCCCAATCGTCCCACGTGATGATGATGGCGGTGTTTGCCCAATACGGGCTATTGCCAATCGCATTAACAATCGATGCTACCCAGGAAGGTCCGCTGCCGTTGTTGCTTTCGGCGTGATCGGAATGGGCGCCATCGGGGATGATCCAGCTCACTTGCTGGAGTTGGCCGTTGGTGATGTCCTCCAAGACTTGCCATTCCGGGATGATCACATTGTTGGTCCAATCGGTGCCGGTGCAGGTGAGCGTGCCGTTGACGGTCTCCGGCAGGCAGATGTGGTCAATGGCGTCGGGCGCGGTCCAGATGGAACCAGCCGAGGGAGCATAGTAGCGCCAGGTTACACTCGCGGCGTCCAGCAGATCGGTGAGAGTTGCGTGCTCGAAACAGGGGTACTGCGACGAGGACTCATTGCCCGACGGATTGATTAAGGCCACCGTCGTCCCGGCCGTGGCGATGCAACCCGCGATGCTTCCCCCGCTCATATTCTCAGACGCGAACAGGTCGCTGGTCGCCGTCGGGGCCGAAGTGCCGGAAAGAATGAACTGGTGCGCGGGAAAGCTGGGGCCCTCGTTGGTCTGAAACATGCGGTCGCCGAAAGTGTATTGCTCGGCCATAGCGAAGTAAGGCGCAACGTCCGACGGCATGACGTACATGAATTGCGGGTTGGGATGCGCATTGGGAGGGCAATTGGCCGCGGGCGAGCATGGGATCAGGTCTGCCCCGTCCATCTTGCCGCCGTCATACATGGAAACGAAGGCGGAATGGGCATGACTGAGGTCGTAATTCTGAGGATTGGAGCCGGCTGTGCCCAGGTCGATGGGGCTGAGCGTAATCTTATCGCCACTTGAGTTCACGCCATAGCTCGCAATGTCCGCGCCGTTATTGATCAGCACTGGATCCTGGAAGAGATTGTCAGGGGTGCGATTCTCCTGAAAGATGACCACAACGTGCTGGATCAGCGCCGCCGTCGTCAGGGTCAGCGCCTGAGGGCCGTTGCTGGGAGCTAAGTTCTTGGCATCGCTTCCGGTGACGGTGATGGCGTAGCTGCCGCCAGGTGTGCTGCTCGTGGTGGAGACCGTCAGCGTGGCAGTGCCCGGAGCGGTGCCCGCGATCGTTATCGGAGACCCATTGAAGGAGCAAGTGGGAGCCGGAGTGCCTCCGGTGATGCTGCTGCACGAAAGAGTGACGCTGCCGGTATAGCCATTGGCCGGAGTCACGGTGATGGTGGAAGTGGACGCGGCTCCTGGCGTGACTGAACCTGGATTTAACGCTGCGGCAGTGAGTGCGTAGCTGGGCACTGGACCGGTTGAGGTTCCCGGCCCGGAACTGCCACAAGCGCTGAGACTGAGCAGAAGCGCGCTCACGAGAACGGGGCTGGAGACTAGCAAGAGACGACGGCAACTCATGGGAGGAGCTCCTTGTCACTGCCGGATTGTGTTCTGCCGAATAGTAACCCGGATGGAAATGTTTCGACTCGGGCGAAACCCACTTTTTCATGAGCCGCACTTGACACATCAGATCGTCGCGACCAGGAGCTAAGCCGGCATCAATACTCTTATGCCGTAAGGTTCGATGCTGATGGGATCTGAAACTGCCACATGGTCGTGATAATCCTGATAATTGCCATGGACATGAACAGATTGCGTCTGCGCGGTGTGATTGAGCAGATAAGTCCATGCCTGGAGATCGGCGCGGCGGGTGGCGACCTCCACCCCGGGCGGCGCCTGGATTGGGCGAGTCACTCCGCTCATTGCGATCAGGGTGAGAAGGACCCTGGCGAGCTCGGCAGGTTCAAGATGAGCGCCGATGTAGATCGCTTTTCCCTTGCCGAAACTGTTCGAGGTGATGGCCGCTTTGCCGGCGTGATCGCCGCCGGTGTAGGAGGCGAGAACCTCAGCCTTCCGCGGATCAAGAATATCGGCCCAGATGTGGCAGTCGGCATTCGCTCCCGCCAGTGGTCCAGCGAACTGCACGCTTTGCTTCTCCGAGTAGATCGGTTGATAGTCGATGACCTCCACGCCCAACACATCGCGCAGCAGGCCAGGCAATGGCGTATCGACGATACGGCTGTGCTCATCCTTCACGCCCAGACGAAAGCCTGCGATGAAAGTCCCTCCGGCTTCGACGAAGTGGCGGATACGGCCGGCCTGTTGCTGGGAGACGACATACATCACCGGCGCGCAGAGGACCTTGTAACGGGAGAGATCCTGGGTAGCGTCGACGATGTCAACGCCAGCATGGGAGGCGGCCATGGCACCATACCAGGGTAGTATCTCGGAAAGGTACTTGAGCTTGGGCTGACCGGGTTGGATAGCGAGCGCCCAGTCCGAGTCGGAATCGAAGCAGAGGGCAAGGTCGGCGTCGTATCGCGCCGTCAGTGCGTCGCGGCCGAGAGACTTAAGTTCGCGAATGGTCTGCTGGATTTCATCGAAGCCGGGGCTATGCGAACGGTCGTGTCTGAGCAGGCCATGCCAGTACTCCTCGGCGCCGAAGTTGGCGGTATCCCAACGGAAATAGTTGATGCCCATGGCGCCGTGCGCAACCGCCTGATACGACCAGAGGCGCAGCTGCCCCGGTTCAGGTTGAGGAGAGAAGGTCGGTTGCCCGGCCTTGCCGGACTGCTCTTCCATGATGAGGAATGGCTCGCCGTCCTTCGCACTGCGCATGAAATCGTGGCTGAACGAGGCCATTGCGGCTATAGCTTCTGCCGGAGCGCTGACGCCCGAATCCCCGCCGTCGTGAAAAATTGCAAAAAATCCGGGATAGTTGTCGGAGGAGACGAAGTCGAGATTGCGATAGAGATCGCGCAGGTTAATGGTGTCGACGAGGCCACCGACATTGTTGGTGGTGATGAAGTGCGCCGGACACAGCTTGCGGAGCAAGCGGAGTTGCTCTTCAAGGAAAGTAACGTTGGCGTCGCTCTGGTAGCGGTCATAATCGAGCGCCAGCCCCGGGTTTGGCGGAGCTCCAGATGGAAGGGGCACGGGCACCTGAGAAAAATCGGTGTATGTATTGCTCCAAAAGACGGTGCCCCAGGCCTGGTTGAGAGTATCGAGCGAGTGGTACTTGCCGCGCAGCCAATGCTGGAATCCCTCACGGCAGAAACGGCAGTAGCAGCGGGCACTCTCTCCCAAAGTCAGTTCGTTGTCGATCTGCCAGCCGATGACGCCGGGAGTCGAGGAGAAGGCGTGGGCCATCTCGGTGGCGACTGCGAGGGAGAGGCGGCGATAGGTGGCATTCGTTGGACACGTGAAGCGACGGGTGCCGGGGCTAAGGGCAACGCCATGGTCATTGACCATCAACACTTCGGGATACTTTTGCGTGAGCCACGGAGGGGGCGCCGCGGACGGTGTGCCGAGAATTACGGATATCGTATGGGCATGCAGAATATCAACGACACGCTTGAGCCAGTCAAAAGTGAAGCTGCCTTCCTTCGGCTCCATCAGTGCCCAGGCAAACTCGGCGATGCGCACGTTGGTGATGCCCGCGCCTGCCATCGC
>Ga0326727_10005446_pt1 | contig 36408 bp, 35 predicted proteins | sample MB2enrmetagenome_FD_207643 | JGI IMG/M metagenome (GOLD analysis project Ga0326727, IMG submission 207643) | Lab enriched peat soil microbial communities from McLean, Ithaca, NY, United States - MB29MY | ecosystem: Environmental > Terrestrial > Soil > Wetlands > Peat | place: USA: New York...
ATATTAAACATAAAAAAGGTAAAGCAGATGCCCATAAAGGGAAAATGTTTACCAAACTGGGTCGGGAATTGGTTGTTGCCTCCCGCGCATGTGGAGGAGACGTCAACAACTTTAGATTAAAGATTGCCATTGAAAACGCTAAAGCGGAAAATGTGCCCAATGAAAATATCCAACGGGCCATTTTGAAAGGGACCGGCGGTCTGGAAGGTGCAGCTTATGAAGAACTGCGGTATGAGGGGTATGGTCCCGGCGGAGTAGCCGTGATGATTGATATTCTGACGGACAACCGCAACCGTTCGGCTGGCGAGGTTCGCCATATTTTTTCCAAAAATGGCGGAAACATGGGGGAGACGGGCTGCGTCGGCTGGATGTTTGAAGAAAAAGGGCAATTGAGAATCTCGCGCGAGGGGTTTAAATTAACCGACGATGATTTCATGTTGATGGTTTTAGATGCGGGAGCAGAGGACTTAGATATAGATGAAGAGGGGTTTGTGGTCTATACAGCTCCGGATGCTCTGGAAAGTGTCCGGCAGGCGCTTTTGGATCAAAAGATCTCTGTTGAAGAGTCAGTGATCAGTCCTATTCCTCAAAACACCATCGAAATAACGGATGCCGACCAGGCCCGGAAGATTGTTCGTTTAATGGACGTTTTGGAGGAGCATGAGGATTCCCAAGGAGTGTATTCTAATTTTGAGCTGGCAGAGGCCTTGTCCGGTGAGGACTTTTAGATGAGTATGAATTCCCAACTGTATAACGATTAAACTATGCCCTCCTGGCAAGACTAGAGCTAAGAATATAATGTCAGGAGGTTTTTTTATGTCGAAATATATTGTAATAGGTCTTATTCTGATTATCGGTTTAGGAATTGGCAGCACTGCACCGACAGCTATGTCTTGGTGGCACAATCAAAATCAAGTCAATAGCACCTGGAATTCAACGAATCCGGAAACTGTTTCAGCGAAAGAGGCCGGGGCTAAGGTCACCTATCATTTTAGACTGGAGCAAGGGGTGTTGTCTGTGATCGAAGGATCACCGGGAACGAGTGGGAAAGTCGTTCTGACGGGCTTAAATGTTCAAACCTGGCCCAAAGAAATGCTGGCGATCGCTCCCCAGGTTGAGTTCTATTCTTTAGATGAAGTTCAATCGTTTATTGATACAGTAAACGAACCCCTGTGGCAGGAATAGAAGGTATTACGCAGAGAAAGGGAATCGTCCGTCTTCTGTCGAAAACTATTACGTTGAAAGGAAGACGTGTGCATGATTATTTTAGGGATTGACCCCGGAACGGCAATTATGGGGTATGGATTAATTGAACAAAAAGGCAATCATTTAAGCGCCCTCGTTTACTCTTGTTGGCGGACGCCGGCCCACACCCCGTTAGCAGAGCGGCTGTTAATGTTATATGAACAAATTGATCCGTTTCTGCGGGAACACCCACCGGATCACATGGCGGTTGAAGAGCTTTTCTTTAATCGCAATACTACGACTGCCTTAACTGTCGGGCATGCTCGGGGAGTCGTCTTGCTGGCCGGTGCCCAACACGGCATTCCGGTGTATGAATATACCCCGTTACAGGTTAAACAAGCGGTTGTGGGTTATGGAAAGGCTGAGAAACAACAGGTTCAACAAATGGTCAAAGGATTATTAAACTTGAATGAAATTCCCAAACCCGACGATACGGCCGATGCGTTAGCCATTGCCATCTGTCATGCTCATAGTTTTGCCTTGAATCGGAGAATGGAGGAATTCCGATGATCGGGATGTTGCGAGGTAAGGTGTGGGAGATTCAAGCAGAACGTTTGGTGCTGGACGTTCTTGGGGTCGGGTATTTACTTACCGTGCCTTATGGGCTCTTGGCTAAGTCTTCTCCCGGGCAGGAACTTGTCGTATACACTCACGTAGTTAGGCGCGAAGATGATCTGTCGCTCTATGGCTTCTCCTCCCTCGAAGAGAAACAACTTTTTCTGGAAATGTTAAGTGTGACAGGCATTGGTCCTAAAGCGGCGATCTCGATACTTTCAACGTTCGGTGCGGTTCAGATTGAAAGTGCCATCGCTAGTGAAGATCTTAATCTATTAACGAAAGTACCGGGAATAGGTAAGAAAACCGCCCAACGGCTTATCTTGGAACTGAAAGAAAAATTCAAGGGCCACGTTTCTCTGCCAACCGGTGGGGAATCGTTCTCAGGCTCCTCTTTGCTCACGCATTCTGAAGCCTTGCAAGCCTTACTGGCCTTGGGTTTCGGTTTGGAAGAAGCAAGACAGTCCTTGGGACAGGTGCTTAAAGACAGTGGGGATTTAACGACAGAAGAGCAAGTGAAAAAGGCCCTGCGCATCCTGGCGGGCAGTCAGAAAGTATAAGTTGAGGCGATCCTGCCGGTTTGTTCCCCAGCCAGGTTTTCTTATGGCTGCAATGGAACAACCAGAATACAAAGTAAAAGGATGGGCACTACATGGAAAGCAACCTATCCCGATTAGGATATTTGATGAAAATATTGGAGATATCGGGAAGAGAATTGGCCATAGAGCTTTCGGTTGATACCACAACGATCAGCAAGTGGAAAAACAAGCAAAGGAAATTGACCTATAAATCAAAATACACGCGTGAGCTTGCTCAGTATTTCTTGAATAGTCCTCTGCAAAATAAACGCGGTAAAATCATTGAACTCTTAAAGGTAGCTATGCCGGCTATCAATACGGATAGTTCGCACCAAATCTTCGATGCTTTGTGTCTTTGGCTGACGGAACAAGAACCCAGTAAATCATCAGAAGTCCCCAACCTACAACCGGAAAACAACCCTGGTCCGGTGAACGGATACCATACCAATGCCATGATCTACATGGGGTATCAAGGCATTGAAGAAGCCCTGGACAAATTCTGGAAATATACACTTCGGGTTCCTGCCGGGCAGGAAATTCTGCTCGCCGATTACCGGGATATCAACTTTGACATTGAAGATCAGGCCAAAATTGAGCGCATCATGAAACTGCTTATTGATGCGGCGAAGTATGGTCATACGATTAAAATCATTGATTGTGCCACGGATGAAGCCAGACCGTATCTGGCCATCTTCCGTTGGCTGCCCTTGTATCTGTCCGAGAATGTCGAGGTTTGGCGATTTCCGTATTATTACGAGGGAGAAACCAGAATCAGTACCTTTGTCCTGCCCAATGAAATTGTTTTAAACAGTCTGGCCATTGACTCCTATCCGGAAGAGCACCAAAATATAATTTTTCAGGACAAGTCAACGGTTTGTTTTTGGGAGAAGAGTGTTCGGGCCACGCTGAAAAGATCCAAGAAGATGATCGAGACAATTCATACTTCCGATATTTTAAAGGTGCTGGAAATTTTGAATCTTTATTTGAAATCGAAGCAGCTAACCTATATGTTGAATCCTGTCCCCACGTTCAGAAATATGAGTGCCGAACTGTTGCTTGATATTCTCCGAGAGAATCAAGTTGATCAAGAAATTGTGGAGATTTGTATCGAGGCTAATCGCAGAACGCAGGCGGTTAGAGAACGTTGCAGGTATCTTCAGATCTATGACTTAGACACTTTAGAAGCGACAGTACACAATAAATCGATCATTGATTATGATTTATCGGCAATCTGCGGAAAAGAAATTATTGTATCTAAAAGAAATTTCTGCAGGCACCTTGAATATATAGTGCGGTTGGAACACACCAAGGATTATTCGATTACCTTAACTTCTTTTTCAGCTCTCGGTTTGATTTCGACCAATATTAGTTTGGTTGTACAGGATGACAGTCTTGTTGTTGCCTGGAACACAAAGAAATATCCGCTCAGGATGTATTGCCGGGAAATTGTCGTGATCAACGGTTTTTACACTTACATGGCTGATTTGTGGAAGGTAATCCCACCGGTCTGTAAAACCAAGGAATGGACAGACAAACAATTTATCAGGATGATCCAAATGCTGCAATAAGGATGGTAGATAACAAGAATATTGGCAAATAGTTGGCAAGATTATATACAATATTTTATATTGACAAAATATTGACAAGAGGTTATGATGAGGCAAATAACAAGGGCGTTATTTTAAATGAAAATTTAAATTGCGCCCTTGTTATTTTTTTCAAACGTCTCAGACCCTCATGCCGCTAAGGAGTCAATGTTGACCGATGCTTTTTAGGGATAACCGTGTTATTAACCGTCAAAAGGCTTTGATAGTAAGGTGGAGGTAGTTATGACTCAGAATTATAAAGATATAATTATAAGTCCCAAACAACCGTTTTTTGTAATGGCTACGACGCGTTATTACAAATCAGTCGTTATGCAATATGGAATTTCTCATTTTTATTGCTTTAAGAAGGATCATTCAATCAATAATACCCTCGTGGCAGTCCCCGATGGCTGCATTGATATTCAGTTTTGTTGTGATGATCAGAAGCCTTACGCAGAAATTTGCGGAACGGTTCTTCGTCCCAGAAAAATACATCATGAAGGTAATGGGTATTATTTTGGGGTACGCTTTCAACCGGGAAAAGGATATCAGAACAAGAAAATCAAATTTGCGGAATTGGTTGAGCAGGAAGCGCCCTTTTTGGAAGTAACGGGTGATAAAGAATTATTCGAACGAATTACTTCCAGTAGAGATTTTAAGGATCAGATACGAGTATTTTTGGCTAAGTATTTGAGTTATAACGATTATTCCGAAACGGACAATAAATTTAGAGATTTAAGCGAATTTATGCTCAAAGAGATCATGCGAACCGCTGGACAGGTTAAAGTAAAGGAACTGGCCGAGGCAACGGGATACTCCGTTCGATACATAAACAAGGTTTTTACCGACGAACTTGGCGTGTCGCCTAAAGTGTTCTGTAAGCTGATGAGATTCCAACACCTTTTGAACAATCTTAATGATGAAGAAGCTGACTTAGTGCAGCTTGCTATCAAACTGGGCTATTATGACCAGTCTCACATGATTAAAGATTTCAATGAATGCACGAATACAACGCCAGGCAAATACCTATACTTTTTGAAAGAAACCCAATACAAAAAGAGACTGTTTTTAGTAAATCATTAGTACCGATTTTTACAATTGTTTAACGTGTAAATAGACTATAGTAGGGACATGCAAGGACAAAGAGGTCTGATTTCTGAAGCGAAATCAGGTCTCTTTGTCTATAAATAGGCAAAAATAATTGATAAGGAGAGATCAGATATCATGAAAATATAAATTCAGACGGTCATGACAGAACAATCAGGCCTTAAAATGTAATTGATAAAGTGGTGAAAAATTAAATGTAGGTTTGTTAAATGAGAAGACAAGGAGGGTAAATATTATGAACACTACTGAAGTAAATACCAATAGTTCATTGGGACTTAAAACTAATAATCTTTCCTTTACTGAGGTTATTGCTCAATCCGTCGCCAATATCGGACCCAGTATTGGACCGGCGCTCGGAGTTTCAACGGTTTATGTTTCGGCGGGAAACGGATCCTGGCTAACCTATGTTTTTGCTACGATTGCCATCTTATTAGTAGGATATAATATTAATCAATTTGCGCGCAGATCTTCCTCTCCCGGAGCCCTTTACACCTATATTTCAGATGGCCTTGGTGCCGGGGCAGGTTTTTTATCCGGCTGGGCCCTTGTACTTGCCTATATACTGACTGGATCAGCCTGCTTAGCCGGTTTAGCTAATTATACGAATGAATTGCTTGGTTATATTGGATTTTCTGCCAATTCATTAATAATAGCTTTAATTGGAGCTTTACTAGGCGCCTATATGGTAATCAAAGATGCCCAAATATCTGCCAAGTTAATGCTTATCTTAGAAGGTGTATCGCTGATTTTAATTTTTATATTAGGTTTTGTAATACTTATTAAAAGTGGTTTTAAAATTGATTTTAGTCAGCTAAAGTTAACAGGAGTATCCTTTACGGACTTGAGACTTGGGCTGGTAATGGCATTCTTTAGTTTTGTAGGGTTTGAAAGTGCGACAGCTCTCGGCGGCGAAGCAAAAAATCCACTGCGCAATATTCCGAAGGCTGTAACGATAAGCACAATTTTCGTAGGAATTATCTTTGTAAGTTTTGCTTATATTGAGATCTTGGGGTTTTCAGCAACTGCAACTAAGTTAAATGAAGTACCGGCCCCGCTTACCTTCCTGGCAAACAACAATGGAGTCGGCTTTATGGGCATATTTATATCATTAGGTGCCGCAATAAGCTTTTGGTCCTGCTTTGTAGCCTGTATAACTGCCAGCGGGAGAATACTTTTATCCATGGGGCATCACAAAATATTGCCGACAAGCCTTTCCAGGACTCATGAAAAAAATAACACTCCGCATGTTGCGGTTGCAATTGTAGCTTTAATATCCTTTGTCATACCGGCAATCTTAATGAGTAAGGGCATTGAAGGACTTGATATTTTCGGTTATGTCGGAACCATAGCCACGCTGGGATTTCTGTTTTGCTATGCTATGATAATCATCAGTGTTCCGGTATTTCTGCATAAAATAAAACAATTGAAGCCGGTAAACATCCTGATGTCCCTACTATCCTTTGGAATACTGCTGATCCCCATTGTCGGAAGCGTATATCCACTGCCGCCTTTCCCTTATGCAATCTTCCCCTTCATATTCCTGGGATGGCTGATACTGGGAGGTTCATGGTTCAACATTATGGATGTCTACAGGCACAGTATTGTTGAAGACATGAGACACGGCATTAAAGAATCCCATCGAAAAAGTCAATTAATGAAAGCTGTTGGAGATAATAGTGAAAGTCTTTGAATTCATTCATGATCATGATCACCCTGAGCTAACTAATGTTGATTTTTGGCTAAAAGAAAAGGGCTTCCAAAGTAAAAAAATCAGTATAAATTCAGAAGCCAAATATCCTGATTTTAAGGATGTGAATTTAATTATCCTTCATGGCGGTTCACAGCATCTTTGGAATAAGGAGACGGATCCCTGGCTTTATAAAGAAATAGCCTATGTAAGGGAAGCCCTTGAAAAAAGTATACCGGTGATTGGGTTCTGCTTAGGTAGTCAGATTATTGCCGAAGCGTTAGGGGGAGAAGTTTATCTTGCCGATGAGCAGGAGGTGGGGTGGTTTAAGATATTCTTAAATTTAGAAGGCAGAGGAAGTAAACTATTAAGTAGCCTAGAGGAATACTTTATTTCCTTTTTGTGGCATTCTGATCATTACTCTTTAGGGGAAGGATGTAAGACTCTAGCCTTTACGGACGCTGCAGAAAATCAACTTATTATTTCGGATAGGTTTCCAGCAATTGGCTTTCAATTTCATCCTGAGTATACAAAGAAAAATATTGAAACTTATCTGACAACCTACGATGAAAGTTGTTTCACAGTTGGTAAGTATGGATATGGGAAAGAAAGCCTTATTAAAGAAACGAATAAAATCCCAGAAACCTATGGGTTATTTAAAGTTTTAATGGATAATTCACTAGCTTGGCTTGAAGAGATGAGGGGGGTTGAGGTTTATTAAGAGCGAATTTGCTCTTGAAAATGAGAGAGCAGAATTCACCCTCTAACCGAAATTATAAATTTTTATGAAATGGAGTGATGAAAAATGAAAGCAACTATAGCAGATGTAAAAACAGGCTATCCCAAGTTGACTCGGGAAGACGTAGAAGAGCTAATCAAAGAAAATGGCATAGAAATGCTCAGAGTAGAATTTGTGGATCTTCACGGGATAAATAGATCGAAGCTGCTGCCGGCGGAGATGCTTGAGGAAGCCGTGGAAGGCGGACTGGCCTTTGCCTCAGCGATTATGTCTCTGGGCTTTGAAAATGGTGTTGCGGAAGTAAAGGGCCTTTTTGAATATAATTATGACGATATGCTAATCAAGGCAGATCCCTCAACCTTTGTAATCTTGCCCTATCTGGAGAAAACGGCCCTGCTGCTGGGAGATCTTTATTATCATAAAAAGCCTATGCAGCAATCTCCAAGATGGTTTCTTAAAAACATGATTGCTAAATATCAGGAGCTCGGTTTAAATCCGATCGCTGCCAGCGAGTTGGAATTCTTTATCTTTAATAAAAATGATGGGGAACTTACTCCTTACGCTAAAGAGGCCAACAATTGTTATACCAGTAATTCGAGAATTGACCCGTTAGGTTATCTCGCTCAGCTTACCAGAAACTTTAAAGCTATGGATTATAAAATTCTTTACATGAATCATGAGTTTTACCCAGGACAGTATGAATATAACTGGAATCATGGGCAGGCTTTAAAAGTTGCCGATCAGGCTTGTGTTTTTAAAGGGATCAGCAAAGATATAGCGGATCAAAACAATTTGTTGACAACCTTCATGGCCAAACCTAAGGGCGCAGATGGGGGAAGCGGCTGTCATTACCATATATCTCTAAACAGCTTAGAGACAGGAGAAAATTTATTTTATGACAAGGATGATGCGGAAGGAATGTCAGCTTTACTGAGACACTTTGTAGCGGGAGTATTAAAGCATGCCCGACCTTTAGTAGCCTTCTTAGCTCCGACTATCAATTGTTATAAAAGATACAAACCGGATTCCTTTGCTCCCTATTACATAGGCTGGGGCTATGATAACAGAACCACCTATATCAGAATTCCGGAGGAGAGAGACAAGGCAACCAGGGCGGAAATAAGAGCAGGCAGTGCTGCTTCTAATCCCTATCTTGCTTTAGGAGGAATCTTAGCGGCCGGACTCGACGGCATCTTAAACAAGCTTGAACCTCCGGCAATCGTAAAAACCGATTTATATCATGATTCAAAGGTTCAAAGTGAAATTGTGCCAAGAAGTCTTTTCAGATCTTTGAGAGAGTTAGAAAAGGATGAATGGCTGTGTGAGTACGCCGGAGAGGATTTGATTAACAATTTTATTGCTTTAAAGGAGCTGGAGGTTGAGAGCTTTACAAGCTTTGTTACAGATTGGGAATGGAAAAACTACTCCTATCATATTTAAATAAACTACTTTCAGGGGGGATTTAGGATGTGCGGGATAGCAGGAATAATTAATCGCAGCAAAACTGAGATGTCCGATAAACTGTTGGAAATGCTTTTACTAATTCAGCATCGGGGTCCGGATGCCAGTGGAATTGCCGTATATGGCCTTGATGAGGGAATAGGCTTAAGAGTATCGATAACCAAAAAAGACGCATTTCCTCTGCTTCTTGAGTTGATTGCCAAGTTTGAAGCCGAAGTGGTCAAGCAAGAAATTTCTGACTTGGAAAAAAATGTAGTTTTTTACGAGGCTGAGCTTAATATTGCTGAAGCAGACATTACAAAGCTTCATGAAGCAATTAATTTAGTGGATGGGTTATATGTCCATTCCTTTGGCAGAGGCATGAAGGTATATAAGGATGGAGGATTAATTAATAATTTAATTAACCATCAAAAAATAGATAAGGGCCTTGCGACTCATGGCATAGGACATGTTCGGATGGCTACGGAAAGTGCTGAGGATATCAATGCAGCGCATCCCTTTGTATCCCCTTTTTATCCGGATTTAAGTATTGTCCATAATGGCCAGTTTACAAACTATTTTAATCTAAGAAGGAGTCTTGAAAATAAAGGCGCAAATTTTAAAACCCTTAATGACTCAGAAGCAGCAAGTCATCTGCTTGCTTATCGAATGCTGAAAAATGGCGGGGATTTGGAGGAAGCCTTAAATTACGCCAGCGAGGAATTGGATGGGATTTTTTGCATAATAGCAGCGACTTCTCGGCAAATTGGCTTCGTCAAGGACAAGCTGGGCATAAAACCTTTACTTCTCTTCCAAAAGGATGAGATGACCTTGTTGGGGTCAGAACAAATTGAATTTACGGCGCTATTCTCCGATGTGTATGCCGAGGAAATGGACCCGGGGGAGGTTAGAGTATGGAATATCTAGATGCCTCAAATCTGACAAGTGAAGATCTAAATGCATTAATTATTGAAAAGCTAAAAGCTTATGGCGAAGTTGCCCTTGAAAACCCCCATTCAATGCATAACTTGGCCATCGGGCTTAAGGAACAAGGGAAAATTATGGTTAAAGGAAGTACCGGATTTTTTACAGGCGGCTTTCTGGAAGGATCAACGCTAACAGTTGAGGGAAATACCGGCTGGTATACCGGGGATAATATGATGTCCGGAGAAATTATAGTGACTAAAAATACAGGCTGCAATGCCGGAGTGTATCTCAATGGTGGGACGATGGTTATATATGGAGGTACAGGAAGCCGTGTAGGATATGCCATGAAGGGCGGAACGATAATAGTCTGTGGGCCGGCAGGCAGATGGGCAGGGCAAATGACCTTTGGGGGCAAATTAATTCTGCTGGGAAGTGTTGGAAAGCAGGTGGGAGAGTCTATGTATAAAGGAGTAATTTATACTCAGGATCAGGCTGCCAAAGACAATCTGGGGGGGAATGTTTATCTTGATTCAATTTCAGAGGCAGAAATCAAGGAGCTCAAGGAATTGTTCGAGAAATATGAGCTGAATGCCGATCCCCAAAACTTTTCAGCGATTAGACCGGCTACGACAGGAAGACATACCTATGTACTCTTTAAACCGGAATTAAAACCGGAACTGGCGAAAAAATACGGCTGAGGAGGTTGAGCAGATGAGTGGCGAAATTAAACAAGAAATACAGCCCAAGGATGTACAGCATGGCGTGTGGAATCAGGAGACACTTTCCGAAATTGATTATAAAGCCCGATATGGAAAACACCGGATTCGTGGCTGTGGAGCCACAAGATATATGCCAACGTTCGATGATTTAATGATTCTGCCTTCCCAGTTGTCCCGGATGTCCATAGATACTTACCGTGAGCCCTGTGAAACCAGGACAGTCCTTGGCAAGAGGTTTGCCAAAAAGCCTTTAGTCATAGAAACGCCGATTATGATCGCCGGAATGTCCTACGGAGCCTTAAGTAAGGAAGCGAAAACTGCTCTGGCCAAAGCAACAGCCTTGACGGGCACCGTAATCAGTAATGGAGAAGGCGGACTTTTACCTGAGGAAAGAGATAATTCCTATCGGCAATCCATACAGATCCTGCCAAGCCGGATAGGCTTTAATTCCAGAAGTTTTGAAGCGGCAGATATGCTGGAGTTTTTAATAGGTATCGGAGCAAAGCCGGGTCTTTCCGGTCATTTAATGGGCAGTAAAATCACCGAAGAGATTGGTGCCTTCAGACAGCTTCCGGTAGGAATTGATCTTCATTCTCAGCCTAGACATGGAGATTCTTTTGGGGCAGATGATATGGTCGTAAAAATGCAGCAAATCAGAGAGCTCACCAATTGGGAGACTCCTATCTTTATCAAGCTTGCGGCCGGAAGAGTTAGAGATGATGTGAAGATCGCCGTTAAGGTTGGAGCCGATGGCATAATTATTGATGGAGCTCAGGGGGGAACCGGGGCGGCTCCGGTTATGGCGACGAATCACTTAGGTATACCGACCATGCCGGCTTTAGTTCAAGCAGTGAAAACCTTGGAAGAAATGGGTATGAAGGACGAGGTAAGTCTTATCGTATCCGGTGGAATAAAGGATGGAGCGGATATAGCGAAGGCTTTAGCAATTGGAGCCGATGCCGTAGCTATAGGAACAAGCGCTATGGTAGCTATGGGCTGCAGAGTATGCTTAAGATGCCATACCGGAGTTTGTGGTTTCGGGATTGGAACTCAGGATGAAGCTTCCAGAGCCAAATTTGATATTGAGGCAGCAGCGGAAAAGGTTGCTAATTATATAAAGGCGATTACCAACGAAGCAGTACTGCTGGCAAAGTCCGCCGGAAAAACTAAATTGAGAAATTTAGAGAGAGAAGATCTGCGCTCTCTGACCCTGGAGGCTTGTGCTATGACAGGAATTCCGATCGTAGGAACGGATTATGTTTTTGGAGAACGTTTCGGATTCGGAGATTAAATAGGGGGAATTTAGCGATGATGAGAATAGAAGAGCATCCGATTTTAAAATCCTTTAATAAGGGGAATCTGGTCACCTTTGAATTTGACGGTAAATCACTTATGGGTTATCAAGGGGAACCAATCGCAGTAGCCCTTAAGGCGAATGGTGTGATGATTCATCGATTTACCTCAAAACATCAAGAGCCGAGAGGTGTCTTCTGTGCCATAGGAAGGTGCACGGACTGCGTTATGATCGTGGATGGAAAGCCAAATGTTCGAACCTGTGTAACTTCTTTAGCAGAAGGGATGAAGGTTGAAACTCAATATGGCTTAACGAAGAAGGAATAGGGTGATTGCTTATGAAAAGATATGAATTAATTGTAATTGGAGCAGGACCGGCAGGACTATGTGCCGCCATTGAAGCGGCAGCCAATGGGATGCAGGTCGTAGTATATGATGAAAATTCCAGACCCGGAGGTCAATTATTTAAACAGATTCATAAGTTCTTCGGCTCCAAGGAGCACAAAGCGAAAGAACGGGGCTTCAGAATTGGGGAAAAGCTCTTGGACGAAGCCAGAGAATTAGGCGTGGAAGTTGTTCTCAATGCCACGGTAATGGGTGTCTTTGAAAACAAAGAAATTACAGTGATGATTGAGGACCGAGTAGAGCATATTAAGGGGAATGAAATCATCATCGCCACAGGGGCTTCCGAAAATATGCTGCCCTTTCCGGGTTGGACATTGCCGGGAGTCATCGGAGCAGGAGCTGCGCAAACGATGATGAACCTACACGGCATTAAACCGGGAAATAAGATTCTTATGGTAGGCTCGGGCAATGTAGGTCTGGTAGTTGGTTTTCAGCTTATCCAGGCGGGTTGCCGGCTTGAAGCAATTATTGATGCTTCACCAAGAGTTGGCGGCTATGGGGTTCATGCCTCCAAGCTGGCCAGACTGGGAGTACCCTTTTATATGTCCAATACAGTTAAGGAAGCCTATGGAGAAGGCAGTGTTAAAGGAGTAAGCATCGTAGAGGTGGATAAGAATTGGCAGCAGGTGGCCGGCAGTGAGAAAACCTTTGAGGTAGACACGATCTGTATCGCCGTTGGTCTGTCGCCAATGTCACAGTTGGCAAAAATGACCGGTTGTATTATGGAGGATAGCCCGGCCAAGGGTGGACTTGTCCCCGTCTGCAATGAATATGGAGAAACTTCAATCCCCGGAATTTACGCGGCCGGGGATGTATCGGGCATTGAAGAGGCTAGCTCCGCCATGTTAAAAGGCAGAATAGCAGGCTCGGCAATCTCCTATAATCAAGGCTATTTGGAAGAAAATATTTTCAAAGAAAATCAGGCGAAGTATCGCAGCTCCTTGGAACAACTAAGAGAAGGCATGTTCGGTCATAAAAATAAAGGCAGAACCGATTTGCTTAACACTGAAGAAGGTTTTGAAATATCTTTGAATCTGCTGGAAAATGGATTTTTAGCGGACGTGGAAATAGCTCATTACCCGGGAGTTGTCTCCCAGGAAAGAAGAAAACAAGGGATTGTCCCCGTGATTGAATGTACACAAAATATTCCCTGTAATCCTTGTCAGGATGCTTGTGAAAAAGGATGCATAAAGGTTGGTCAGGTAATCACCAATTTGCCAATCATTGACGGGACCGCAAAATGTACGGGCTGTGGCATGTGCGTGGCAGCTTGTTCAGGTCAAGCTATCTTTCTGGTCAATGAAGATTATGCGCCGGGCTATGCTACAGTGGGATTGCCCTATGAATTCAGGCCACTGCCCCAAATCGGAGACAAGGGAATAGCTCTGGATCGCTCAGGGAAAGCAGTGGGGGAGGCAGAGGTGATAAGTATAAAATCCGCCAAAGCCTTGGACGAAACTGCCATACTTACCATTAAAGTTAGTGAGGATTTATCCATGAAGGCAAGATTCTTTAAGAGCTCTAAGGAGGTTTCGCTATGAATAAGATAACTGATCGCACATTTACAGGGGAAGAGTTTGTAAGCCACCGGGATGACTCTGTGATTATCTGCCGATGTGAAGAAATTTCCAAAGGTGAAATCAGAAGAGCTGTCTATGATGGGATGAGAACGATGAGCGAAGTTAAAAGATATGTCAGAGCCGGCATGGGTCTTTGTCAGGGGCAAACCTGCAGCAGACTCGTGAAAAATATTATCGCTAAGGAACTTGGTTTAAAGCCCGGAGAAGTTGAAATTCCAACGCCGAGATCTCCGGCCAGACCGGTTTCTATGGAGATTTATGCTAATGATGGAATGAAGAAGTAGAGGGGGGACGGACATGAGCAAACCGGATGTAATTATTGTGGGCGGAGGAGTTATTAGCTGTGCAATAGCTTACTATCTTGCCAAAGCAAAAGTAAAGGTTATGGTGCTTGAAAAAGAAGAGATCGGTGATGGAGGCTCCAGCAGAAATGGTGGCGGAGTAAGGCAATCGGCTAGAGATCCCCGGGAAATTCCAATAGCTATGTATGCAATCAATAACTTATGGCCAACTCTCTCTGAAGAGTTGGGTGTGGACATAGAATATCATAAAAAAGGAAATTTGCGTCTGGGAAAAACGGAGGAACATCTGAGAGTATTACAGCACAATGTAAATCTTGGCTTAAAGGCAGGACTTGAGCTTAAAATGGTTTCAAGTGCAGAAATTCATGAACTGAATCCCTATGTGTCAGAAGAAGTTATCGGAGCCAGCTATTGTCCAACGGATGGACATGCGAATCCCATGAAAACGACTTTAGCTTTCTATAAGAGAGCCAGAGAGCTAGGAACCCAATTTATTACAGGAGAAACCGTCAAATCAGTAATTCTAAAAAAAGGAAAAGTTGCAGGTGTTAAAACCAAGGAAAATACTTACGAGGCGCCTTTAGTAATCTTAGCGGCCGGTATGGATTCCAGAGTCATTGCCAATTCAGTAGGCATTGATATCCCTATGCAGAAAATACTGTTAGAAGCGTTAATAACAGAAGCTCAGCCAATTATGTTTCCCCAAATGCTTGGCACAGCTGCAGCGGATTTTTATGGGCATCAAACAGATCATGGTTCCTTTGTTTTTGGAGGAAGTACAAGTCTCGAAAATTATGTATCCGACGTGGAGGGCAGAGAAACCAAAAGTATCACGGCTCCTTATATCTGCAGGGCTATTCTAGGCTATTTTCCGTGCCTTAGTAAAGTAAATATTATTCGTACCTGGGCAGGCTTTATTGACGAATCGGCAGACCATGTGCCGGTACTTAGTAAGGTTGACGAAGTTCCGGGTTTGGTGCTGACCTGCGGATTTAGCGGACATGGCTTTGGTATTTCGCCGGCGATAGGACTGCTTATATCAGAACTGATCATTAAGGATAAGCCATCCCTATCCTTAGAGGCCTTTAAATACGATCGGTTTAAGCCCAAAGGGTAGAGCTTAAAGAAAGAAGTGGAGGAATTCAAATGGAATTGGTCAGAACTAATTATTCATCCGGAGCGCCCTTGGAAGAATCAGCCGGGTATAGTCGAACGGTTAAAGTTGGACCCTTTGTATACGTGGGAGGCACCACCTCCGTTCAAGCTGATGGAACAGTATTTGGTGAGGATGGTTATGAGCAAACTAAATATATCCTGGAAAAAATGATCAAATGTTTAGAGACCGCGGGGAGCAGAAAAGAAGAGGTAATAAGAGTTAAGATGTATGCTGCGGATATGTCACGGGCCAAGGAATATATAAGTGCCTACTCTGAATTTTTTAAACCGATCAAACCTTTATGTACCTTAGTTGGAATAGCTGCCCTTAACAGACCAACCCAACTGATAGAAATTGAAATAGACGCAATTATTGGCAGCGCAAACTAGCCCAATTTGCGAATCCGGTACGTTTAAGAGAGTTCTTTGCTTCGGCGGGGGACTTTCTTTATGTTTCTGATGACCCCAATGGGATCAGGACAATACTACTTGACCAATAATTCCCCAGGAGTGAATGGTCCCCTATAGAAATCTGCTAAATTTTCCCTTTCAGAGCATAGGGGACTAACACTTCCTGAATATTCGTGAGAAAGGGTCTAAGTTTGTAAGTAAACGCTCAGAATAGCAGGAGATTTAATAATTGAGGAGAATAACAACCAAGTTAGAGTTAGTTTTTGAATTTTGCTGTAGACGAGAGGAGGACTGGAATTGGAAGAGCGTCTGGTCGCTCCCCAAGAACAACCTGCGGATCACGAAGGAGAAGCACTTCGACCTAATCGGATGAGTGATTATATTGGGCAAAGAAAAATTAAGGAAAATCTGAGCATTTTTATTCAAGCTGCCTCCACTCGCGGAGAGGCGTTGGATCACGTCTTATTATATGGACCGCCCGGCTTAGGGAAAACGACCCTCGCGAATATTATTGCAGCAGAAATGGGCGTAAGTATTCGCACTACCTCCGGTCCGGCGATTGAACGGCCGGGAGATTTGGCGGCTATTCTTACTTCATTGGAGCCTCGTGATGTGCTTTTTATCGATGAAATTCACCGCTTGAACAGTACAACAGAAGAAATCCTTTATTCAGCCATGGAAGATGGGTGTTTGGATATCATGATCGGAAAAGGGCCGAGTGCTCGTTCGATCCGCTTGTCCTTGCCTCCCTTTACTTTGGTGGGGGCCACAACCCGCGCCGGACAGTTAACCTCTCCTCTGCGTGATCGTTTTGGGGTGATCAGCCGCCTGGAATTCTATGAGGTTGAGGATTTAAAAGAAATTGTTCTTCGGGCAGCAAGTATCCTGAGATTGAATATTACGGATGAAGGTGCCCAAGAGATCGCTCACCGATCTCGCGGTACGCCGAGAGTGGGTAATCGCTTGTTGAAACGAGTTAGAGATTTTGCCTTAGTCTGGGAGGATGGTCTTGTCAGCCAAACAATAGCCCGAGAAGCGCTAAATCGTTTGGAAGTTGATCCGATCGGTTTGGATCAGATTGACCAGAAAGCCTTAAAGACTATTATTGAAACCTTTGCCGGAGGTCCGGTCGGCTTGGATACTCTAGCGGCAACTATTGGAGAGGAGTCTGTAACTCTGGAAGATGTTGTCGAGCCGTTTTTGCTTCAAATGGGATTTTTACAACGTACCCCCCGCGGACGGATGGTTACAGCGAGAGCTTATCAACATTTAGGATATCCGCCACCCCAAAGCCGGGCTGACAGCGGACTTTTCCCGGATGTCGGTGGGGATGATTCCTGACTTGCGGACAGGTTACATATAAGCGGAGGAAAAAGGGTAATCTGAACATAGCAAACTGGGAAGTTTCGGCCATCAAGCGCTGGACGTTTCAGGGTTGCCTTAAACCGCCCGAAAGTAATACTTTCTGAGTGGGACAAGAAGGTGGGTGTTCAGCATGTTTCGGAATGTGTATCGCTTCCCTATTTGGTTTATCGCCTTATTCATACTCATGTTATGTCAGACAACTTTATGTCAAGCAAAGGAAATCTCGGTTGAGCTTGTTTGGAAATTAGACCACGCCGCGTGGGTAGAAATAGATGTTGAACAGGGTGACTATCAACTCATCCTAGGGACAACAACTCTGAACTTTCCTGTGGGTTCTACTCTTCAAGTAGGGTGGGGGGTCTGGAGCCCTGTTTTACGGATCAATAAGGAGGAGTATCAACTCTTTAAAGGGTCTGTTTTAAGGTTGAAGGAGAATGACCCGGGTAGTCTTCGGGTTAAAACTCCGGAAGGCAAGGCTGCTGTTTATCGTGGAGAATTACAATTGAATTGCCAGAACAGCTATTGGCAGTTAATTAATCAAGTGGATAGTGAAGACTACCTTAAAGGGGTTGTGCCGATTGAGATGAGCAATGACTGGGCTCACGGCGGGATAGAAGCGCTAAAGGCTCAGGCTGTGTCTGCACGGACCTTTCTTGTTAAACATACCTCAAATGGCCAAAAAATGATTACCGACTCTCCGGATATTGATCAGGCCTACGCTGGTAAGTCCGTAGAGGGGGAAGCCTCAAATGCGGTTGAGGCAACGAGCGGGGAAGTTCTGGTCGATGATCAAAACGGACAACCGATCGAAGCGCTCTATTCTTCGCATAGCGGCGGATATACGGAAGACGCTCAAAACGTTTGGGGAAATTCCGACAGCCACAATGTGGCTCATCCTGACCCCTTCTCAGCAGGCGTTGGCGGGGCGGAAAATCATTGGCGCTTTATGGTCTCTGCTCCGGTGCTCGGTTCGGCCTTCGGTTTGGGGCCGGTTCGAAATGTTATGCTTGACAAATTCCCCTCCGGTAGGGTAAAAAGGGTAAGGTTGGAGGATGGGTTTGGGCATTCTCAGACGGTTGCTGGGCGGACATTTGTCAAAGCGTTTTATCCTTTTGGGCAGCCAATTAGTTCGACGGGGTTTTTAGGCAGTCTATTTGATGTCCAAGCGATCGGGCCAAGCGTTGATGTATACGGGAAATTTGCTTTTACCACGTTGCTTGGATTTCGAGAATCTCCGGAACTTGCCGGCTTAAAGCAAAAAGAGCAAGGGCCTTTGCTCACTAAAATCTACAGTTCAGCGCTGGGAACGAGTGCGGATTCTCAGCCGTTTGGGGTCTTTATATTTGAGGGACGGGGTTGGGGGCATGGGGTGGGGATGTCCCAATGGGGAGCCTATCATATGGCTCAAATAGGGTATACTTATAAAGAGATATTGTCTTTTTATTACAAAAATACTCTTGTTCGTCAATCATAAAAGATCGTCAGCTAAACATGGGGAACTTTAAAAAGGAGAATGAAATATTGAAGGTTACGGATTTTGATTTTGATTTACCGGAAACTCTGATTGCCCAGCATCCGCTGGAGCCCCGAGACGCTTCCCGTCTAATGGTCGTCAATCGCGACAGTAAAAAAATAGAACATCATACGTTTCGGGATCTGGTGTCTCTTTTGAAAAGGGGCGATCTGCTTGTGCTTAATAACACCAGAGTCATTCCTGCGCGTTTGATCGGGGAAAAAGAGGGGTCTGAGGCCAAGATTGAAGTCCTTCTTCTGAAACGTCTTGAGCTTGATGTTTGGGAAGCTTTGGTTAAACCCGGAAAGCGTCTCAAGGTGGGGCAGAAGGTTCTCTTCGGTAATGGAATACTGACTTGTGTTCTTCAGGATATTCTGGAAAATGGCAACCGCAGGGTTCGATTCAGCTACTTAGGGGTGTTTGAAACTCTGCTGGACCAACTGGGGCAGATGCCTCTTCCGCCCTACATTACCGCTCAACTGGAAGACCAGGAACGTTACCAGACAGTGTATGCCAAAGAACGAGGGTCTGTAGCCGCGCCTACGGCAGGATTGCATTTTACGCCTGAACTTTTGGACGAACTTCAAAAGAAGGGAGTGGAAATCGCGGAGATTCTCCTCCATGTGGGCTTAGGAACCTTTCGCCCGGTTAAAGTGGAGGACATTCGGGATCATACCATGCATTCAGAGTATTATAGTGTGGACGTGAAGACTGCGGAGCGAATTAATCGAGCCAAACAGGAAGGACGCCGGGTCATTGCAGTGGGTACAACCGCAGCGCGAACCTTAGAATCGGTGGGTGATCAAGGCCGGGTTGTGCCCGGTGAGGGGTGGACAGATATTTTCATCTACCCAGGCTATACGTATCAGGTGGTGGACGCTCTCTTGACGAATTTTCACTTTCCGAAGTCAACCTTGGTTATGCTGGTCAGTGCTTTGGCAGGTCGCGAACTCATTTTAGAAGCGTATGAGGCAGCCATTTTGGAACGGTATCGATTCTATAGCTTTGGAGATGCCATGCTCATTCTGTGAGAGGTACGCTTAAGGCAGTGACAAAAAGAAGGAAGTGAAGGGTTTGACCGCGGTTCATTTGGAGATACTTAAACAAGATACCCGAACAAGAGCACGCTTGGGGAAATTACATACTCCGCATGGTGTAATTGATACTCCGGTGTTTATGCCGGTGGGCACTCAAGGGACAGTAAAAACAATAACTCCGGAGGAAATTAAAGAGATCGGGGCAGGGATTATCTTGAGTAACACCTACCATCTTTTCTTGCGTCCGGGGCAGGAATTAATTCGGGAAGCGGGCGGACTTCATCGTTTTATGAACTGGGATGGAGCAATCTTAACAGATAGTGGTGGTTTTCAAGTATTCAGTTTGGGAGATCTGCGCAAGATTAAGGAGAGCGGGGTGGAATTCAGATCCCATATCGATGGCTCACTTCAGTTTTTAAGTCCGGAAATTGCGACTCAGGTCCAGATGGCCTTGGGATCGGACATTGTGATGGCTTTTGATGAGTGTGCGCCGTATCCTTGCACCCATGAGTATGCCAAAGATTCCTCAGAGCGAACCACACGTTGGCTTAAACGCTGCCAGGAGACACTGACCACGACGGATACTCAAGCCTTGTTCGGAATTGTGCAGGGTGGCATGTATGAGGATCTTCGTCGTCAAAGTGCTGCTGAGATCACGGAACTGGATTTACCGGGTTATGCTATCGGAGGCTTAAGTGTTGGCGAACCGAAGGAAATGATGTATGAGGTTTTGGATTATACGGTTCCCCTTTTGCCAAGAGAAAAACCGCGTTATTTGATGGGCGTTGGTTCACCGGACGCCTTAATTGAAGGGGTTATGCGGGGAATCGACATGTTTGATTGTGTGCTGCCAACGCGGATTGCCCGCAATGGGACTGCGATGACTCGTTTTGGCAAAGTGATTGTCCGCAATGCCGGATCGGCGCGTGATTTTGGTCCGATTGATCCAACCTGCGATTGCTATACGTGCCGGAATTATTCGCGGGCTTATATACGGCATTTGATTAAGGCTGAAGAGATTTTAGGTCTGCGCTTAATGACGATTCATAACTTGCGTTACCTCCAAAACTTAATGCGAGAAATCCGGGAGGCGATCAGGGATGATCGTTTGCCCGAGTATCGCAGTAAGTGTTTTGAGGATTATGGATATGATAAGTAATTCCACTTAGTGAGTTATTTATGTAATAACTGAGCAGGATTTTTACCATGATACGGGGAATAGCATTATAGAGATAATTAAGGGGGAGTTTTAATTATGAATCAAACAACAATCTACGTTGTATACTTCGGGTTCTTTTTTGCCATTATGTATTTCCTGATGATTCGGCCGCAACAGAAACAGGCTAAACAACGACAGGCGTTGCTCAGCAGTCTTCGGGTTAGGGATCGGGTCATTACAAGTGGGGGAATCTATGGGAAAATCACGAAAGTAAAGGACAATTCCGTTATGCTGCTAATTGCCGATAAGGTAGAAGTTGAAGTGGCCAAGACCGGAATTGTGAGTGTGGAAAATCGTGAAATCGAAAAGGAGAAAAAGGCTGACAAAGCTGATAAAAGCGTAAAGCTTGATAAGGAAGAAACAGAAGTCCAACCTGAGTCTTAAACTAAAAACTTTGGGGATAGCCAAAGTCTCTATTCTCCAACGATTAGGTGGGTGCCTAGTTGATCAGGAAGACAATTCTCAATAGAAGCAAGTGGTACAGGCCACTTGCTTTTATTGAGATTATCTTACGACAAGGGAATAAAGTTAAAAGAACCAGGGGTGTTCAGTTTGAAGCGGGTTTCGGTGTTGTCAGGAGTTGTCGGCTAATGACAGAGTGATGGACGATTTAGAGACGGTCGGATGAAGGCCATCGTTCAATGAATTGCAGGAGGGGTTAATTTTTGAAAACGATCACACTACAAGCAGTTAAAGCGGATACTTATGTTCAGGCACTGATTGAAGCAGGGAACCGTCATCTTGCAGCCATTGGTTATACGGAACATGGGCTTAGGCATGTGAGTCTGGTAGCCAATATCGCTTCGAATATCCTGGAAAAGATGGCCTATCCTGTAAAGGAGTGCGAACTGGCAGCTATTGCAGGTTACCTGCATGACATCGGGAATGCTATTAATCGCATTTCTCATGCTCAGACGGGAGCGATTCTCGCTGCCGGCATTTTGGAACGGCAGGGTATGAATCCGGAAGATATAGCGAGCATCATTGGTGCAATCGGCAATCATGACGAGCTTGACGGCAATCCGGTCAATAACATCTCTGCCGCCTTAATCCTGGCGGATAAATCTGACGTTCATCGTTCGCGGGTCCGCAATTCGGATCTGGCGACGTTTGATATTCATGACAGGGTCAACTATGCGGTCAAACGCTCCTTTCTTCGCGTCTATCCGAAAGAACGCATCGCTTTGGAACTCACCATTGACACCGAGATTTGCCAGGTTATGGAGTACTTCGAGATCTTTCTGGCGCGGATGCTTTTATGCCGCAAGGCAGCCGAATTCTTGCACACCAAATTTGAGTTGAAGATTAATGACGTTAAATTACTCTAATGGCTTCGTGGAATGAGTTGAAAGAGCTCAAGGTCAAGATTGACATTACAATCCAGAAGGTTTTATAATGAGGATTGGCATGGGCAAGTCCCATCATATTAAGAGGGAGGAAAGAAGATGAGACGGGGAAACATCATCAAACTGGTGTCGCTTGTGCTACTTGTAGCTGCGGCTGTAGCGTTATCGATTAAACCCCTAGTGGATCCCCTAAAGGGTATCCCTTTGGGTCTTGACTTACGCGGAGGAGTGCACTTGGTGCTGCAAGCCGACCCTAATAAAAATGGCACTCCGATCACTAACGATGATATGGACAAAGCAAAAGCGATTATTTCTAAGCGGGTCAATGATTTGGGGGTATCCGAACCTGTAGTTCAGACAGACTATGATAAGAAACGGCTGGTCATCGATTTAGCAGGAATCACTGACCCGGATAAGGCTGTGGATATTCTGAAAACGACAGCAAAGTTGACGTTTAGGGATCCTAAGGGCGCTATAGTCTTGCAAGGAGATGAACTAACCGACGCTAAGGCAGGGCAGGATTCCAATGCGTCGGGTGGCTATGTCGTTAACTTGACGTTTTCTTCGGATGGGGCCAAAAAGTTTGGAGATTTAACGACAAAGTATATTGGTCAAAGAATTGGTATTTTTCTGGATGACAAAGTCTTGACCAATCCAACGGTTAACACTCCCATTCTCAACGGTCAAGCAGAGATCACGGGGTATTCGACTTTGGAGGATGCTGCCAACAGTGCCGTGCTCATGCGTTCCGGTTCCTTGCCTGTAAGCATGAGTATTGCTGAGAAGCGTCAGGTGGGAGCCTCTTTAGGGATAGATTCGTTACACAGAAGCATTAAGGCGGGACTTTACGGTCTGATTTTTATATTCCTCTTTATGCTTGTCTTCTATCGTTTGCCGGGAGTTGTGGCAGATTTCTCCTTGATTGTGTATGGACTGATTGTTCTTTGGGTATTTTGGATGTTCCGAGTGGTCCTAACCCTTCCGGGTATCGCCGGTTTCATCCTCTCCATCGGGATGGCGGTGGATTTTAATATCATTATCTATGAGCGGGTTAAAGAGGAAGTGCGGGCTGGAAAATCTCTCAGGGCCGGTGTGGAATCCGGATTTAGCCGGGCTTTCATTACGGTTATCGATGCTCACGTGACAACGTTTATTGCCGCAATGACTCTCTATTACTTTGGAAGCGGTTCCATTAGAGGATTTGCGTTGACCTTAGGAGTCGGAATCATTGCCAGCTTATTTACCGCAATTTCGTTTACCCGGCTCGTATTGCGTTTAGTTGTAGGAATCAGCTCAAAATTACAGACAACCTGGTTTGGGGTTAGGAGGGAGGTATGATGGAAAAAGATCATCCAGCGACTTATGAGGAGGTTCAAAAAATACATCCTCTCTACTTCAATATTGTCAAGAAACGGTATTGGTGGTTCGCCCTTTCGTTATTGGTTATTATTCCGGGGATTATTTCTCTGCTCATGCATGGCTTAAATGTCGGAATTGATTTCAAAGGCGGAACGATGATTGAGATGACCTTCAAAAAGCCGGTGACTCAGACCGCTGTTACGGATACGCTGAAATCAGTTGGACTTGATGGTCAAGTGCAATTGTCGAATGGGAATGCATCCGTTTTGATCAGAACCGATGCCCTTCAACAAACTAAGCGCAATGAACTAATGTCGGCCCTGGAAACTAAGATCGGAGAGTATGATAAAACAACTCTGCAAGAGGATCAAGTAGGCCCAGCCATGGGGCAGGAACTGACCCGCAATGCTTTTTGGTCCTTACTCATTGCCATGGGCTTAATGATTGCCTATATTTCATTTAGGTTTCAGTTTGTTTTTGCTATCTCTGGGATTATCGCCTTATTACACGATGTTTTAGTAGTTGTCGGGATTTTCTCATTGTTTCGCTGGCAAATAGACTCGTCCTTTGTGGCGGCAGTTTTGACAATCTTTGGCTACTCTATTAACGACACAGTGGTTATCTTTGACAGAATTCGTGAGAACGAATCTAAGATGAGACGCACAGACAGTTATGAAGACATGGTGGACAAGTCTGTTTGGCAGACTATGCGTCGATCCGTCAATACAGTTGTCACTGTGCTGATTGCTTTGTTCTCCGTATTTATTCTGGGGGGTGAATCGACCAAAGTCTTTTCTTTGGCGATGTTGATCGGGGTGTTCAGTGGAGCTTATTCCTCAATTTTTAACGCCAGTCAAATCCTGGTGGAAATTAAAAAGCATATGAAGAACCCTCGCAAAGATAGAAAATCAGTTCGTGTTTAGGGTTAAGTTTTAGTACTCATAAAGGGATCTCGAGATTTATTTCTCGGGGTCTCTTTTGATTTCTAAATTAATTAAAAAAGCTTCAGTCTCCATAAAGTCAGACAAGAGAACCGTCCCCGGTGTCTCACGTGTCTCAGTGTGTGAAAATAAAAAATTCTAGATATTAACAATTTTACCATTTTAGCATATCTTAAAGTAAGCCTAATAAATCGAAATATTTCAGAAGTGGGAGGTTGTTTAAAATGGCATATGGCGTTGGTGCAGTGGATGGCGTTGATGGAGCCGGATGTGGATGTGGACCGAATTTTTTACCGGGAATAGCAGTGGTGGTTGTGATTATCCTTCTGTTAATCGCAATGGGAATAGTTTTCTAATCTGAAATTCTTAGGATATTTAGAAGTATAAAGGAGGGTATCTTATGTACGGATATGGATTAGGTCAGGCTGCTGGTTATGGCGCAGGTTGTTGCGCCCCTGTATGTGCACCGCCGGCGCCGGTTGGTGTAGGTGTTGGCGTTGGTGTGGGTATTATTGCTATCGCAATTCTGATCTTAATTGCCTTAGGCGTCATATTTTAAGTAGCGAAGAAAAATAAATTTTGGGAGGTCAAAATTATGTTTGGAGCAGGCGTAGCAGGATGTGGAACAGGAGTTGGCGCAGGAATTGCAATTGTAGTTGTGATTATTCTGTTGCTTATCGCTTTAGGAATCGTATTCTAAAGCAACTCTATTAACAGTCACTTTTGGAGGTGAGTTTCATGTACGGGTATGGTGCAGGAGCTGGGGGATGTGTCGGAGCTGGGATTATTGCGATTGCAATATTGATTCTGATTGCGTTAGGTGTCATCTTCTAAATCGCTGAGACAATTGTTTCTTAGGGGGTCCCTTTGGGGACCCTCTAGTGTTAATTCATTCCGAATGGATTACATTGGAAATATCGGGCTATACTAGCGGAAAGGTGCTGGTGAGGGAGGGAGGTCGCTTGAGATTTGTTCAACTGGTATTACTGGAAGGAGTGTTTCTTCTTTCTGCGGGTATGATATTCTTTGGAGGAATTTGGGGAACCGCTGCGGCAACCGTCGCTTTGACTGGAATTAACTTTCTTACGCATGATCCGGTACAGTTTTGGCACTGGGAAATAGCTCTTGTGCTTTTAGGTATGGTCGGAATGGTGCTGCTGCTAATTGCCGGGAAAATAGCCAAGAAGAGCCAAGTCGTGACCGGTTTAGCCGGAGGACTGATTACTTTAGTTCTCTTTGGTGCATTCATCACGCCTATTGTAGCCATCATACTTTGGGCTTTGGTGGTCGGCACAGGTATGATTCCTAATCATAAAAAAAATCAGGTTCTCAGGAGTTTTGCACCAACAATCTTACGTCTGGTTTTAGGCTGCGGATGGATTATCTTCGGGAATCTCTTGACAAGATGACGGTGGGACTTATTCTTTATAAGCTCTTTCATGGAAATGGGATCTGATATAGGCATAAAAAACCTTGCTATTCGGAACAGCTTCTGGTATCTTATACATAAACTATCATTGTCAGGCGCTAGCTGGGCTTCAAAGCATTGAGGCAGCGGAGGATTCCGCGGGACTTCCTTTTAGTAAGGAGTCCTATTTTTGTGTACTTTATTGGCGATGTCGTGACGGAAGGAGAGTTAAGGTGTGGATGAAAAGACACAGGTTGCGTCGTTATCTGTTCTGTCAAATACCTTATTAACCCTATCTAAAATCGTGATTGGCATAGCAAGCGGTTCGGTCAGTATCTTGTCCGAAGGAATTCATTCGGGAATCGACCTGGTGGCGGCCTTCATTGCCCTTTTCGCGGTGAAGGAGTCGGGAAAACCTGCAGATTTGGATCATGCTTATGGACATGGAAAAATAGAAAATGTTTCGGGCACAGTCGAAGCCGTTTTGATATTCATCGCTGCAATTATGATTATCGTGGAAGCGATACAAAAGATCTGTAAGATTATGGCTGGTGCAGAAGGTCGGGCAGGAGATCTGGGCTTAGGTATGGTCATCATGGGGATTTCTTCTATTATGAATATAATTGTGTCCACCTGCCTAATGCGCGTAGCAAAACGAACAGATTCTGTGGCGCTCGAAGCCGATGCGCTGCATTTGCGAACGGACGTTTATACGTCAGCAGGTGTTTTTAGCGGTCTGCTTATTATTCAGCTGACGGGTTGGGCTATCTTAGACCCGATTGTCGCCTTTGGCGTGGCGTTAATGATCATTAAGGCTGCGCTTGATTTGACGAAGAAAGCCTTCGCCCCACTGGTTGACGTCAGCTTGCCTGATGAAGAACGTGAAATAATTCGCGAAGTCCTCCGCTTTCATGAGACTGAATTTGTCGAATTCCATAAACTTCGAACTCGCAAGGCTGGGTCAGAAAGGCATGTCGATTTGCACTTGGTCGTTGCGAAATATACTTCCGTGCTTGACGTTCATGAACTATGTGATCAGATCGAGCGGGAAATCAATGAGAAATTGCAAGGGACACACGTTCTGATTCATGCGGAACCGTGTAGCAACCTAAATGTGGAATGTCCAGTTGAGAAGGGACTGGCCTCTGATTGTCAGGGCTGCCAAATACAGAAGTCGGAGGCCAGCGGTCAGAAGCCGGATGGCGAGTAAAGACGCCGAGCAAATAAGCGGCTTGGCGCCGGAGATTGTGGGATCAGTCGAGGGCTGAAGGTCACTAGTCGAGGCACGATGCATGAGGTACAAAGGTTAAAGGCCATGCCTTGGGCATCCTGTCTCAAGTTAGGGGGATTAAGATTGAAACGAATATGGGCAATGCCACAATCCTTCGGACGAACCTCAGAAACATTTCGCGAATCCTTGGGAATATCTCCGATTGTTGCGGATATTTTAGCTCTAAGAGGTTTTCGTCGGCCTGAAGAGGCTCTTGATTTTTTGCGCCCAACACTTTTGAATCTGTGCTCACCGTTTTGTTTTCGGGATATGGACCGAGCTATTGAGCGGTTGTCTTTGGCCTTGAAACAAAAAGAGAAGGTGCTTGTCTATGGTGATTATGACGTAGATGGTGTGACAAGCACAACTTTATTATACAAAGTTTTAAGCGATCTGGGCTTTCAAGCTGTAGCCTATATTCCTCACCGCCAAGACGAGGGGTACGGATTACATTCGGAAGCTATTGATCGTGCTGCGCAGGCAGGAGTAAATGTCCTAATTACCGTCGATTGTGGAGTTACGGCAGCTGCGGAAGTGGAACTAGCCCGAACCCTGGGGATTGATATTATTATCACGGACCACCATGAAGCGCCGGAGGTGTTGCCGGAGGCTTTGGCCATATTAAATCCTAAGGTTGCAGGTTCAGGTTATCCTTTTCCCGACTTAGCGGGGGTTGGCGTAGCGTTCAAATTAGCTCAGGCTTTATTACAAACGCTAGGCAATCGTGAAGTGGGGGTACACTCTGAAATCGAGTTGTTGGACTTGGTAGCCTTAGGGACGATCGCCGACTTAGTCCCCCTGACGGGTGAAAATCGGATTTTTGTTCATCATGGGCTGCGTCAGATGGAAGAGACTATTCATACCGGACTCGGTGCTCTACTTGAAGAGTGCGGCCTAAGGAATAGACCTCTTAAAGCAGGTCAAATCGCCTTTTTGGTTGCGCCACGGATTAATGCGGCCGGACGCATGGATAGCGCCCGAGCCGGCCTGGAACTTCTCCTGACCGGGGATTCGGAGCGAGCGAGGGAACTTGCCCGTTTCTTAACTCAGGAAAACCAGTTACGTCAGGAAACAGAGCAAGAGATACTGGCTGAAGCGGTCTCTTTGGTAGAGCGGGCCCCCCTGCCGAGAGTGATTGTGCTCTCCTCAAACCATTGGCACCACGGAGTAATCGGAATCGTGGCGTCACGTTTAGTGGAACGTTATTATCGTCCTGTTTTTATGATTGCTGAAGAAGGAGCGGATGCCAAAGGCTCGGCGCGTGGGATTTCCGGTTATCCGGTGCTGGAACAGCTGAGAACTCAAGCCCATCTTTTAAGTAAGCATGGGGGGCATAGGGCAGCCGCGGGATTTTCCCTCCGCACTGAAGATATTGAACGATTTAGAGCAGGGCTGAACGAACAAGCCGCAGCTTTTGGGGATACCCTTTTTCAAGAAGAGTTGAAAATTGACCGTTCAGTTGCCCTTGAAGCCGTTTCGGGACATTTGCTGCATGAACTGGAGCAAATGGCACCGTTTGGCTTTGGTAACCCAGGACCTATTTTGGCCTGTAAGGGAGTTCCTGTTCATTCCGTCAGTGCCGTTGGCAAGGAACGGAGTCATCTTAAATTTCGTTTCGGATCTCAGGGAGAGCAGGAAGGGATCGCTTTTCGCTTAGGAGAACGTTTGAATGAACTGGACCGCGAAGCGTGCTTGGATGTTGTCTTTGGTTTAGATTGGAATACCTTTCGAGGGCCGGAAGATGTACAATTAATGATCAAAGATGTTCAAGTTGAAGGAGACTGGCGAGAATACCACCCAGCTGCCCTCAGAAACAATAGATATGTGGATCAGGAAATCGCGGTTACTTTGGATGAGCCGGAGCCGGAGTGGTTGGATTGGCGTAAATTGCAGCGTTCTGAATGGCCGATACCTGGTAATCAAGGGCGAATATGGGTTTGGGATACGACCGGATATCTGCCCGGCCTTCAGTCTTGGGACGACCTTCCTGATCAGGAAGAAACTCAGGCAGAAAATCCTCAGGAAAAGCCGTTGACGGTAAAGCGGAGTTTGAATAAGCTTCATGAAGAGGAGGCGGGTTTGGGGTTGATTCTCGGTCTCCCACTTACGGAAGAGGATCTGCGAGAAGGAGTCGAAAAACTACGGAAAATAGGTATATATCGTATTGCTCTTGCAGGATTTCAAAGCGTCGATGAAGAAAGGGTTCGTCAGCGGTGTGGGTTTTTAGAACGCGAGGAACTTATCCGGATTTACAGGCAGCTTTTGACTAAGGTCAAAGAGGGTAACCCTTTTCGCCTGGGGTCCGATCCCAAAATCACACCTAATGGGCGAACTGCCCTTAAAATCTTTGAAGAATTGGGGCTCATTCGTTGTCTTGGAGGAACGGATGAGATTGCCTTAGAGTGGGTTCCGGCACAGAGTAAGTTAGATTTGAATTCTTCTTTACGCTATCGGAATGCCAAGGAGTGGCTGAACAGAGCAAAAATGTTTCAACGCGAACTATTAGAGAAACCCTGGGATGAACTTGGGTTTAAATGGAAAGAAGTATAGGGGGAAGGGCGAAACAAGCATGGAATATAAAGATTTTATTCGCGTGATTTCTGATTTTCCTAAAGACGGGATTTCCTATAAGGATATAACAACCTTGCTCAAAAATGGTGAGATCTATCGAGCAGCCGTAGATACCCTTGTCGAAAAAATTCGGCCGTGGCAGCCCAATGTGATTGTCGGTCCGGAAGCCCGGGGCTTTTTATTGGGCGCACCGATCGCCTATGCTTTAGGAGTCGGCTTTGTTCCGGTTCGAAAGCCGGGTAAACTACCGGCGGAAATTATCAGTGAAACGTATGCTTTAGAATATGGTTTTGATACTTTGGAAGTCCATGCGGACGCTATCAGCCCCGGTGAACGGGTGGTTGTGGTTGATGACCTGTTGGCCACCGGCGGAACGATGCTGGCGACTGCCAATCTGATGAGAAAGATCGGCGCAGAATTGCTCGGGATGGTTTTTTTAATCGAATTGACATCCTTGAACGGCAGAGAAAAGCTGGCCGATTATCCGGTAATTTCTTTGGTTCAATATTAAGCATCAATTGAGCGTTATATCGCGGATGAGAGGAGTTCGCCAATGTCCTTTGCGGAGTTAAGGGTAAAAATGCAAAAGATATCTCCACAATCACGTTTGGCTATTGTGGACAAGGCCTATCAATTTGCGGAAGAGGCACATCGAAACCAACTGCGTAACTCCGGAGAAGACTATATTCTCCATCCTCTGGAAGTCGCAAAGATTTTGGTTGAGTTGGAAATGGATGAGGCGACCATTGCGGCCGCTTTGCTTCATGATGTCGTGGAAGACACTGGGTATACCATCGCGGATATTGAGAAAGAATTCGGCTCGGAGGTCGCTCTGCTTGTCGACGGAGTGACTAAACTCGGACGGATTGAGTACAAGAGCAAGATGGAGCAACAAGTGGAGAATTTACGTAAGATGTTCCTGGCTATGGCCAAGGATATTCGCGTAATTCTCATTAAGCTTGCGGATCGTCTGCATAACATGCGTACCTTAAAATACCATTCGGTTGAAAAACAAAAGGAAATTGCTCAGGAAACCCTGGAAATTTTTGCACCGCTGGCTAACCGTCTCGGGATATTTCGGATCAAATGGGAGCTGGAAGATCTTTCCTTCAGATATCTGAAGCCCCAGGAGTACTACGATTTAGTTGAAGGAATTGCCTTGAAACGACGAGAACGTGAAGCCAATATCAACGAAGTGATTGTGCAAATGCGTGAACGTCTGGATGAAGTAGAGATTTATGCGGACATTTCCGGTCGCCCTAAGCATTTCTATAGTATTTACAAAAAAATGACGACGCAGCACAAAGAACTGAGCGAGATCTACGATCTGATGGCGATTCGAGTGGTTGTTGAATCGGTCAATGATTGTTATGGGGCCTTGGGAATAATCCACACTCTATGGAAGCCGATACCTGGGCGTTTCAAAGACTATATTGCTATGCCAAAACCTAATATGTATCAGTCACTGCATACCACGCTGATCGGAGTTCACGGCGAACCGTTTGAAATTCAGATCCGGACCTGTGATATGAACCGCACCTCGGAATACGGTATTGCTGCGCATTGGAAGTATAAAGAAAGCAGCACCAAAGATGGCGGCAAAGAAGGCGGTAAGGAAAGCTGCAACAGATCAGCGAGCGTAAACTTCGAGAAAAAGCTTGCTTGGTTGCGTCAATTGCTGGAGTGGCAGCATGATTCCCGGGATGCCGGAGAATTTATGGAATCTTTAAAGATTGATTTATTTGCCGATACCGTCTTTGTGTTTACCCCTAAAGGGGATGTAGTAGAACTGCCTGCAGGGTCCTGTCCGATTGATTTCGCTTACCGTGTCCATACGGATGTAGGGCACCGTTGCATTGGCGCAAAAATTAACGCCCGGATCGTCCCCCTGGAGACAAAACTGAACAATGGCGATATTCTGGAAATCCTTACGTCAAAACAAAGCGGACCCAGTCGGGATTGGTTGTCTTTTGTAAAAACCTCCCAAGCCAAGAATAGGATTCGGCAATGGTTTAAGAAAGAGCAGCGGGAGGATAATATCGCCCGAGGTCGAGAAAGTTTGGAACGGGAGGTCCGTAAGCTTGGGCTTGACCCGGGAAGTGTCTTAAAAGCAGAAAATCTTTCTGCGATAGGCAAGAGTCAGAACTTTGTAGGGTTGGATGATTTATACGCCGCCATAGGAGATGGCGTCGTGACGCCCAATAAAGTCCTGATGCGCTTGCGTGAGGATCTTTCCAAAGAAGAACGGGAAAAAATGCAACTTGCCGCCCTACAGCAAGGAGAGGGTAAGCCACCAACCCCCAGCGTTTACGGAAAGGCCTCTCATGGGGTACGGGTCAAAGGGGTCGACAACGTGTTGGTTCGTTTTGCCCAGTGTTGTAACCCGCTTCCGGGAGATGCTATTATTGGTTATATTACTCGGGGTCGAGGGGTTTCTATTCATCGTGGAGACTGCAGTAATCTCTTAAGTCACTTTCACGAAGAGGGTGATCGAGTTGTGGAGGTAATGTGGGCTGAACAGATGGATTCTATCTATCCTGTTGATATTCAAATTTATGGGATAGACAAGCCGCGCTTGGTAACGGAGGTCATGAATACAGTCCTGGATACTCGCACTCATATTCTGGGAATCAATGCTAAGGTGGGAAAAGATAATGTTGCCCATATTCAGTTGCGTATCGAAATACGGAATCTTGAACAACTTAAAATGGTAATGCATAAAATTCGTAAGGTTAAAGACATTACGGATGTTAAGCGGATTCATTCAGGAGGAAAGTAAAATGCGCAGTGTGGTTCAGCGCGTTAAACGCGCTTCGGTCAGCGTCAAGGGAGAAAACGTGGGAGAAATTTCTGCCGGACTTATGATCCTCCTGGCCGTTGGCCAAGAAGACGCTGAGGGTGATTTAGCCTGGATGGTCGATAAACTTGTGGGTCTGCGGATCTTTGAAGATCAGGAAGGGAAAATGAACCGTTCCGTACAAGATGTGGGTGGTGAAATTCTCATGGTTTCGCAGTTTACTCTTTATGGTGATTGCCGAAGCGGAAAACGCCCCAGCTTTACGACTGCTGCGCCACCGGAGCAGGCCAAGGCCTTATATGAGCGAACCGTGGAAGGGATACGCAGCTACGGCTTGACGGTAAAAACGGGAGTTTTCCAAGCTCAGATGGACGTGGAACTGATTAACGATGGACCGGTGACGTTACTTTTGGACAGTAAGAAGATGTTCTAGGAGGGAATGCGGATGATAGAGGGACGAGCGATGGGTGGCATGGGGGCGAATTGTTACCTGTACGCCTGTATGGAAAGTAAGAAAGCTGCGATAATTGATCCCGGAGCTGACGGAAAGCGGATTTATCGCTGGGCCTTAGAGAAGGGCCTCAAGGTAGACTATATTTTGCTCACCCACGGACATGTGGATCACATCGCTGCCGTGGATGAACTTAGGGCTCTGCTGGGGGGTGTCTCAGTAGGGATTCACGCCGGCGATGCGGAGATGCTCACCGATGCCAAGAAGAACCTTTCCGGTTATATAGGTACGCCGATCGTTCTTCAAAGTGCGGATTTTCTGCTTCAGGATGGACAGGAGATTACCATCGGCAAACAAGTACTGAAAGTGATCTCAACGCCGGGACATTCTCCGGGGTGTGTTTGTTTTTTAAGCACGGAAGGTTTGTTTAGCGGAGATACGCTTTTTGCCGGCTCGATTGGCCGGACAGATTTCCCGGGTGGATCGTTAGATCAACTGCTTAAAGGAGTGAGGGAAAAACTCCTGATCCTTCCGGATGAAACCAGAGTTTTTCCGGGGCATGGTGAAGAAACCAGCATTGGCGAGGAAAAACGAGATAATCCATATCTGCTATAAAGTCGTCATACCTAGGTGAATTTGAGAAATTCCCTAAATTCAGGGACCTATAGCAGGCGACTATCGTCGTACCCCAAAGAACCATATAAATATGAACACCGTTCTCCGCTTGGAGTAACGGTGTTCTGTGTATGAGACACAATACTAAGTTCTTTCGTACTCAGAATCAACAAAAAATAGGTTGTCCACAGTAATTCTTATTCGATACCTGGAATTAGATTTTTCCAGAACAATTTGATTTATGGCATGGCAAATTTGTAAAGATAACAATGTCGATGGAGAATATATTCCTCTCTCAATTTCACTGTAATAATTTTTCTTAATTCCTACTTTTAGGGCGAGTTCCTCCTGAGTAATTGTTCTAGCTGAAGATGGCTTAAATGTTTTTGAACTAGGGTATCTTCATAAAATGTTTGACCTTATTGCAGAGAAGGTATCTATTTTGTTGTCCGATTAAAAAATAACGCTTGTGTCAAAGTTCTCTGAGAGCGTGAAGTTGGTTGGCTTTGTTGACAAATTGCTAATATTTGATAATATATTGAGTAATTATTAAAAAGTATGTAAGATATTCGCGATACCTTTGGGAAAATCCTGCGTTAATCTTTCTCCAGGGAGGGCTGGCACGACTGGAACCAGCCTGAGAGATGCGCTGATAAGACAGCCTTAAGGGAGTATTTTTGCATCGGGTGGTTTCGTTAACGACCGGAAAGTGGGCGGAAGAATTCCGTCAATTAGGGTGGCACCGCGAGAAGTTCTCGTCCCTTGCGTAAAGTAAGGAACGAGGGCTTTTTTTTTCCAAAATTCAGGTTTAAGAAGGAGGCTTTATTTTAGAGGCATAAGGCAAAGTTTCATTTGGTGCTATTGTTGAAAATGTAGGGCACGATGACCTCCCGCTTTATGGAGGCGGAGGCCTCGAAAATCGGATAAATTGAGAAATATCGGAGAGGTGATTAGCATGACGATTTTTTCGGAACGTGTTGAAAATGAAAAGTTAGGCTTGGGAAAAGTTGGAGAGGTCGTGCGTTTGCTCGGTTGGGTTCAGCGCCGCCGTGACCACGGTGGATTGATCTTCGTTGATTTACGTGATCGTACCGGCATTGTCCAGGTTGTCTTTGATCCGGAGAAAATGGGTGAGGGATTTTCTGACGCGGAAAGCCTTCGTTCTGAGTTTGTAGTTTCTATCCTGGGCCAAGTTATCGCCCGGCCTCAAGGGATGATTAATCCCAAAATCGCGACCGGAGAGATCGAGATCGTTGCCCAGACTCTTGAGATCTTAAATGGAGCTAAAACTCCGCCGTATTATATTGTCGATCAGGTCGATGTGGATGAAACTGTGCGCTTAAAATATCGTTATCTAGATCTGCGCCGCCCTGAGATGCAAGCTGTGTTTAAAATTCGGCATCAAGTTATGCAAATTATGCGTTCTTTTTTTGACCAACGAGGCTTCTACGAAATTGAAACTCCGATGCTCAACAAATCGACACCTGAAGGGGCTCGGGACTATCTCGTTCCCAGTCGTATTCACCCAGGTGAATTTTATGCCTTACCCCAGTCACCGCAAATATATAAACAACTGCTTATGGTTGGCGGTATAGAGAAGTATTTCCAAATTGCCCGTTGTTTCCGGGATGAGGATCTCAGAGCGGATCGCCAGCCGGAATTTACCCAGCTTGATCTTGAGATGTCTTTTGTTGAAGTGGAGGACATCCTGCCGATGATGGAACAATTGATGGTGCGGATCTTCTCTGAAACGACAGGGAAGACAATTGCTGTGCCCTTCCCTCGTTTAACCCATAAAGAAGCCCTGGAACGTTACGGGTCAGATAAACCGGATACGCGTTTTGATATGGAACTCACTGATGTGGGAGACCTAGTGGGCAAGGCCGGATTCAAGGTGTTTGCTAATGCGGTGGCAGGGGGCGGAAGCGTGAAATGCATCTGCGCCAAAGGCTGTGCCGGCTTACCGCGCCGCGAGATTGATGATTTAGTGAAGTTTGTTAATACTTATCGGGCCAAGGGCTTGGCCTGGATTGTTCTGGCGGAAGAAGGGGTAAAGTCTCCGATTGCGAAGTTTTTTACTGAAGAGGAAATGAAGGCTTTAATTGAACGTATGCGTGCTGAAACCGGTGATATTTTGTTCTTTGTCGCTGACACGTATGAGATTGTTTCCGATGCCCTGGGACATCTTCGCTTGGAATTGGCCAAACGGTTGGGACTTATTCCGGAAGATGCGCTGAACTTCTTGTGGGTCACGGAGTTTCCGCTGTTGGAATATGATAAGGATGAACAGCGGCATATTGCCATTCATCATCCTTTTACCGCTCCGATGGATGAAGATTTGCCGTTCTTGGAGACTGAACCGCTTAAAGTTCGGGCTAAAGCGTATGATATGGTACTTAACGGCACCGAGCTCGGAGGCGGGAGTATTCGGATTCATCGCCGTGGGATTCAGGAACAATTGTTTGGCTTGTTAGGATTTTCCAAAGAGGAGGCAGCCGCCAAATTCGGGTTCTTGTTGGAAGCTTTTGAATATGGTACCCCACCTCACGGCGGAGTGGCTTTCGGGCTTGATCGAATGATCATGCTCTTAACCGGAAAAGATAATATTCGGGATGTGATCGCCTTCCCGAAAACACAAAGTGCATCGGATTTGATGGCTCAGGCCCCTTCGACGGTGGCTGACAAACAATTAAAGGAATTGCACATTAAGACGGATATTAAGGGGGAAGTGTCTTAGGGAGGAAGTGTCTTAGCACGTTCGCACACGCTGCATTGCTATTCGCTGGA
>Ga0326727_10005447_pt1 | contig 36406 bp, 32 predicted proteins | sample MB2enrmetagenome_FD_207643 | JGI IMG/M metagenome (GOLD analysis project Ga0326727, IMG submission 207643) | Lab enriched peat soil microbial communities from McLean, Ithaca, NY, United States - MB29MY | ecosystem: Environmental > Terrestrial > Soil > Wetlands > Peat | place: USA: New York...
CAGAGCATGGGAAGCACTTTCGAGCCGGAATAGGCGAAGAAAGAGTTTTGGCACGCAGCAAAAAAGACATTTCGCTGTTTTTCAGAGACTATAGCAGTGCTCGGCTCGAAGAGACGTTTTGGTCTTGGTTCCAGCTTACTTTCGACATCATCAATGACCTGGACGATTATGAGGACTTCTTAAATCCGAACGAAGACCTCTATAAGCTCCTCAATCGGCACTTTGGAGACTGTTTCTCTCCGAAAGCAACCTCCGTATATGCACAGATACGATCAAGCCCATAGGTGCGTGTGACGGAGAACCAACATCATACCTCTGTTACGACATCAACATCGACAGCGGGACAACGCATTGTTTCCCAGTATCCGAAGCGGAGGCACGGAGGATGATGAGCAAGTTCGAAATTTCATCAAGAGAGGCCGATTAGAGCACCGCAGACATTAATGACGTAGCGGCGTATGTGAAACCTTGATGTGACCAACCGCTGTATTGCTTTTTGAAAGCAGAAGATCCAGAGCTGCACGTGACACCGTTCTATTTGATGTCGGGCCAATGATGATTTCATCGATATGGTGTGGCCCGTCGCCTGTAGCCATCGGCAGTTCAAAATAGGGAGTAACTCCGAACCGCCCCGACCGGAATGAGACTCCATATAGCGCATCTTCCGGGTATTGACTGACAAGCCGCCATTCCTTCTCCTCTTCAAATCCACTGTGCTTTAGAGCCGACATAACCAAAGCGAGTGCCAGGTTCCATTTATAACGGTCAAAGAACGTCTTTACCCTTGATTCCACGGTGCTCGCACGCCCCAAGCTGCTTTTCCTAGAGACCATTCCTTCCATGAAAGCCTCGACGAGATATCGGGAGAGTTTTTGCTGCTCACGATGATCATATTCACAGCGTATGAGATTGAAGTGATGTCGTTTCGCCGAAGAGAAGAGCGAGTTCTGCTGCCCAAAACCTAAGGCGTAGCCATTGCCACTCGGACAATATGCGCGCCATTGGCTAAGCTGATCTCCCCTCTCGGAGAAGGACAAGACAAAGCATCCTCTTTGCGTGTGCAAGACGAGGCTCTCGAATGCAGTGCATTGCTCTTCGCTCAATCGACTGGAACGGAGTTCGTCTCGAAGCAGCATCGCTCCGATTTGGTACTCCTTGCGGTCGTTGAGGTGCCTATAATCCGTCGCCCAAAGTTTGCCGCTCTGAACTATCCCAATCAGGCCAGTGGCACATGTGTAGTGGTAAAGGCGACCAGATGGCTTTTCTCGAATGAACCTGTCAAGTAATTCCATGATCTCTAGAATAGCTTCTTGTACCTGTTTCCTGCACGCGAATCTCCACGAGAATGTCAAGTGCCTCCAGCACGACGACCTGCAAGCTACCGATGAGCGGTTGGCCCAAGCCCCTCGAGTGGCGCGAACCTAACAATGCACTCATCCAACGTGCCTCGATGACCTGTAGTCAGATCGGTCCTGACAAACGCCCTTGCCTTCACCAACCCGGCTCCGCGCCCGCCGCCTCGCCAAATCGCCGTTCCCTGTTCTCTGTTCCCTAGTCCCCAACCACTGACAACTGACCCCTGATCCCTGACCCCTGATCCCTATCTTCCTGGTCCTTGTACTGGAGCTGGTAGAGCTTCCAGTAGAGGCCGCGGTGGGCAAGCAACTCCTGGTGAGTGCCCTTCTCACGCAATTGGCCACGGTGCATCACTAAAATAGTCTCCGCGCGCTGCACGGTCGAGAGGCGGTGGGCGATCAGCACGCTGGTCCGGCCTTCGACCATGCGCTCCAGTGCGCCGCGAATGCGCAGCTCGGTGTCGGTGTCCACGCTCGAAGTCGCTTCGTCGAGGATGAGGATGCGGGGGTTGTAGGCCAGCGCGCGGGCAAAGTTGATGAGCTGCTTCTGCCCCGTGGAGAGCGAGTTACCGCGCTCCCGCACCGGCTCGTCGAACTGGTTGGGAAGGCTCTCGATGAAGTCCAGCACGTTGACGTCGCGAGCGGCCTGGCGCAGATCGGCGGCGGTGATGGCCTCGTTGCCGAAGCGGATGTTTTCGGCCAGCGTGCCGGTGAAGAGGAATGGGTCTTGCAGCACGACGGCGAAGTGCCGGCGGAGCGCGTTCAGATCGTGCTCGCGCAGGTCGATGCCGTCGAGCAGGATTTGCCCGGCGGTCACATCGTAGAAGCGCATCATCAGGCTGGTGAGGGTGGTCTTGCCGGCGCCGGTGTGGCCGACGATGGCTACCGTCTGGCCCGGCTCGACGGTGAAGGAAACGTCTTTGAGAATCCACTCGATGCCATCAATGGCGGCCAGATCGGTTGCCGCGGCCACGGCGGCCTGCTGCTCCGGGGTCAGCTTCTGGTAGGTAAACCAGACGTGGCGGAACTCGATCCGGTTGCTGCCGTCGCCGCCGAGCGGGCTGGCCGGCGAGACAATCTCCGGCTCGGTGTCGAGAAGCTTAAAGATGCGCTCGCTGGCGGCCATCGCCGATTGCAGGATGTTGTACTTGTCGCTCATGTCCTGGATCGGCCGCCAGAAACGCAGCGAGTATTGGATGAACATATTCAGCACGCCGATCATCACCACGCCGGAGAGCACGCCAATCCCGCCGCGCCAGACGATCAGCGCGATAGCCACGGCGCTGAGCAGATCAACGGCGGGATAAAAGAGCGCGTAGGCGAAGATGGTGTCCTTGAAGGCGATCATGTGCTGGCGGTTGACTTCTTCAAAGTCGTCATAGGCGCGCTGTTCGCGGTTGAAGAGCTGCACCACGCTCATCCCGCTTATATGCTCCTGGATGAAGCTGTTGATGCGGCCGATGGCGGCGCGGACGCGGCGGAAGCTGGCGCGAACGTGATCGCGGAAGAGGCGCGTGACGACGAGAATTAACGGCAGAACGGAAAAGGCCAGCAGCGCCAGCCGCCAGTTGATGGTGAGCATCAGAGCGGCCATGATGGTGAGGTTGAGCGAGTCGTCCACGATGGCGAGCACGCCAGCGGTGAACATTTCGTTGATGGCGTCCACGTCGGAGGTGATGCGGGTGACCAGGCGGCCCACGGCGTGCGCGTCAAAAAAACCGATGTGCATGCGCTGCATGTGGCGGAAGATCTCGCGGCGCAGGTCGAACATCAGCTTCTGGCCGGTCCATTGCATCAGGTAGGTCTGAATGAATTGGAAGAGATAGGCGCAGAGCAGCACGCCCATGTACACCTCGGCCAACTGCGTGATGCCCTGAATGGGGTCGTCGCTGAGGCGGCGGGTGAGCGCGTTATGAGTGCCCATGCCGCGGGCAAGAAGATTAGTAGAAAGCGCGGACCTGGAGTCGGAGGGGAAGTAGCGGTCGATGGCCACCATCACCAGGAAGGGGCCGGCGACGTCACAGATGGATTTGAGGCTGATGGCCAGCGTGGAGACAGTGGCCTGAATCCAGTAGGGGCGCAGATAGTGGCCGAGCCTCTGGATCAGCCGGGAGTCGTAGACCTTGCCGACCGGGTCCTCATCGGGTTTTTGCGGCTTTTTCTCTTCTTTTTCGGCCATCGCTGGGGTGGGTTCGGCTTCAGCTTCTATTGTAAGGGGCGCTGGGAGGGGCGAGAGCAGCGAAGAGCGGTTCTTGAAGGCACGAACCCTTGACGAAAAGTCACCCTACAGCTACAGATTGAACAGCTCGCGCAGCCGTCGGGTTTGTGCGCGGCTGACGGGGATTTCGGTCTGCTTTTTGTCGTTCATGCGCAACTGGTAGCTGGATTTGAACCACGGCACCACCTCGCGGATGTGGTTGATGTTCACCACAAAGCCGCGATGGGCGCGCCAGAAGAGGGCCGGATCGAGCAGGTCGAGCAGCTCATCCAGCGTGCGGCACTTGGAGCAGCCCTCGAAGCTCTGCGTCACTACGCGAATCACGCCCTCGTCGATGGCGGCGTAGCAGATCTCCGCCTGATCGATCAGCAGCAGGCGGTTTTGTGCCTGGACGATTAGCTTGGCGAGCTGGGGCGCGCGGCTGACGCCCTGCGGACGGTTCAGCAGCCGCAGCAGAGACTCGATTTGCGACTCTGGCAGAGGGCCTGTCGCGCCATTGGGCGAGCCGCCGGACGATGCGGAAGTCAGCCGGCCCCGCACCCGTTCCACGGCCTGCTCGACGCGCGCGCGGTCAAAGGGCTTCAGCAGGTAATCGACCGCGTTCACGTCAAAGGCGCGCACCGCGTACTGGTCGTAGGCCGTGGCAAAGACCACCTGCGGTGGGGCCAACTGCGCCTTCGGCGCGCCATCCCTGATCGCCTTCGCCCTGCGGTCCATCAGCTTTTGAATCACCGCAAAGCCGTCGAGGCCGGGCATCTGCACGTCCAGGAAGACCATGTCGGGGTGATGCTCCTCGATCAGATCGACGGCCTCGATGCCGTTGGCTCCTTGCGCCACGACCTCCACGCCGCCCACCTCGTCGAGCAGGTAGGCCAACTCCTCGCGTGCCAGTTGTTCGTCGTCGATGATGAGCGCGGTAAGAGTCATGAGGGCCGGAAGCTGAATGCAGCTTGATTGTAGGGAGGCCGCGCGGCCCTGCGCAACCACGTCTGTGGCGATCGAGGCGCGGAGCGCCTAGACGCCCAGCACCCGCAGCCGCGCCGGCATGTGGTCCGCGGCGAGCTCATGGCCGCACTGCGTACAGAACTGGTCGGTGGAGCGCACCGCACGGAAGCAATGACCGCAACTGGCCGTTAGCTGGTAGTTGCACTGCGGGCAGAAGTGGAAGTCGTTTTGCACATGCGTGGAGCAGGCCGGGCAGCGCGATACCTCCGGCTGGCGCAGCAGGAAGTACAGTACCGCGCCGATGCCGCCGGGCATCACGAAGCAGAGGACGATCCAGAAGCGCGCGCTCATGGCGCGGCGCGGCGCATCCTTGCTGACGTAGCCCACCATGAGAAAGTAAAGCGAAACCAGCAATCCAAAGGAGATGTTGAAGTAGGCTCGCAGGCCGAGCGGCGGCGCATGGTGCTGCTGATCCGGCAAGACCAGCCAGAAATAGTACTCCACCAGCACAAAGGCCGCGGCGGCGGCCACGATCGACCACGCAGGTATCAGGCGTGTGTCTTCATTGACGGAGATGGATTCTGGATTCTTCATGGTCAATCCCTCTCTCAGAGGGGCATTTGTGAGATCAAGCATCACTTAACCTCTGTATCAATGACGGAGAAGGGAATCGGTAAGTTGCGTACATTTAGGACAGAATGAGCCGATCGTGGGCTTGATCGTTCAGGGCTTGCGGCGCAACCAGCCGGCCAGCACTACGGAGGCCAGCAGCGCCGCGCTTAAATAGAGTGCCAGCAAGCCGAATTGGCCCAGGAGGCCGGTTAGGTGCTCTTCTTCCATTACGGCGTTTGCGATCCACCAAAGCAGCGGACCCAGCAAAAACGCTATGACCAGGGCAACCGCCAGCGCCACGGAGCGGCAATGCTGCCTCCCGGCCTTTTGCTCTTGCAACACGCCCTGCGAGGCGTTCACAACGCGGCAGGTACGATGGGCCACGGCGCACTCCCGGTCCGCCCGCTTTCCTGCCAAGGCCGAAAGCAGCTCGCGGTTGGAATCGGTGTTCTCGATGGCTTTCATATTGCCCTCGGCTCCGCATCCGTCATAGTAGACCACACTACGCCGAAGTTGGCCCCGCCGCCGCTGCCCAGTTTGGGCTTGATCGCGGCCAGACCGCGATACAGTCTTGATTTCACCGTCGAGAGCGGCGACCGCGTCACCTTGGCTATCTCCTCCAGCGAGAGATCTTCGTGGAACCTGAGCACCAGCACCTCGCGGTAGAGTGTGTCCAGTTTCATCAACGCTTCCGCTATCCGCTCCCGGTCTTCCAGGTTGGCACAGCGGTCAAACGGACTCGGCCCGTCTCCAGCCACTTCGAAACTCATCGGCCGGTCGTCTTCGCTGCCGCCCTCAAAGAGCGCGTCCAGGCTGGACATGGTCTTCTTGCGCCGCAGGTCGATCACCAGGTTGCGGGCGATGGTAAAGAGCCAGGTGTCGAAGCGCGCGCGTCCGTTGAACTGCGCCCCGCGTACCAGAACCCGCATCCAGACCTCCTGGAAGATGTCCTCGGCCATCTCGCGATTGCCGCACAGATAAAGCAGATAGCGCATCAGGCGGTGCTGGTAGCGGACGATCAGCTCATCCAGCAGTCCAACGTCCTGGCGTTTGAGACCAGCGGATACTGCTAGGTTTTCCTGCTGCGCCTGCTCGTCAACTGCGGTGAGGGAACCCGATATGGCAAAAGGTCGAACGCACGCGACTGTACTCATCTCATTCAATTAGACGCTAGATTTCCCGTTAAGGCCTCAGAAAATGGGACGCCGACCGAAAATGAGTCCCAAAGGTAATGAATTGGCAGGGATACGGTTCATTCACCAGCTCGCGAGCCTCGCCGGGCCACGCGTAGCGCTTCCTCGACGGCCTTGGCGGCGCGGCGCTCGCGGGATTCGACGCTCTGGTAGCCGAAAATGCCCAGTAGATGGCAGCGCCGCTGGTGAACGGTCATCGCCTCCCAGCCTTGGCGCGCCAAGGGCTGCCGCAAAAAAGCCGCTTGCAGAATCGGTGGCGGATCAATCTCACCCTCCAGCGTCAATAGCAGCCGTTCGGCCATCCGCTCCGCTCGCTGCTTGCGGCCTTCGGCGCTCTTCGGCTCGGTGATCCAGGCAGCGACCTCCTTGCGATTTGAATAGCTCAACTTGGCGAACCACTTGGGCAACCGGCGGTCTCCTGTCAGGGCACGAGCCAGTTCCGGGGGCACCGCGGCAACCCGCTCTTCCATGTCCGGTTCGAGGGAGATTCTTACTTCGGAGCCGACAGTAGCCTTTGCTCCGGCCAGCATCTTCTTATTTACCATGAGCATGCGGCCTTTTCCGGGACCGGAGAAGAGCGAAGTGCGAAAAGCGTAGCCATCGGTCTTGCTGTTCACCGACGCGATCTCGCCGCGAACTCGCAAGCCCCGTCGCTCCGGCCAGGCCTTGGCCACGTCGAAGGGAATCCGCGCAATCACCCAATTGAGCCGCGTGCCGTCCTGCTCCAGCACGGCAGTGAAAGATTTTGCGGCTAATGTACTCATGAGCCTCCGTACAGCTCCAGTATGCGGCCGGCCAGGCAAGCGGTATTGAACCTTTCTCGCCTACGTCAACGCGATATTCAGGTTGTCGATCGCTTCGTCGATCTCTCTTGTGTGCTTGAAGCCCACGGTCACGCAATCAACGCCGGCGTTGTTGAAAGCGAAGCGCATGGCGGCCTGGCGGTCTTCGTGGCGCGTGAAGGTGCCGTCGCCTATCAGCTTCATGCTGATCACGCCCATACCCTCGCTCTTCACCTGCTTGACGTGCGCCACCACTTCCGGCACGTTTCCGGGGTTGCCGTCATCGGGGATGGGCCCGTCCATGCGCGTGCCGTTGTGGTTCATGCGGATCATCGCGACTTCCAGCCATTGGTTGCCGGGCACCTGGCGCAGCGCGGGCAGGCCATGGACCGATGCTCCCCGCGTGAGAATGGTCTTTTTCGATTGCGCTTCGAGGATGCCGTCTTGCCAGCGGCCGGTGCGGGCTACCCAGTTGGGCGTGTGCTGCCAGTGGAGCAGCATGATGTCGAAGTATTCGGTCTGCGAAATGCGGCGCATCTCATCGAATCGCTGGCGCGGATCGACGCCCTCGTCGGTGGTCACCTTGTTCATCAGTTGATAGCTCTCGCGCGGGATGCCTTTGAGCGCCACGCCGAGCATGGCGGGGGTGGCATAAGATTCGGCGGTCTCAAAAAATCGGATGCCGCGATCGTAAGCATAGCGAATAATACGCGTGAATTCCTGCTGGCCGAGCGCTGCCTGCACGTGCCCATTGTTGCTGCCGGTGCCGAAGGCGAGGCGCGTGACCTTCATGCCGGATTTGCCCAGCGTGACGATGTCGGTGGCAGTGCGGGAGGCGGCGTGCAGAGAGTGTGTGCCAACGCTGGTCAGAGTTCCAACAGCCAGCGAGGATTTGAGGAATTCGCGACGCGAAAATGGACTCAAGGGAACCTCCTTAGTGGGACCGGATGGTGGGCGGGGAATGCCCTTGCGGAGATAGTATCACGAAGACAGGCGTCCGGTGGAAGGGTCAATTGCCGCCACATCACCCTCCCGCTCAGGAACGGCCGATGAGAGGAAAGCGCTTGCGGACTTCATAGCGGGAGCCGGTGGGACCGAGAAAGCTTTCGTAGAGGAGAAATTCATTAGCGAGGAAGCTGGTGAAGGCTGGCTGGCGGTGAATGTTGGACTTCAAATCATTGGGTTCCCTTCCTTTGCCTTTACTGCGCGCCAGAGTGATATGAGGCTGGTAGGGACGTGCTTCGGGAGTGAAGCTGCAGAGCCCGGCTGCCGCGCTGACCCGCTGCTGAAGCAGGAGCAGTTGCGGCGCGGGCCTGACCGTGACGATCAGGATTCCGGCGCGGGCGAAGAACCCCAGCCTCTCAAGAGCGATGGGAACGGAGAGCAGATGCAGCTCGCCGAGCCGCGCGGCCACGCATTCGTATTGCTCCGGGCTGGTATTGCCGAGAAACTCCAGAGTGATGTGCCACGATTCCGGCGCTGTCCAGCGCAGGCCGTCGTCCATGGATTTCAGCCGTGCCGCGAGCGCCGATAGCTCGCCGTGGATCGTAGTCGCCAAGGGAATCCCGACAAAGAGGCGCATACGAAGATCGTACAAGAGGCCGGGTGTTCCAACTATTTTGCATTCCTTGCAAACGGGGTGGGATTCCACGAACCTCATGCGAGCGCGCAGCGAGCGGCTGGCCCCACCGCAGGTGGTCTTCTACACTATCCTCTATGGAAGTTTTGTATGGGTTGCATCCGGTCGAAGAGGCAGTCAAGGCCGGACGGCGGCGCTTCGATCAAGTTCTCGTGGCTCGCGAGCGCGACAATCTCCGCCTGGAGCGGCTGGTAGCCATCTGCCGCGAGGCCGGCCTCCACGTTCGCCAGGAGGCGCGCGAGCAGTTGACGCAAATGGCCCAGACACCCGCTCACCAGGGCGTGGTGGCTTTGGTTCATCCGCTGGGATTTCTCTCGATCGAGGACCTCTTCGAGCCGGTGCGGCCAGTGGTAGACGGGGTCGTTGCTCACCGCCTGCTGCTGGCTCTGGACGGCGTGGAAGATCCGCAGAACCTGGGCGCACTGTTGCGCGTGGCCGACGGCGCGGGGGTGGATGGCGTGCTGCTCACCGAGCGGCGTTCAGCGCCGCTGAGCCCGGCCGCCGTCAAGGCCAGCGCCGGCGCGGCCGAGCATCTGCGCATCGCACGTGTCGTCAACCTGGTCCGCGCCCTCGAAGAGCTCAAGCGGCGCAATCTGTGGATCATCGGCCTCGACGAGCGCGGCCAGACCGACTACGATCAGTTCGATCTGACTGGCGACTGCGTTCTGGTGCTGGGCCGCGAGGGCGCGGGGCTGCACGTCCTGGTCCGCCGCAGTTGCGACCAACTGCTGCGCATTCCCATGAGCGGCGGCGTCAGCTCGCTCAATGTCTCCACCGCCGGAGCGGTGGTGCTCTTTGAAGCCTTCCGCCAACGCCGTCTGGCTGAGCGCCGCGCCGCCGATGCTCGCCCCACCCCTGCTGCCGCGTCGAAACCAAAGAAACAGAAAGGCCTGGGTTCATGAAGTTTCTTCTCGGCCGGTTCGTTGTAATTGCCATGGCTATCACCGGCCTGACGGCTTTACCCCTCACCGCGCAAACCTCCCCAGCCCCCCCGCCCTCGCCGCCGCAGCAAACCCAGCCCCACCAGGGCCAAGTCATCTTCTCCCGCTCCACCGATGAGAACGGCCAGACGACCACGCAGTCCGGCCCGGCCGCCACGCCGCCCGCCGCCGAAGGCGTAGTTCCCCTACCGCAGGACGCCGACCGCCAGGCCGTCACCTTTACCGCCTTCGACCTCGACGTGCATCTCCGCCCGGCAGAGCAGCACCTTGCCGTCCGCGCCCAGATCACTGTCCGCAACGACGGCAAGACTCCGCTCACCCGCATCCCACTGCAACTCTCCTCCGCGCTCAACTGGGAGCGGATTCGTGCAGGTATCCAAGACGCGGCATTCCAGGTGGCCACGCTCAACTCCGACGCCGACCACACCGGCCAGTTGCATGAAGCGGTTGTACCGCTCGTTCAACCGCTCGCGCCGGGTGAGAGCCTCCGCATCGACGCCAGCTACTCCGGCGTGATCGCCCTGAGCGCCCAGCGCCTACTGGCCATCGGCGCGCCCAGCGAAGCAGCTCTGCGCACGGAGTGGGACCAGATCAGCCTCCCCTTCACCGGCCTGCGCGGCTTTGGCAACGTCGTCTGGTACCCGGCAGCCAGCGTCCCCGTCCTGCTGGGCGACGGCGCGCGCCTATTCGACGAGATCGGCGAGCACAAGCTGCGGCTCACCGGCGTGCACTTCCGGTTGCGCCTCACCGTCGAGTTCCCCCACGGCCTGGCCCCCACCGTTGCGCTCATCAACGGGCGCGCAGCGCCTCTGACCATCACGGAGCCCAATTCTCTGGACCAGAGCCAGGAGGTGGCCAGCGTGGCGATCGCTGACTCCGGCGACTTGATCCTCGGCTTCGAGGCTCCCAGCCTATTTGTCGCAATCCGCACGCCCCACCCCGGCACGAACCTCACCGCGTGGACCCTCCCCGAGGACGATCTCTCACAAGAATTCTGGACCACGGCGGCTACGGCGGTGACTCCATTCCTGCAAGGCTGGCTTGGCCAGCAGCCCCGCTCCCAGCTCACCCTGCTCGATCTGCCGGACCCCGAAGACGCGCCCTTCGAGACCGGCTCCCTGCTGGCCGTGCCGCTCCGCGAAGCTTCTTCACTGGCCAATCTCAAAAGCAATCCGAGTTCGTTGAACGGCATTCTTGTCCATGCCCTCACCCACGCCTGGCTCCAGTCGCCAGCGGCTCAGCAGCCGTCCCCCGCCTGGCTCAATGAGGGCGTAGCTACCTTCATGGGTACGCTGTGGGTGGAAAAGCAACGTGGTCGCGAGGCTGCTTTGGGCACGCTGGAAGCGGAGCGCGCCGCTCTGGCCCTGGCCGAGCCGGAAAGCCCCGGCCAAAGCGCCGGCCAGCCGCTCGCCCAGGCCATCTCACCCGTCTACTACCGCACCAAAGCGGCATACGTTCTTTGGATGCTGCGCGATCTGGCCGGCGACCCCGCTCTCTCCACTGCTCTTCGCGCTGGCAATCCCGCGCCGGATGCGGCCAGAGACTCCGGCAATCCCGCCACACGCAGCGCATTCGAAAAGCTGCTCGAAGCAACCGCGGGCAGCCCCGATCTCGCCTGGTTCTTCGCAGACTGGGTCGATGCCGACAAGGGACTGCCCGACCTGAACATCGACGGAGTCTTCCCCACAGCCGCCTCGTCAGACAACTGGCTAGTCGCCGTCCATCTTGGCAACGCCGGCTACGCAGCCGCCGATGTCCCGGTCACCGTCCGCTCGGCCACGGCCTCCATTACTCAGCGTGTCCGCATTCCCGCCCGCGGCAAGACGGTCCAGCGCCTCCTCATACAGGGCAAGCCCACCGAGGTGCAGGCCAACGACGGCACTGTCCCTGAAACTCAGGCCAGCGTCCACATCACCCGCCTCGACTCGCCGGACGGCAGTTCCTCCTCATCAAGCCAGTCCAGCCCGCCGCGGCAATAATGCAGGCCGGGAATCAATCTTGCATAAAACGATTTCAATCGCTATGATTTGGGCGATTTCGTCTCCCGCCATAGAGACGTTAAGAAAGGTGGTTCCCGATGTTGATTTCGCGGTGGATGGTTTCTTCCGGGCTTGTGGCGATGGCGCTGCTCCTCTCAGGGACGATTCAGTTGGTTGGGCAGGCAGCCGCTCAGCCCGCGCCCACGCCGGCGCAACTGGCCCAGCAGGCCGCGGCGGATAAGGACCATCAGCGCCTGATGGACCTGCTAGGCATCAAGGAACTCCGGCACAAGGCGGACCAGGATCCCCATTCGCCCTACGCGGTCAACTACGACGAGGCGAAGGCCAACGTCTATCCCAGTTTGCCCGATCCGTTGCTGCTCAAGAACGGCAAGCGTGTGACCACGGCCCAGCAATGGTGGACCAAGCGCCGCCCGGAGATCGTCGAGGACTTTGATCGCGAGATTCTGGGCCGCGTTCCCGCCAATGTGCCCAAGGTGACCTGGGAGGTGGCCAGCACAACGCAGGAAAAGATCGGCGACGTGCCGGTGGTGACCAAGAAGCTGGTGGGCCATGTGGACAACTCCGCTTGCCTCAGCATCACGGTGAAGATCGACGTGATTTTGACCACTCCCGCTAACGCCGCCGGCCCGGTTCCGGTGATTATGGAGCTGGCCTTCAGCAATGAATATCTGGTGGCCAACGCCAAGAGCATCCCCGAGATGCTGCCCGGAGGCCCCGGCAACGAAGGTCCAACCTGGCAGCAGCAGGTTCTGGCCCGCGGGTGGGGCTACGCGATCCTTTCTCCCGCCGGTTTTCAGGCCGACAACGGCGCTGGTCTGACGGAGGGCATTATCGGCCTCACCAACAAGGGCCAGCCGCGCAAGCTGGACGAGTGGGGCACGCTGCGCGCCTGGGCCTGGGGCGCTAGCCGCGTGATGGATTACTTTGAAACCGACAAAGCCGTCGATGCGAAACAGGTGGGCCTGGAGGGCCATTCCAGGTTTGGAAAAACCGCGCTGGTGGCTATGGCCTACGACCCGCGCTTCGCCACCGCCTACATCAGCTCCTCCGGCACAGGCGGGGCCAAGCTCTACCGGCACCTCCTCGGCGAGCTGACAGAGAACCTGGCCGCCACCGGCGAGTACCACTGGATGGCCGGCAACTTCCTCAAATACGCGGGGCCGCTCACCGCCGGCGACCTGCCGGTGGACGCCCACGAACTGATCGCCCTGAGCGCACCGCGCCCGGTCTTCATCGGCGCAGGCTCCTTCAACGGGGATGAATGGGCAGACCCCAGGGGAATGTTCATGGCCGCCGTTGCCGCCGGGCCGGTCTACCGCCTGCTAGGCAAGAAGGACCTTGGCACGACGAGCTTTCCGCCCATCAAGACTGCTCTGACCACGGGCGACCTGGCCTTCCGCCAGCACTCCGGCGGACACACGCCTGGACCGAACTGGCCCGTCTTCCTCGACTTTGCCAGCCGCTATCTCCACACGCAATAAACGCGGGGTGCCCCGGTCCCGCTTTTGGGACCTGGGAAATGACGTACCTCGATCGGTTAGGTTTATGGGGACAGGATAAACCGCCCGCCACGGAACCCCGCGCCATCCCTTTGCGTATCCTGAAGGCAGTGCCAGGAGAACCCGCCATGAGCAGCCAACCTTATCCCAACCCGCAAGCGATCTTTTACCAGCACTATGCGGCGGTGCGCCGCGATGAAGTGGTTGGCATTCTGCTGGCGCTCTTTCTGGGCGGCTTCGGCATGCACCACTTTTATCTGCGGCGGACGGGGCTGGGAATTCTCTACGCCTGCTTCTTTTGGTCGCCATTTCCATGGATTTTAGGCTTTATCGAGTGCTTTTTCATGCCTGGCCGGGTGCGCGAGTTCAACGCCATCCAGGCGGCAGGGATTGCGGCGATGCTGGGGATTGCAATGCCTGGATGGGGTCAGCCGTTCAATGTTACAGTGAACTTGCCCCCGGCGCCGCAGCCGGGTACGCTGCTGGCTTGTTTGCGCTGCCGCCAGACCAATCCGGTTGGTTCGCGATTCTGTTCCGCCTGCGGCGCGGCGCTGTAGAAGCCTACATATTCGCGTGCCCGGCGCGCATCGACTCATTGAACTGCGGCTTGGTGAAGTTCAGCGCGGCTTCCAGCCGAACCTGGTACTCCGGCGCGCGGGCCAGCAGCAGCGGCGTGGCTGCCGCAAATTCCCCGTCGAGTTTGATCAGCCCTTCACCCGCCTTATCGCTGGCCATGCGCAGCAGATCAGCCTCGGTGGTGTTCAGGTACTGCGCGTCCATCGGGTCGGCCAGCCACACCGGCTCGCCCGCGCCCAGCACGCCCGAAAGCCAATAGACCTTGCAAAGCAGGTATTCCAGCCGCTCGGCGTCTGTGGTCTCGGTGAAGAGGAACTTCTTTTGCCAGCGGCTGTAGTAGCGCGTGGTCACCGGCACAGGCTGGCGGTTGCCCGACTTCAGGAACTCCAACTGCCCGCGGTCCACCGTCTTGCGGATGGCGTTGTAGACGAAGCTCTCCGCATAAGGCTGCTCCATCGCCGGCACAATCTCGGCAAAGGTCAGCGTCACCGAGGCGGCGACCTTGGCGTGCAGTTTGAGCACCCCTCCGTCGGCCAGATGCACCTCGCCGTGGACGATGTAGGTGTCCGCGCCGGAGGTCGAGCGGTGAAAGGGCCAGTGGAACTCGCCGAAGGCCAGCGGCAGCCCGCCCAGCGTGACGCAGCAATCCGGCCGTGGATTGCGCAGCCGTCTGGCCTGCGCCGCCAGATGTGCCGTCATCGTGGTCAGCAGCTCCGTCGTGCCAAAAACAAAGCCCTCGGTCAGCTCCAGCTTGAGCGTGCGCCCACCCGCATCCGCACCAGCCAGACCAAGCAGAAAGACCGCCGTGGGGCGGCCGTGAAAGTCGCTGCCCTCGGTGGCGGAGACCAGAACCAGGCCAGCCTGTGTGGCAGCCGCTTCCAATGCAGAGACAAGTGTAGAGTTCAACGCTATGGTCATGGGAGGGGAATCCTATCGTGAGATCGTTGCTTCTTCATTCTAGATGATTCCGACCCGAATGTAGTTGGCTGTGATTTGATAAGACAAAAACCGGATATGTCATTTCAGGTTTTCATTGAGCAATTTGGCCAGCCGTGCCCCGGCCAGAGCCACCCGGTTCTGCGCATCGCTCATCGCTTGGTTGTAGTAAGCCGTCGTGATCAGGTAAGAAGAATTGCTTGTGGCCGGTTTGGGGCCTTTGCCAATCGGTGGCGCATAGGCATCTTTCTTCGCCATCGCCAGCGACTCGGCGGCCCAGTCCGACGGAGTGACGTCCAGTACCATATTTGCCGCGGCCTGGGGGAGATTCTTTGCAAAGGCGGCCGCGACGGGAAGCGCCGGCGCAGGCTGGCCTTCGCCTGGAAGATCATCCCAAAAGGCGTGCAATTCACTCGGCGCGCTTTTTGAGGGTGTTCCCTCAAACTCCTTTTCCATTACCGGAGTCAGCTTGATCGCCACCGTGTTGCCGCCCGAATCGCCGACACCGCCAACGTAGCGTTCGCTGCCATGAAGCGGCTGATGAATATCGCCGGTCAGATGCTCAAGCCAAACTAGATCGTAGGCTTTTAAAAGATCGTTCTCGTCCGAGGAAATAAACTGGCGCAGCGCGACGATCTGTGTAGCTGCATTGAGAACGGGAGTTACCGGAATCGCCGAACCATCGGAAGAAAATCCGGCGTCTACGAAGTGCCAGTATCCATGGCTCTCCGTGTCGGTAAAGCCGACGTGAACCTCGACGGTTCTTCCCGACGGTGGAGTGTCGGAGTCTTTGAGCCACTGATGTTTGATGCTATCCGCCCATGTAGCCGCCTGCATGAAGAGATAGAGGTTCTGCTGGTCTTCCGTGAGACCGGCAGGAAGATTCGCTACCCATTCGGCATATCCCGGAATCGATTTGGTGTTGTCGGCGCTATGCAGCGTTGGCACCTGTTTCAGCAGCTCGATCACGCGGGCGCGAGTGGCCGGCGTCATCTGCTGCCATGCGACATACGCTACGGCTTCGTGGCCCGTGTTGCCCCAAGACAGCGCCTTCGGCGGATTGAGGAGAAGGATCGAGAGCGATGCTACAAGAATAACCAGGCAAAACGGCTTACGCATTTGAGTTTCTCCTTTCAAGCGGTCTCCGAGTCTACTCGGGCTGTGCAAATCATACTATTGCATCCGTCTGCCAGACATCCCGGACTTTCGAAATTGGGGGGATAAACAGCCAATCTTCCAGCTCGAATTTCCGGTGCTCGCGAATCAGCTCGAAGCCGGCGCGATTGCTTGGTTTCAGCTTGGCGCCGTAAGAGCGTGCGGGTGCGCAATCAGCATGTCGAAGTGCAGATCACGCAGCTTTTTTGGCTCATAGCCTTTATCCGCGTAAATCTTCGCCATAATCCTGCCGGATTCCAGCCAGATCTTCTCCGTCGGCGTCAGGATGGGATTCCACGAACCTCAGATGGCCCTGTTCATGAGGAGCGACCCGGACCCTGAGCTTGTCAATGACAAGGGAGTCGAACGCCTGTATTGAGCGAAGCGGAAGTGGACCTGCGGTCGTTCTTCCTTCCACCAGCAGCGAAGAAAAGCCGAAGAGATCCGCGGCGATTCCTCCAAGTCTGGCCAAATTTATGCCAAACTATCTCTCCTCTGACGCATAGCCTTTTACGCGCGTTTTGTCACGCTGAAAACGACGGAAAAAAGTTAGAAGTTCATTTGATGCAGCCCAATCAAAGCATCGCCGTTACCATCGGAAGCGCATCTGGCGCGCTATCACCCCCCGGCACGATAAACTAGCCTCAACCGGATGCCGCAAACTTCTCCAGCCGCCGCGCACCAGACCACCCGCACCGCGCGAGTTCAGGAGCCGCGCGCCCCCATCATCCATCTCCGGAACCTGGAAAAGACATACACCACTGCGCGCGGCGCGCTCACTCTCTTTCGCGGCCTGAATCTTGAGGTTCAGCCCGGCGAGATGGTGGCCATCGTGGGCCAGTCGGGCGCGGGCAAGAGCACGCTGCTGCATATTCTGGGCGCGCTGGATGCGCCCACCGCCGGAACGGTGACCTGCGCCGCGGTCAACGTGGCCCAGCTCTCGCCGCAAGAAGCAGCCGCCTTCCGCAATCGCGAGATCGGCTACGTCTGGCAGTTTCATTACCTGCTGCCGGAGTTCACGGCTCTGGAAAACGTTGCGATGCCGCTGCTGGCGCGCGGTATGCGTAAATCCGAGGCGCTCGCGGCGGCGGCAAAGTGGCTCGGCGAGGTGGGCCTGGAGGATCGCGGCGACCATCGGCCGGGCGAGTTGAGCGGCGGCGAGCAGCAGCGCGTGGCGCTGGCCCGCTCGCTGGTCAACAATCCCCGGCTACTGCTGGCCGACGAACCCACCGGCGACCTGGACGAGACCACAGCCGGCCGCGTCTTCGACCTGATTGAACGGCTGCACGCGACACACGGCCTCACTTCAATTCTGGTGACGCATAACCTTGACCTGGCCAGGCGCTGTACACGAATCTTGAGACTCGAAGGCGGGCGGCTGGTCGCGTATACTCCATAAACGGATGGAAAGGCGGCATTTGCTGAACAAGTGGTATCGCAAAGGCAGAGATTCCCTCAGGGGCTAAAGCCCGCGTTGAATTTGGTTGAGTAATGTACGGACTGAAGCCCGTACCCTTCAGAACAGAAGTTGATTCTGAAGTTTATCGGAAAGATTTGGCCAAAAAATTACGCCTTTGCAGGCGGTTGTTGAGTCTAATTAAGGAAGCAGGCTGGAAGAGGATTTCGTTTTCCTCCCTATCCGCCTGATCATGGGCAAGATGGAACTCTCTTCGGCGGCGCAATCGCCGGAGAAAAATGGGTGTAAGATCGCCTTTGAGCCATCCAAAGGGATCTTCGGGGCGAAATTGAGCCTCGGCGGCGAAGTTCAATCAGGGCGCGCGCAGGTTGGCCGCATCCACAGATGTTGCGGAGGGCCATTCCAGCCGATAGCCAGTATCAGGGGGACCGCTATGTTCGAACGCTATACGGAAAAGGCGCGGCGCGTGATCTTCTTTGCGCGGTATGAGGCCAGCCAGTTCGGCTCACCCTACATTGAGACCGAGCACCTGCTGCTAGGCCTGCTGCGCGAGGACAAGGCGCTCACCAACCGCTTCCTGCGCTCGCACGCCTCGGTGGAGTCGATCCGCAAGCAGATTGAGACGCACACCACCATCCGCGAAAAGGTATCGACCAGCGTAGACCTGCCGCTCTCCAACGAGTGCAAGCGGGTGCTGGCCTATGCGGCGGAAGAGGCTGAACGGCTGGGCCACAAGCACATCGGTACTGAGCATTTATTGCTTGGCCTGCTGCGCGAGGAAAAGTGCTTCGCATCAGAGATTTTGCAGGAGCGCGGCCTGAAGCTGGCGCAGATTCGCGAGGAGTTGGGCCGCGTCACCCAGGAAAAGGCTCAGCCGCAGCAACGCGCCCTGCGTGAATCCAGCCTGCTGGCCGAGTTTAGCCGCGACCTCACACAGGCGGCAACGGACGGCCAACTCGATCCCCTCGTCGGCCGCGAGGGCGAACTGGAGCGAGTCATCCAGATCCTCTGCCGCCGCACTAAAAACAACCCCGTCCTCATCGGCGAGCCGGGAGTCGGCAAGACGGCCATCGTCGAGGGCCTCGCCCAGCGCATCGCCGATGGCGAAGTGCCCAGCTTTCTCAGTGAGAAGCGCGTGCTCGGCCTGGATCTCTCGCTCATCGTCGCCGGAACCAAGTACCGCGGCCAGTTCGAGGAGCGGCTCAAGACCATCATGAAAGAGCTGATGGAAAACCAGAACTCCATCATCTTCATCGACGAGCTGCACACGCTGGTAGGCGCGGGCTCTGCCGAGGGTTCGCTGGACGCGGCCAACATCCTCAAGCCGGCGCTCTCTCGCGGAGAGATTCAGTGCATCGGCGCTACCACCCCTGGCGAGTACCGCAAATCCATCGAGAAGGACCGCTCCCTGGAACGCCGCTTCCAGGCCATCAAGGTGCCGCCGCCCAACGAGGCCGACGCTATCAAGATCATCCACGGCATCAAGGACCGCTACGAAAAATTCCACGCGGTCAGCTATACCGATGCCGCCGTCGAGTTTGCCGTCTCCCACTCCAATCGCTACATCCCCGACCGCTTCCTGCCCGACAAAGCCATCGACCTGATCGACGAGGCCGGTGCACGCGTCAAGCTGCGCCAGACTTCGCTGCCCGAGGAGATCACCGAAGTCCAGAAGCGCATCAAATTCATTGTGCACCGGATGGATTCGGCCATCGCCAACCACGAATTCGAGAAGGCCCGCTTCTACTCCGACGAAGAGCGTAAGGAGCGCGAAAGCCTACGCGGCCTGCGCGACAAGTACCACCTCGACGACTCGGCCGCGGGCATCGTTAGCCGCGAGGATATTGAAGACGTGGTCAGCCGCTGGACCGGGGTGCCGATCACCAGCATTAAGGAAGAAGAGACGCAAAAACTGCTGCGCGTCGAAGAAGAGCTGCACAAGCGCGTCATCAGCCAGGAGAAAGCCATATCGGCCTTGGCGCGCGCCATTCGCCGCTCACGGGCCGGCCTCAAGTCGCCGTCACGGCCCATTGGCAGCTTCCTCTTCCTCGGGCCTACGGGCGTCGGCAAAACCGAGATGGCCCGGACGCTGGCTCACTTTTTATTCGGGTCGGACAAGGCGCTGATCCGCTTCGATATGTCCGAGTTCATGGAGAAGCACTCCGTCTCCAAGCTGATCGGTTCGCCTCCAGGCTACGTCGGCTACGAGGAGGGCGGCCAGCTCACCGAGCGCGTCAAGCGGTCGCCGTATTCGGTCGTCCTGCTCGACGAAATCGAGAAGGCCCACCCCGATGTCTTCAACATTTTGTTGCAGGTCTTTGAGGACGGCCAGTTGACCGACGGCCTAGGCAACACCGTCGATTTCAAGAACGTGATCCTCATCATGACCTCGAATATCGGCGCGCGCCACCTGCAAAAGAAGCAGGGCCTGGGCTTCGCCAGCGACCGCGAAGAGCTGGTCAGCGACAAGGTCGAGGAGCTGGTCAAGAGCGAGGTGAAGAAGACCTTCAACCCCGAGTTCCTCAACCGCCTCGACGAAGTGATCATCTTCCAGGCGCTAGGCGACGCGGACCTAATCCAGATTGTCGAACTGCTCGTCCAGCAGTTGAACGCCAACCTGGCGCAGAAGTCGATTACTATCTCGGTCACCGAGGAGGCCAAGAAGTGGATTCTCGACAAGACCCTCGGCGACCGCAGTTACGGCGCGCGCCCGCTGCGCCGCGCCCTGCAACGTTACGTCGAGGACCCGTTGAGCGAGGCCCTGATCGCCGGAAAGATCTCCGAGCGCCCGGCCTTCCTCGAGGTGTACCTGGAGATCGACCAGCTCTTCTATCGCCCCATCACCGCCGACGAAACCGTCAGCGAAGAAAAACCCGCCGGCATGCTGCTCTTCAGTAACTGAGGAAGCTCAGTTCATCTAAATCTGGATGGCCCAGGTCTCGATTTTGAGACCTGGGAATCCATGCATTAGCCCGGTTTCCCGTTTCCTCACAACTCCTTTATGCCTCGCCTGTTAAAGCTAGAGAACAGGGTCAAGGCAGCATGATGGCCGGCGCCCTGAATCCGTAGTAAGGAAAGCTGCAAGATCTCATGAGCGCTGCTACATCATTGCCATTGGACACGCTCTTCGGAGAGTATCCGCTCGATCAGGCATTCGACGAGATGAGAGAGCCGAACGGAGACATTCGCGCCCATTACCGTGCGTTGGCCGATACGCTGGCCAGCTTGCCTCCGGAAGAGTTACAGCGCCGCAAGCAGTCGGCCGACCTATCGTTCCTCACCCAGGGCATTACCTTCACCGTCTACGGGCGCGATGAGGGTACCGAGCGCATCTTCCCCTACGACCTGCTGCCGCGGCTGATAACAGCCTCGGAGTGGGAGCGCATCGAGCGCGGACTCACGCAGCGCATCACCGCGCTGAATCTTTTTTTGCGCGACGTGTACTCCGACGCAAAGATTCTCAACGATAAAATCATTCCCCGCGAGCTGGTTTACAGTTGCAAGCACTACCGCCGGCAGATGCGTGGCCTTCAGGTACCGCGCAACGTCTACATTTCTGTCGTCGGCTCCGACCTGCTGCGGCTGAAGACCGGCGAGTTTGTGGTGCTCGAAGACAATCTGCGCGTACCTTCCGGGGTGAGTTATATGCTCACCAACCGGCGGGTGATGAAACGGACCTTTCCGCAGCTCTTTTCCAGTTATGGCGTGCGACCCATCGAGCATTATCCGCAAATACTGCTGGCTACGTTGCGCTCGCTAGCCCCGGAGGGAAGGCCGGAGCCGAATATCGTGCTGCTGACCCCGGGAGTCTTTAACTCGGCTTACTTCGAACACACATATCTTGCCCGCCAGATGGGTATTGATCTGGTCGAAGGCCGCGATCTGGTCACGCACGACAATATCGTCTATATGCGCACCACAGACGGCCTGAAGCGGGTGGACGTGATCTATCGCCGCGTGGACGACGACTTCAGCGATCCGCTGGTCTTTCGCGCCGATTCTTCGCTGGGCTGCGCCGGCCTTTTCAATGCTTATCGCGCCGGCAATGTTACTGTGACTAACGCCTTTGGAACCGGCTTGGCCGACGACAAGGCGGTCTACGCTTATGTGCTGAAGATGATTCGCTACTATCTGGACGAAGAGCCGATTCTGCCCAATGTCGAGACCTACATTCTGAGCGAAGAGAAAGAGCGCCAGCACGTGCTGGCCAATCTGGACAAGTTAGTGGTGAAGGCGGTGGGCGAGAGCGGCGGTTACGGAATGCTAATCGGCCCGCACTCGACGGCTGCTCAGCGCGAAGAGTTCGCCCGTGCGATCGAGGCCAACCCGCGTAATTACATCGCTCAGCCCACGCTGGATTTCTCGCGCGCTCCCTGCCTGATCGGTAACTCTCTCGAACCGCGCCACGTGGACCTGCGGCCTTACATCCTCTTCGGCGACAAGGTGAACATTGTGCCCGGCGGACTGACTCGCGTGGCTCTGGAAAAAGGCTCGCTGGTGGTGAACTCCTCGCAGGGCGGCGGCAGCAAAGACACCTGGGTGCTGGAGTAACTTTAGAAGGAGTTAGACGATGCTTTCTCGTGTTGCCGACAGTCTTTACTGGATGAGCCGCTACCTGGAGCGGGCCGAAAATACCGTGCGTCAGCTAGACGTGACCATGGGCCTGATGCTCGACACAGGCGGAGCGGACGAAAAGACTCGCTGGCAGCGGCTCGTCGCCTCGCTCGGCAAACCAGCCGGCCTTGATTGGAATGGCGATCTGGAAGCGATGGCCCACAAGCTGGTCTTCGACAGCCTCAACCACGCCGCCGTCACCTTTTGCGTAAACGGAGCACGCGAGAACGCCCGCCAGGTGCGTGAAGAGATTTCTACCGAGCAGTGGCAACGCCTCAACCGGCTCTATCATCAGATTCACGCGCCGCAGGCGGAGGCGCAATTCAGCTCCAGCATCAACGATGCGCTAGCCTCCATCATCGATGGTATTTATCTCTTCAAGGGCGTAAGTAACTCTACGATGATTCACGGCCACGGCTGGCAATTCATCCGCCTGGGCCGCTATCTCGAGCGCGCCTATGCCACAGCCACGCTGCTGGAGGTCTATCAGCCTGATTTATTTCATCCGCAGGAGCGCGAGCACGAAGGTTATCAGTATCTTGAGTTAGTTGGCCTGTTGCGCTGTTGTACCTCCTTTGAAGCCTATTGCCAGGTTTACACAGCGGATGTATCCGCCGCGCGCATTCTGGAGTTTCTGCTGCTCAACCGCGACTTTCCCCACGCCATCCGCTACTGTGTGGACAGTATGCGCGATATGATCGAGTCGATCCAGCGCACCGGCGGCCGCCGTCCGCCCGCTGATCTGATCTCCGGCATCGGGCGACTTCACGCCATGCTCGACTTCACTACCATCGGCGAGATTCTGCACGGCGACACTTCGTCCTTTTTGCATAATATCCGTGAGCAATGCCTGCGCATTCACGAACTGATCTACCGTTACTATGTGAATTACTCGATTCAATCGGCGCTGGCGAGTTAGAGGAGAGCAATCATGAACTTCTATTCCATCCGGCACCTCACGCGCTTCCGCTACGCGCATCCCATCAGCGAGAGCATTATGGAAACGCGCATGCATCCGCGCTCGGATTCCAACCAGCACTGCCTCAACTTTTCGCTCTCGGTCAGTCCCCGCTGCCGCGTTTTCAGTTATCGCGACCACCAGGGCAACACCGTTCAGCACTTCGATATTCCCGGCGAGCATAATCAACTGGTCATCGTCGCCGAGTCTGTCGTCGAGCAGCAGGCGCTGCCCGATGTGCCCCGCTCTCTCTCACCCGACGCATGGGGGGCTCTGGACGATTTGATCGAGTCCGGCGACTACTGGGAGATGCTGCTGCCTTCCACCTTTGCCGTCGAAACTCCCGCACTCACTCTGCTCGCCAAACAGATGGGAGTTACCCGTCGCGACGATCCTTTGATGCTAGTTCAGGAATTGAATCAGCGCCTCTTCAATTACTTTGATTATGAGCCGCGCTCCACCCGTGTCGATTCGCCCATCGATGAAGCCATCGTCAGCGGTAAGGGCGTCTGCCAGGACTTTGCCCACACCATGATTGCCCTGCTGCGCCATGTGAAAATCCCCGCCCGCTACGTCTCCGGCTATCTTTACCGCGCCAGCGAGGATCACGACCGCTCCACTCCGGACGCCACCCACGCCTGGGTCGATGCGCTGCTGCCGGGGCTAGGCTGGGTGGGCTTCGATCCCACCAATAATCTAGTCGCCCACCATCGCCACATCCGCACCGCAGTGGGTCGCGACTACGCCGATGTCCCGCCGACGCATGGCATCTTCCGCGGCAATACAGAAAGCGAGTTATATGTCGCTGTACACGTAGAGGCCAGCGCCGAACCGCCCGCCCTCGACCGCAAGCTTCCCATCCCCGAAGATTGGAGCATCCTGGTCGAGCGCGCTCAGCAGCCCCCCGCGCCAGTCATTCCCTTTATCGATTTGCAGCAGATGCAACAACAACAGCAGTGAAATGAAAGATGTATCCTGGCCTGTTCATCTCAGGAACTGGGCGATGGCGCTGACGACCGTTTGCTGCTCGTCTTCGCGCAGCTCAGGGTAGATGGGCAGGGCCAGGACTTCGCGGGCCGCGCGCACAGGCTCTGCGGCGGAATCGGATTGTTTTTCACAACCCCATGCGGCAGCCGCATGGTCTCCCAGGTCCCAGAATCGAGACAAGTAGACCCAATGTATGGATCGGGAAAGGAAAAAAATGCCCGGAACGCAATAATGCCGCAAAACAGGGTTGAAAAGGTGAGTGAAGCCATATATTGTTGAGCCATTGCGGAAATAGGCGGTTCCGGGGCTTCCGGCGCCGCTTCCGCCGATTTGTATTAGTACGCTGTTCAGATGCGTCCAACCCCCCCCACGTAGAGTAGGAGATCGGCACATGGAGAACAAGCCGGCACAAAACATTCAGGACACGTTCCTGAACACGGTCCGCAAGGACAAAACCCCCATTACGGTTTATCTGGTGAGCGGCGTCAAGCTGACGGGCAAGATCCGCTCCTTCGACAAGTATTCCGTGCTTCTGGAGAACAACAGCCAGGAGCAGTTGATCTTCAAACACGCCATCTCGACCGTGGTGAGCAACCGCGGCGTGATGCACAGCGATTTCCGCCCAGGGCTGGGCACAGTTCCTGGTCCGATAGCAGTGGCTTCGCCGACCTCGATAGGGGAGCCGCGATAGCAGGCCGTGTGAGCTCTCGGGCGGCCTACGAGACAAGCCGGACCGGCGACTCGGGAGGAGCCGCGGAGCGAGCTGTCCTGGTGGGAATGGACCTCGGAGTCCGCTCCCGTGGGAACCGCGCAGCCCAGACGGGCGCGCGGCAAGTGGTGGTGTGCGCGGAGCCGGACGGCGCTGATTTTGCGGATGCGCCGGAGTCCGCCGATCTTCCTTTTGCAGTGGTTTCACCGGGTAGAGCGGCTCTGGCGCGTCCCTCGACGGAGCTGGACGCGGAGGAATCGCTCACCGAATTTCGCGAGCTGGTGGCGAGCGCCGGCGGCGTGGTGGTGGCCGAGATCATGCAGCACCGCGCGCGCCCCGATCCGGCCACACTGATCGGCTCCGGCAAAGTGGAGGAGATTCGCGGCGTCGCCGCCTCCACCGAGGCCGATCTGGTGCTCTTCGACCACGACCTTTCGCCGACCCAACTGCGCAATCTGGAGGCTGCGCTGCCCAGCCGCGTGCTGGACCGCACGCAGTTGATTCTGGACATATTTGCCCGCCACGCCCGCACCAGCGAGGGGCAGTTGCAGGTGGAGCTGGCACAGTTGGACTACCTGCTGCCGCGGCTCAGCGGCAAGGGCAAACTGATGTCGCAGTTGGGCGGCGGCATCGGCACGCGCGGACCGGGCGAAACCAAGCTGGAGACCGATCGCCGCCAGATCCAACGCCGCATCGATCATCTTAAGCTCGAACTGGAGTCAGTGCGCCGGGTGCGCAAGCAGCAGCGAGGACGGCGCGAGTCGGTCCCGGTGCCCACGGTGGCGCTGGTCGGCTACACCAACGCCGGCAAAAGCACGCTCTTCAACCAGTTGACCGGCGCCCAGGTCTTGCAGTCGCCGAAGATGTTCGCAACGCTGGACCCGAAGCTGAGAGCCATCGAACTTCCCAGCCGCCGCAAGGTGCTGCTGTCGGACACGGTCGGCTTCATCCGCAACCTGCCGCACACGCTGGTGACCAGCTTCCGCGCCACGTTGGAAGAGGTGGCGCAGGCCGAGGTGCTGCTGCACATCCGCGACGCGAACTCGACCTATGGCGAGGAGCAGAAGGCGCAGGTCGAGCGGGTTTTAGGCGAACTGGATTGCCTTGCCAAACCGCGCATCGAGGTGTTGAACAAGATTGATTTGCTGGGCGAGCATGGGCGCGCGGGTCTGCTGGAGCGGAGCGCGGCCGGGGCCGAGGTGGCTGTTTCGGCGCGCACCGGCGAAGGAATGGAGGCGCTGCTGGCAGCCATTGACCGCGCGCTGCACTCTGACCCACAGCTCACTGCCGAACTGCGCGTTCCGCAGCAGGAGGGCGCAGTGCTGTCGGCGATTGAAGCGGGCATGGTTGTGCACAGCCGCGAGTACGAAGGCAACCTGGTGCGGCTGACGGTCAGCGGTCCGGCTTCGCTGATCGGGCGGTTGCGGCGGTACCGTTTGCGGGACGAGAGCGCAAAGGAGACTCCATGAAAGCCACGCCCGCCATCACTACTCTTGCCAGCCGAGAGGTCTATCGCAACCACTGGATGATGCTGCGTGAGGATGAGATTCTGCGCTCCAACGGCGAGCGAGGCGTTTACGGCGTGGTTGAGAAGGAAGACGCGGCGATCATCCTGCCCATCGACCAGGGGCGCGTCTGGCTGGTGGAGCAGTTCCGCTACACCATTGGCGAGCGGGCGCTAGAGCTGCCCCAGGGCGGCTGGGAGATGGAAGTCAAAGATCCCGAAGAGCTGGCGCGCGGCGAGTTGAAAGAAGAGACCGGCCTCGTGGCCGCGCGGATGATTTATCTGGGATGGCTGTGGATTGCCTACGGCTTCACGCGGCAGAAGCAGCATGTCTTTCTGGCCACTGGCCTGACCGAGAGCGAGAGGGCTCCCGACGCCGAGGAGCACGACCTCATCGTTCGCTCGTTTACGATTGCCGAATTCGAAGAGATGATGCGCAACGGCATGATTCGCGACAATAGCACGCTGTCGGCATGGGGGTTGTATCTGCTATGGAAGGCGCGGCAGGGGTGCAAAGAGTAAGAATAAGCAAATATCACTGACATTCGACGATCAACTTCTGCGGGGGAGTGGTTCTGGTAGCGATCGTTCTTCCATCCGCGGCTCGCTCTGCCACGGTGTATAGCTTCGCTTTCTGCCCATAGGGGAGAAGGCCTTTAGTCTTGAGCAAAGTAAGTGTGATCGGGCTGGCCGTGTCGGACTGAGAGTCTGGAATTGCAAATTGAAGATCGTAGTCGTAGCGGGCATCCTTCAGCATGTCCTTCATGGCCGCGGAAAACGTGACCTCATGAAATACGCCGTTGTTATAGTAACGAACCTTTTTGGGTAGATAATCGCCGCCCCTAGGGGCGTTTGCTTTCCCAGTGCCCCATGATTCGTTGTAGTACACCATCTTTATCATGCCGCCGTCAACGATGTAAGCCTGCGCATGGATCTTCATTGCCAGACTCCAACATAAAGGAGCAGGCTTACCCCGCGGTATGTCAACAACCAGGAGCAGCAGCCTGCGGCCGGGAAAGCTCTCCAGCGTCTCGATCTCTGATTGCGAGGCCTGATCCGTTTGGCTGGCAGTCAAGGGTGCGGCGGGAGCGGCTGCCAGTGCAGCTGCGAGCGAGTCGGCTGTCGCATACGGGGTATAGCTACCATCCGGCCGGTTGACGCTGACCAGCCAGCCTTCGGAAAGGACCCGATTGAGACTCCTCACCAGATCAGCGTCTTTGGGCCGCTGCGTGCCGGAAGGAAAGACAACCAGCAGATTGGTTGGAAATCCCGATGCATCCGCCGAGTTTGCCTTGAATGGCAGCGAAACACGGACTGGATACTGATGGCCATTCTGAGAAACCGCGAAGTTCCTGTCTGTAAAGCGGGACGGACAATGCCCATGCAGACAATCGCGCAGCGTGCTCAGCTCGATGTGGTAGACCTGCGAGTTGGGATCGGGCGGAGTGGGCGAGGACTGAGGAAGCGCTGGTGAGGCCGGCTGGGCCTGGGCTGTCAAAAGCCAGCTGTTGGAAGAGTAACCCAGAAACAGGTAAACTCCGAAGAGAAATCCAGCAGACATGACTTTCATTGATCGTTCCTCTATGGCTGGAACACAGTGGATGGAAACAAGTTGCGCTGATGAAAGAATACAGTCGCGCGGATGACCTGCCTGGGATAGCTGTGGATCGCTTACAGCTTCACGCGCCAGAAGCAGCATGTCTTTTGGCCACCGGGCTGACCGAGAGTGTGCGTGAGCGAACTTACTGACAACTGACCACTGACCGCTGCCCTATCCCCGCTCGTCCATGGGAATGTAGGGCGCGGGATAGGGCGGGCCGATGTACTCGGCGCGGGGACGGATGAGGCGGTTATCGTCGAGCTGCTCGATGATGTGGGCAGCCCAGCCGGCGATGCGGCTGATGGCGAAGATGGGCGTATAAAGGTCGATGTCGATGCCCAGCGTCGCATAGGTGGAGGCTGAGTAGAAGTCCACGTTGGCGTTGAGTTTTTTATCGGCGTTGATGTAAAGCTCGATGGCGCGGGACATCTCATACCACTTGGGAATGCCGGCGTCCTTGCCGAGCTGCCTGCTCATTTCGCGCAGGTGGGTGGCGCGGGGATCCTCGGTTTTGTAGACACGGTGGCCGAAGCCGGAGATCTTCTGCTTGGCGGCCAGCATATTCTTGACGTATTCGACCGGATCGGCGCCCAGCTTGTCGATGGTCAGCAACAGGCGCATGACACCTTCATTGGCGCCGCCGTGTAGCGGCCCCTTGAGCGCGCCGATGGCGCCGGTGACGGCCGAGTGGACGTCGGCCAGGGTGGCGGCTATGACGCGGGCGGCAAAGGTGGAGGCGTTCAACTCGTGCTCGGCATGCAGCACCAGCGCCATATCCATGGTCTTTACAGCAGTCTCGGAAGGTTTGACTCCGTTCAGCATCCACAGGAAGTTGGCCGCATGGTTCAGCGAGCGGTCGGGCGGCACCACATCTAGGCCCTTGCGCAGGCGGTCGTAGATGGCCACGATCATGGCTATCTGCGCGGTCAGGTGGTAGCACTTGCGGACATTCGCGTCGTGCGAGTTGTCCTTCTCGTCGGCATCGTAAAAGCTGAGCGCCGAGACCGCTGTGCGCAGGACCTCCATGGGTGTTGCCGAGGCGGGGATGCCGCGCAGCATATCGACGATGCGGAAGTCCAGCCCCCGGGCCAGTGACAGCTGCGACTGGAACTCGCGCAGGGCGAACTCGTTGGGCAAGATGCCGTTCCACAGCAGGTAGGTCGTCTCCTCGAAGGTGGAGTGAACGGCCAACTCGTGGATGTCGATCCCCCGATAGGAGAGCACGCCCGCCTCTCCGTCGATCCAACAGATCCCGGAGTTCGCTGCGACAATTCCTTCCAGACCCTTTCCAGCGACAGCGGTCGACATGGCCCTCGATTTCCCCTTTGCGATGATTTCCTGACGATGGGGCGGCTGTCCTGGCCTAAAAAAAGCCCGGCGCCTGAATATGCTGTATAGATGTTTATAACGCAGTGATTCACTGGTTGTCACGAAGCATGGGACGACAGCCGGGCGGAAGCGGCTCTGAAGGCTCTTTTTGGGTGTGCTATGTATAAAGAGGGTCATCTTTTTCCACATCAGGCGGAATACTTCTATATTCTGTAGATTCCCCAGGGGCGCGCGGAGCGAGAGCTTCGTCATCTGGTATTCCGGACGGAATCCGGCATAGACGGGAATTCCGGAAGAGTTTTTTGAGTGGCGTCTAACCGGAGCGGAAGACGCCCTACAACAGAAGCGGTCCGCATGACGGGCCGTCACAGAGAGGCAAACAACATGAGTGTTCTTGACGATAACCCGCGCAGCTATTCGGGCGCGCTGCTGGCGGCCATCGCCATAGCCCTGTTAATCGGGATTGGCAGTTTGATCTGGAACTACAACCAGAGCGGCACCTTGACCACCCAGCAAAAGGAGATTGACGCGGCCAACGAACAGAACAAGAAGCTGGCCGCGGAACTGCGCGAAACCGACGCTCACCTCAAGGTGGCAACCGAGGAGCTGGGCAACTCGCTGGGGCTGACGCAGAAGCAGATGGACGAGCGTGCCCAGGAGATCGTTCGCCGCGAGGAGCGCAACGAGGCCGATGCGCAGCGGCTGGCCAGCGCGCAAAAGCAGACCGCGCAGGCTGTGACCGCCGTTTCCAACGATGTGTCCAGCGTGAAGACCGACGTGGGCGGGGTGAAGACCGATTTGGGCAAGACGCAGAGCGACCTGGCCACAACCATCAGCCAGTTGACGTCGATGAAGGGGGATTTGAGCAGCCACAGCAGCCTGATTGCCCGCAATCAGGAAGAGCTGGAACTGCTTAAGCACAGGGGCGACCGGAACTACTACTCGTTCACCCTCACCAAGGGCAAGGGCCAAAAGAAGCCGGTAGGAACGGTGAGCCTAGAGTTGAAGAAGGCCGACTACAAGAAGAGCAAGTTCACCCTGGTGGTCTACTCCGACGACAAAGAGTACGAGAAGAAGGATCGCAACCTGAACGAGCCGCTGCAGTTCTACAGCGGCAAGGATTCACTGCTCTTCGAGATCGTGGTCAACTCCGTGGGCGCAAAGAATGACCAGATCTCCGGCTATCTGACAACGCCGAAGAACGCGCCGGTTCCGCCTACTGTTCCATAACCGCTGTTTGAGGCGCGAGCACCAGGTCTTGCTGGTACTGGATAGAGACGGTGAAGTTGAGGCCGGACTTCGACCCCGGATCACCGCGATTCGGGTCCGGTAGCCAGTCCTTGCGTGCGTCCCACTGCTGTTTGGTCATCCGGAAGACCCAGAAAGCGGTACCGTCCACGCTCTGCCCCGGGTCGAGGACTATATGGTGCGCGAGCGGCTTGCCATACGGGGCGTCCAGCTTGGGATACGCGAGAAATGCCTCCTCGAATTGCGCCACGCTTCCCGCGGAAACGGAGAGCGGAATCCCGTCCGCCAGCCTGACATTGGCCAGAACATCCTGCACGACGAGCGGAATATTGCTCCGGTTGTGCAGTTTCACACGAGCGAAGAGCAGCACCTGGTCGAAGCTCTCCTGGGACTTGGCATCGCCATTAGCGTCGGTCCCCGAGGTCTGGCCATGCTCGGGATAAGCCCAAACCTGAACAATCTCGCCGCTGGCCACCAGCGGTTTGTGGCTGGCCAGCACTACGATGGCGACGACGACGGTGACCAGCACGGTCGCGATGAAGCCCGCCCGGACCACGTGGCTGCTGCCCTTGGTGAACTCTTCGCCGAGAGCGGCGTCGTCAATCTCTTCCTGGGATTCCTGATGGAGTAAGCTCATAGCGCCATTATCTTATCCCGGCTGACGCAAAATGGGCCATGAATTTCACATTTATTCCCGGGAACGATACGAAATCAGCAGCGGATACCTCGATTACGCTACTGCTGAAAGCTGCATGGCGCGAAGTTATTTCTCTTATAGAACAGCCCTGAATACGGGGTCTCCGAATGCAGGTTTCATCCTGAAATATATAGAAAACAAATCATTTAAGTGGAGGAACTTTACTGTGACATGGAGTATAAAAATGGGCGCACTCACGCGTACCACCGGGCGGCGGTCTTGCACTTACGCCTGGTCTTCAACGCCTCTAGGCTGTGCTGGTGACAGAGTCCCGTAGCCGGACAACCGCATCCGCCTGGGCGCCTTTCTGCCCCTGAACGATGTCGAACTCAACGTCATCGCCCTCTTTCAGCGTTTTGTACCCGTCCAACTGAATCGAGGAGTAGTGGACAAATACATCCGGCCCGTCTTCACGTCCAATGAATCCGTAGCCCTTGGCGTTGTTGAACCACTTGACCTTCCCTTTGTACTGAGCCACAGGCCCCCACCTTCCTTACATCCTGTGAGTTACAGCGAGCAGCGAACTGGGGAATACTCGCCGATATTCATTTTGACTCAAAAATCCATCATCGGTTACAAATTTTTTAGACGGCATCGGTGCAAAAGGAGAGAGAGCCGGCGGTGGAGCGCCGGCTCTGTCTGGAGAGAATAGCTTGAAGCGGGGCTACACTTCCTCCGCTACTTGCCGTGCTTGCCTGCTACTTTGCGCGCGTACAAAAGCACGCTGCTCAGTGTCTTGCCGTCCTGAATCGCGCCCTTTTCAATCAGCTTGATCACCTGGGAGAGTTTGACCAGGCGAAACTCGATCCGCTCGTCTTCCTCCGGATGGGGGTCGCCCGCCACCAGGCCCTCGGCCGTGAAGACCTTCATCGATTCGCCCACAAAGCCGGGGCTGGGATAGTATTCGACCAGCGGCTTCCACTTCTTTGCCCGGTAGCCGGTCTCCTCCTCTAATTCACGCTGCGCGCCTTGCAAGGCGTCCTCGCCGGGATCCAGCTTGCCGGCCGGCAGCTCCCACAGGAAGTGGCCGGCGGCATGGCGGTACTGCCGCTCGATCACGACCCAGGGATTTTTCTTGCTTTTCGTGTTGTCGATGGCCAGGATGACCACACTGCCGTTGTGACGGACGACGTCGCGCACTTCCTCACTGCCGCCCGGCTCAATCAACCGGTCGCGCAGCACACGGAAGAGCGGCCCTTCGAAGACCACTTCGGAGCTGAGCAACTCTGCTTTTTGCTCCGCGATCACCTTGGGAGCCTTCATTGCCTTGGGTTTTGCGGCCTTAGCTACTTTAGGCTTTGCGGCCTTTGATCCTTTGGGCTTTGCGGTTTTTTTTGCCTTGGGCTTGGTGCCCTTAGCTTTTTTGGGCTTCACGGCCTTGGGTTTGGCAGCTTTTGCTTTCTCAGATTTCACTACCGTTGCAATCTCTGGCGCCGCAGCTTCCGCGGTCTCGGGCTCGGCGGCTTTCACCGCTTTCTTCGTCTTGGGCATCTCTTCTCTCTCCTCGAAGCGCGTTCCAGCGCAATTCAGAATAGAGTATACGCACACCAAGGCCCGCGCGCAGCACCAGATTCGTCATGCGTGCATCAATTTGCGTTGGCGTAACATCCTTAACAGTAGCCGAATCTCATCTTTGTCCGCGCGCCTGAGATCCGCTTTCAGATTTAAGATCGTTTAGAGAGTAAGTTGTTGACCGCAGAGTGTCATCCCATCAGCGTCGTACCGGGGCTGCACCGGCTCTTTCTGGAGTACTGCTCCGGCACGGCGGCGGCGCGGGCGTTTTACGCCCCGATGCCGCCAGGCACGGATCCGCCGGGGGGCGGACAGGCGCGCCCACCTCTGCCCACGCACTGGCCGGAGCTGCTGCGGCTGCTGGCAGGGCAAAACGCGGCCTCTTCGCAGACGGCGGCGCTCGAAGCTCTCAGCGGCGGCGCGGGCGTTGTGGTGACCGGCCAGCAGGTGGGCCTCTTCGGCGGTCCGCTCTTCACGCCCTTCAAGGCGGCCACTGCACTGGCCCGCGCACGCGAGGCGACGGCAGCGGGCCAGCCGCACGCCGCCATCTTCTGGCTGGCCACGGAAGACCACGACTTTGCCGAGATCAACCACGCTGTCTTCCCAGCGCGCCGTGAATTGCGCAAGCTGGAGTATGTGGCGGCTCCCGAGGCCGCGCGCCCGGTGGGCGGCCTAATGCTGAACGACTCGATCCTGCCGCTGGTCGATCAGGCCTACGAACTGCTCGGAGCTTCAGACGCAATGGAGGCGTTGGCCGCGGCCTACCAGCCGGGACGCACCTTCGCCCAAGCCTTTGCGGAGTTTTATTCCCGGGCCTTCGCCGCGCAGGGGCTGCTGGTGGTGGACGCAGGCAGCCGCGCCTTTCACCGCATCGGCGCGCCAGTCTTGCGCGCGGCTGTGGAGCGCGCCGACGAGCTGCACACCGCGCTCGTGGAGCGCAATCGGGCGCTGGAAGCGGCCGGCTATCATGCGCAGGTGGCTGTCGGAGAGCAATCGAGCCTGTTGTTCCTGATCGATCAAAGCAGCGGCGCGCGCCTCGCGCTGAAGCGGCTGGCTCCCAGCGCTGCCGAGCCGGCAGGATTGTGGCAGGCGGGGCGGCAGAGCTTTTCCACAGCGGAGCTGCTCGGCATTCTCGACGCCGAACCGGAGCGCATCTCGCCATCGGCGCTGCTGCGGCCCGTCTTTCAGGATTTCCTACTCTCTACCTCGGAGCTCATCGGCGGACCGGCTGAGATCGCCTACATTGCCCAGTCTTCCGTACTCTACGAACGCATTCTGAGCCGGGTGACGCCGGTGCTGCCGCGCCTCTCGGCGACGCTGATTGAGCCGGGCATTGGCGAGCTGCTGCGCCAGCACAACCTCACACTGGAACAGGTCTTTGCGGAGAGCCCGGCCTCGCTCGGGCAACTGCTGGCTGGCCGGTCGATTCCGGCGGCAGGGAAACGAAGCATAGAGGCGGCGGAGCTGGCGCTGGACGCCGAGTTGATCCCGCTGCTCGACTGGATGCATTCGCTTGATGAGGGCCTGGGCTGGTCGGGCGAGACGGCGGCCGGCAAAATCCGCTACCAGATGAGCCGCTTGCGGACGCTGGCGGCCAACTTCCAGTTGCAGCGCGAGGCCTCGCTCGCGCGCCACGCCGAGTCCATCAGCCAGTCACTCTATCCCGACGGCGTCTTGCAGGAGCGGCTGCACGGCGCGGCTTATTACTTTGCCCGTTATGGCTTTGGGCTGGCGGAAGAGCTGACCGCGCAGGCCGCAAGCTGCCGTTCAGGCCATGAGGCGATCTGGCTATAATCCTCTCCAGCGGGATTGAGGTTCGTCATGAAACAGTTTATTGGGATTTGTGTTTTCAGTTTGCTGGCCTGCGCGGCGGCGCTCGGGCAGAAGCAACCCTGCGCGACGGCGGGCGACAACAATGCCTTTCTGGGCATTCAGACCATCCGCCTGTGGCCGGGCGACGCGCCGGAGGCCAAGGGAAAGGCCTGCGAGGACACACCCACGCTGACCATCTTCGAGCCGCAGAGGGGCCACGAGAACGGCTCCGCCGTGGTGATTCTGCCGGGCGGCGCTTACCTGATGCTGGCGGCCAACCTGGAGGGGCGGCAGGTGGCCGACTGGTTCGCCGCGCGCGGCTTTCGCGCCTTCGTTCTAAGCTACCGGCTCAGCTCGAACGGCTACCTACTGCCGGTTCCGCTGATCGACGCGCGGCGCGCCGTGCAACTGGTACGGGCGCGGGCCGCGGACTACCATATCGCGCCTAACCGCATTGTAATCATCGGCTTCTCGGCCGGCGGGCACCTGGCCGCGCTGGCGGCCACACAGTTCATTCCCGGTAATCCCGACGCCGACGATCCTATTGAGCGCGTCTCCAGCCGGCCGGACTATCTGGTTCTCGGCTACCCGTGGATCGGCGCCATCAGCAGCGATACCAGCCACCTGAGCTACTGCAAGCTCTTCAAATTGATGGACACATGCGAGGCGTTGCGGGCCGCATCCTCTCCAGATCTTTTTGTCACCAAGGAGACGCCGCCCACCTTCTGGTTCCATACCTTCAGCGACAGGACGGTTCCGGTTGAGCAGGGGCTGCGCTTTTATGAGGCGCTGGTCAAGGCCGGGGTGCCCGCTGAGGCGCACATCTTCTCCAACGGCCCCCACGGGACCGGGCTGGGCAAGGGCGATCCGGCTCTAGACCAATGGCCCAACTTGCTGGAGATCTGGCTGCGCACGCAGGGGTTGCTGAACGTGGAGCCGGCGGCCACCGGGAATAAACCGTAGCGAGTCAGTATTCCCTCAAGGGCTTAAGCCAGTGCCCTATCAAAGCAGAGAAAAAATACCTGAAAAGTAAGAGGCGGGCTGCGAACTTCGGGAGTGGACGTACTTCCTGAAGCCTACAGCCCGCTGGACCCTGGACCGGGTCTTAGGTGATACCCTAAGTCTAGGCCTGTTTTGGATGAAATCAAGTTCTTTCTTGGATAATTCTTCCTACAAAGTGACAACCATCACGGGAGTCCCGGAATCGGGGCCGTTTTCGTTGACTTGAGGGTTCGCTCCTGATACAAAAAAGTGTTCCACCTGAGACAATAGAACCACAGAGACCGCCTGAACAATCTGGACAATCTGGACGAATCGGACCAGCATGCAAGTGATTTTTCAACAACTCGGGACGCTTTTTCTTGGCGCCGTGCCCACGATGCTGCTTTTTATCGTGCTGGTTCTCAGCTACCAGTTCCTGGTGCAGGGACCGCTTACCAAAACTCTTCAAGCCCGCCGCAACCGCACCGAGGGCGCCATCGAAGCCGCGCAGCAGGCCTTAGCGCTGGCCGAAGCCAGGGCGGCCGAGTACGTTGAGAAGCTGCGCCTGGCGCGCGGCGAGGTCTTCAAGCTGCGCGAAGCGCGCGTAAAGCAATGGAATGCCGAGCGAGACGCGGCGCTGGACGTGGCCCGCAAGGCCGCCGCGCTCAAGGTGAGCCAGGCCAAGGCGGCGCTGGAAGCCGAGGCCGCGCTGGCAAGACAAGAGATTCAGGCCTCCGCCGGGGATTTGGCTCGCCAGGTGGTGCGCGCAGTTCTGCCCGTGGCCACCGGGGGTTCCCGTTGAAAGATTTCATGCCAGATTTCATACCGCGCTCGCGCTACGCCCTAGTTCTTCATTTTGCCCTATTGGCGGCGGTTGTCATTGGCTTGACGGCAATGCCCTTGCGGCTCGTGGCCCAGGAATCGACGCCGGCGGTCCAGCCGGCACAGGCCTCGGCGCCTAACGTAGTCGTTAAGTCACAGGAGGAGCAGAACAACGTCTTCCGGTTGGAAGGCCCAGTGGTGAAGTGGACGGCCCGGACGTTTCATTTGAGCGTGGAGACGACGGCCAACCTCTTCGAGTTCCTCAACTTCGGCATCGTCGTGCTGCTGATCAGCGTTCCTCTGGCCAAGGTTCTGCCCAAAGTGCTGCACACGCGCGGCGAGAAGGTGCGCGCAGACCTTGA